>JACLAB010013474.1_pt1 | contig 15750 bp, 14 predicted proteins | sample 8027921 | NCBI WGS metagenome assembly JACLAB01 (sample SAMN15725117, study PRJNA655200) | protist metagenome | isolation source: fluorescence activated cell sorting (FACS) single amplified genomes of... | place: USA: West Boothbay Harbor, Gulf of Maine | collected 2000-07-19 | reverse complement strand
AAGACGTTTTTCAAGAAGAAGCGACAACCGATTCCGGTCGATTTGACAAAGAAGGACTGGGCCAAGGAAATTCGAAGCAAGACGTCGGCGACGTATTTGAGTTTGAGTAGCGGGACGTGCGTTCGCGTGAAAACGGGTACATCCGTGATGAGCGTAGAAGACGTCGTGGAAAACACCGTCGTTGCCATAGAAGGTGCGGTAAAACACATCCCTCGACGATGGGGCAACATCCAGAGTATTTTCGTCAAATGTAACGAAACAGTCGCCCTGCCGTTGTATCCTTAATTAGCTGCATTTGAGAGAAGAAATAAAAATATCAGAAAGATAAAACAAACTCGCTGACGCTTCCGTCATTCTTCTCTTTCGATACTTCAAAAGTTTGTACACTTTAAACGCGTTTTTTTGCTTGCGAATATAAAAGCGCAGATCATGAGACTGCATTTTATCCTCGCCGTTTTTGTCCTCGCAATGGTGTCCTCCTCGCCTCCATTTTTTCACGCTTCCGCGGAGGACGACCAGTGCGTTGGATTCCTGGAAAACTGCGAAAAGAATTGCGGGGAAGGGAAACTCAACGAGAATAAATCTCTGTGTAAGACGTGGCAAGGCGGCGTGTACAAGTCGTGCGTGTGCGACGGCGCCGGGTTTGATTTCGAAAGCAGCGAAGAAATGGTGCGTGTTATGTTTAGTCTCTTTTTGTCCGGAATTCTCGTTCGCGATGTGCCCGCTATAGTCCTTTGCGAATCCCGCGTCACGGCACGGTATTCTGTTTTCTTTTCTCCCCTCGGGGATGCAAGAAGCTTCTAGGAAAAGAGTGTTGGCCCGAAAAAGAAAATCCAAGTTGTTTACGAATCGAATCAAAAATGTACTGACTTTTATTCTCCTTTTCTCTTTCACTCACCGATCACAGGTTCAAGAAGAAGGCGACGATGCGCGAACGATGATGGCCTCGTCATCCTACGCGGAAGAAGGAAGCACCGAAGAGGCAAAGGGAGAAGGAAAAGAGGGAGAAGAAGGAGCGATGCCAGAAATGATTGCGTGCGAAGGTCCAGCCGGGAACGGAATGACGACGAATGCGAATGAAAATTTGGATATTTCTATTCCGGGTATGATGATGCGCTCTTTCTTTGGAGATGGGATGGATGATTCCACTTTCTCCTCCTCTTCGTCATTGTTTGGTCAAGACGAGACTTCAGACGCTTCTTTCCTCGGTTCGGCGCGTCAAAACTATCTCTCGCAGCAACCGACTTACTTTTCCAGCCGCGTCTTTCGAGTCCCTTTGATTTCTTTCGTTGAAGAAGAAGACGGTAACCGCGATATCATCAATGATAACGTTGGATTTGAAACCTTATCGTCGCTTGGCGAAGGCGACAGGTATTCACGCTCGCAACCTTTCGTCTTCTTCTCCTCTTCCTCCTCCTCTTCAAACGATGATGGTATGGACGCCGACGTAGCACTTATGAAGGATTTCCAAACCGTCGTGGATGGATTCTTTGGTAGTTTAGAGGACGGAAGCAGCAGCAGACTTGGTGAAAAGCCAAAGCCGCCGCCGACGACGGTGCAATACAGACGTTACCGGGAACGCAAAATGCGACGCGAGCGCGTGTTGACGTGCTTTATCTCCGTATCCTTGATTTCGTTGGTGTTATTTTCCATTTATGTCGCAGTTACTCGAATTTTCGCGGACGACGACGACGAAGAGGACATGTATCGTGAGTTGTGTGATGACTCTAAAACTGAGCCACTTTTATGTCTCGATGCTGAGGTTGTTGAAAATGGCGACGCGGGCGTCGTGGAACACTCGAAGGTATACGCGGTGAATTCGAGATGGAAAAGCGCCGCGAGAGTTTAAACGATTAAACATAAAACAGTAACAAAACAGCGTGTAATAAAGAACTTTGTATGTAAAAATGTATATCAACCCGCCCTTAACTGTTTGTTTCTTCACAGCTTTTGAAGTCGCTTTCTCGTCGCGCACTTCCTTCACAAAAAATAGAGAGAGAATAACAACACACATCAAGAAGATGGATAACAGAAATCTTTTGGCGGCGCGTTCATCGTCAACATCGTCGTCCTTCTTGACTGCGCAGTCTAAGAGAAGAAGTATTCGCCGCGGATCTTTAAATGCACCATCCGCCATCTCGAGGTGGAAAGAAGAAGAAGAAGAAGAAGGAAAAGGAAACGGTGGTGACGGCGACAGAAGAGTTTTTTCCCATTGGTTTGGTGTAACGAACAACAACAGAGAGAAACAAGGACAACGACAACGACGAAGACGAAGACGACAACGACAAAGTAGCGGAGTAAGAGCGCACGGGACAACTTTTTCGGCGGCGTCGTACGCGTCGGGTAACGGCGATGATGCTGCCGGAGGAGAAGCAATACGTGCAGAAGAAGAGGATCCGTCGACGGCGCCACTCGTCGTTCGAGATAAAATCAAAGGCATAATACTTTTCGTCCTCCCACTTATGGCGTCGAACGTTATTTCACCTTTATTGACGATGACAGATACTGCTTTCGTAGGTAGATACGCATCAGACGCCGTTGTTTCTTTAGCTGCGTTAGGTGTTGCCACTCCTTTGACGGATTACCCGGTGAACTTGTTCATGTTCGTTACCGCTGGCGTCACGTCTATCGTCTCGAACGGTTTGGCAGTGAGAGAGCCGAAACGCGACATGGAAAGAAAAGTGTACGGGGCAATGTTTATATCGTTCACGCTCGCGATAACACTCGCTGCGTTACTCGTATGTTTTCCGGACGCATTGCTTTCATTGCTTGGCGTAGAAAAGATTGGACCTTTGAGGGAAGTCGCAAGAAAATACGTTCAAATACGAGGATTAGCAATGCCGGCGGCATTTTTAACGGGTGCTGGATACGCTTCTCTCGTCGCACGCGAGGATACGATAACACCGCTCATGTGCGTTTCGTTAGCAGCAATCACGAATGTTATTTTAGATTATGTTGCCGTTGTGACGTTAAAGCAAGGTGCAACCGGAGCAGCGTGGGCAACGTCGGCATCGCTATATGTTGGCGCCATTTGTATTTTCACAGTTCTGAGAAGACGGAAGTTGTTTCACATTCCACCTCCTGCTCCATCTACGCAGATGATATCTCCGCCGATGTCAATTATCCCAACGAAGGAAATGTGTGCACCTGTGATGAAGTTTTTTGCTCCCATAACGTTTCTGAGTTTCTCCATCTTGTCATTATACGTGGTTCTTATTTTACAGGCGAATGCAATCGGAAACGTCGCTTCTGCCGCGCACAGAATAGCTGGAAACATTTTCACAGTCTGCGCATTATGCGGAGATCCACTAGTACAGGTTGGACAAACAATGTTACCTAAATATATTGCGTTTACGCCGAAAAATGATGGTAGAAACGCTCGAAAAATGGCACTTATCGTTCAAGCGATGGGATACATGGTTGGTATCGTTTCGGCGTCGATATGCTTCTGGTTGCTTTACTTTGGCGCTTCTGGTTTCACAACAGACAGTTCCGTCATCGCTTGCGCGCGAAGTGTAGTGCTTCCAGTGTTTGCAGCAACGGTAGCAAATATAGTGTCAAAATCTTTATACGGAGTTATGGTTGCGATGAAACAACTTTCGTTTTTAGCGGGATTGACAGCCATCGGAACGAGTACCTTTATGGCCGCCGTGTTTGCGATCAACAAATATCTAAATCCAGAAGCGCGTTATTATGCTCTTTGGTGGTGCCTATTTTCGTATTACGCAATAGCTGTTGTCGTGTTGACAATCCGGGTAGCCACGACGCGACTAGTTAACAAAGAAAGATATCTCTCTTGAAAAGTGCTTTGCTAAGTTGCTCTATCACTTCTAGAACTATAAAACTAAACTGAGCTACTATTACTATTACTATTATTATTATTATTATTATTACTATTATTACTGCTGCTGCACAAGCTACAAATACATTCGTCAAGCATATATCACACGCACGGTTGACAGATGTCGTCGCGTTTCGCTTCCATTGGAGTCACTAAAATAAACCAATTCGTGGGCGATAACAAGTTCTCATCCCGGAAAAATCTTTTCTGCGTTGAGCGCATGGTATGTCCCACGTGAGAGCAAACGAGATTATACAACGAAGTCGCCCATAAATCGTATCCATCAATTCCGAATTGTCGTTGCGTCGATTGAATCCAGTACCCGAAATCGTTATATTTCCTCTTCGGAACTCTAACTTTGTGAGGCAAACAGCACGGAGAAAGAACCAATCCCAGGTTGAAGGAGTTTGCGCGCAACTTTTCACCTTTTGTCATTATGTTTGTCCACATTTCAATCGCACGCCGGCTGAGATTACCGCACAAATGCATTCCAACCATAACGCCAAAGCCGTCGTGCTCGATGAGAGCGTCCATAATCAAACTCTCGGCTTCTTCAGAAAACAGATCAATATTTTTGAACTGTACGGTCGGCACCGCGTCTAAATGAGATAGGTTCATGTTTTTATTGTTATCAAGCATGTGTACCGTCGAACTTGGAAACTTTTTTGCCAAAACGATGGACGTAAATCCTTTCCCACTCGCCATGTCGAAGAAGACAACTTTTTCACTCCGTTCCCTTCCAGCTCGTTGCATGGCTGCCAGAACAACATCAACGTTCTTTGCTACCGCGTAACTCTCAACGATTTCTTTTTTAAGCTGCGACGTTTTTTTGCTCCACGCCCAAGACCTCCACTCTGCTTTCTCTTGAAACTCAACGCATAAATCGCTGTGTATGAACTCCTTCAAGTATTCGTTGTCTTTATCCCTCGACTGCATGATGTAATGAATTGACTTTTTTCTTCGAGTCGGCGGTAGTGCTTCTTCCTCGTTTTCTTCGCCCTCCTCGGCGGCGTGCATCGTTGGCGTGGAGGTGGTGGGAATAGCAGTAGTTACAGTACTTACGGTGGTAGCCATTTCCATGCGTTCCTCTCCGCGCGTGGAGTATTTTGTGATTCACGATACTCGTGCGCGCAACACTTAAGTGGTGTGTGAGTAAAAAGAATTATTTATTTATTTCAACGCGGGATTTAACAAAACTAATAACAAGATGAACTCTCAGAGAAGAACAACGCACGCGGCTGCTCTTTAACATTCTCCTTTAGCGCCGCCTCTCACTTTACCGCCACTCTGTTTGTTCGGCTCAAAGACATATTTAATCAAACTGTCTTTGATGTTAAGAATTTGCGGCCACGCGGATTTAATCTTCTTATCGCACAACTCGTTGTTACTTCTCGGAGCGGCTAAGATTTTATCTTGCTCTTCTAATGAAAAGTTTTTCCACGTGTAATTCGGCGAACAGTAATCTTTATACAGTTGCAAAACTTCGTTGTGCGAGATTGCTCCTGGGTTGGTAAAGTTGTAAATCCCGGTAAGCTTTCGCAACGCGCCATCGATGGCGTACGGAACGAGTTCATCCAAAACCGTCATCGAGTTCGGCACGTCGACGACGCAGTCGTAGTTCGCAATTTTAAAGATGAAGTTTCTCGGATTATCCAATCGGTGATCGATGGGCATTCTCAACCGCAACTGTAAGAGGTTGTCGTAGTTTTTGAGCAAGTCTTCCACCATCCCTTTCGTGTGCGAATAGAAGGAACCGCCAAAGTTTGGCGCATCATCCTCGGTAAATCCCGGACCTCCAATTGGATGTTTTTCGTCGTAGGAATAAATGCAACCGGTGGCGAAGTTGGTGACGTGGATGCCGTTCTTATCCGCGAGATCGACCAAGGTCAAAATACCGGTAACGTTCGTTTGAACCGTTTCTTTCTTGTGCGATTCGCACCAATCGACGTTCGGTCTACCAGTGATACCGGCAGCGTTCAGAATATGGGTAGGTTTGCATCGCGCAATGTCATCTTCCACGGCTTTTCTATCGTATAATCTCGCCGCGCCGTAGTAGTACTTATGTCCTTGCTCTTCCAAGAGGCGACCGAGCATACCGCCGATCCATCCGGTTCGACCGTAGATTAAAAACACCGGTCTGTTAGCTTCCGCCGCGTCGTCGGCTTTTCCCTCGGCCGTACTTCCCGCGATTTCCTCGAAAACATTCGGCGACGCCGTGACGTGCCCACCCGTAGGGTGCGCGACTAACGCGGCCGAAAGATTGCCCCAATAATCGTTTTCGCCATTCTTCTCGTACCAAGCGATGGTTTCTCTCAAACCGTCCTCCCACGATTTTTCTTGCTTCCATCCCAAAGCGAGGAGCTTCGAGCAATCGATAAAGTATCTGCGGTCGTTAAATTGGCGGTCTTTCACGTACGTGACGATATCGTCCGCGTTCAACTTCAATTCACTGCAAATATCTTCGGCGACGGAGCGCACCGTTCGTTCTTCTTGCGCGCCAATGTTATACACACCTCGATCTTCGCCGTGGTGCAAGATGCTATCAAACGCGCTCGCGGCATCCGCGACGTGCATGTAAGACCTCGTCGCCATCCCGTCCCCGTGCAAAGGAATTTGTAAACCTCTTTTTGCTAACATGATAAATTTCGGAATCGCTTTTTCCGGAAACTGGTGTGGCCCGTACACGTTGTTTCCTCTCGTGATGAGATACGGCAAGTCGTAAGAGCGTCCGTACGCCATGACAAGCATTTCTGCGCCCGCCTTCGTCGCTGAATACGGATTCGTCGGTTCTAGTAAACTCGCGTGCTCGGTGTTCGAGGCGTTCAACTCGTACGAGCTTTCCCCGTACACTTCGTCCGTGGAGACGTGTAAGAACCTCTTGATGGTACCGAGCGTTTTGCACGACTCTAATAAAACGTGCGTGCCCAAAATGTTGTTTTCCGTGAACGCAAAGGAGTTCCCGAACGAGTTATCCACGTGCGTTTGCGCCGCGAAGTGCATGATGGTATCGATATTTTCGTTTCGTAGGATGTACGAGACTAAATCTGCCGATTGAATATCGCCCATGATAAACTTAAAATTTAACAAGTGCGAAAGTTCGCTCAAGTGTTTCACGTTGGCGCAATAATCGAGCTTATCGAGAACGATGACCTGATGAACGAACAAGAAGAAGAAGAAGAAGAAGAAGAAGAAGTAAAGTTTAATAAGTTGTCAGTTGTATTCCATCCAAAGAAAGAAAGAGAGAAAGAAAGAAAGAGAGAAAAAGAAACACACATCATCATCGCGGTGAAAAATCTTATCGATCCTGTTTGCCTCAAAACGAACGACGCAAAGGAGACGACCGAGGAGCGTTGCCGTCCACAGAAAAAAATTATAAACACAGCGCAGACGACAACGACGTCAACGACGACGACGACAAAGAAGAAGAAGAAGATCGCTTCTTTGCTCACCTTGCAGTGCGGGTACTTCTTCGCGAAGAGGATGGCCACGTGGGAGGCGATAAAGCCAGCCCCGCCGGTGATTAATACATTCTTTGGCTCGTACGGCATCTCTCTCTCACTCTCTTTTTTTTATGACGATGTTTTTGCCTTCTCTCAAAAGGATGGATTTAAGTTTGCGGTGTTGACTGACCCTTTTTTTTGAGAGCTCTGTTTTTTTTGTTTGACGCGAAAATCACAGAATCGGTTTCGCTTGAAAAACAAAGAAAGCGTCTTCCCCCCTTTATTTTAAAAACACGTTTTGCGCGCCGCGACGCGCAAATTGCATCATCGATTATTCGTTTTTAGTTTTAAACAAACAATAAGATAACCAGCATCCTCAGTCGTTGTTCTTGTTGTTGTTGTGCTTGGGCTTGAAGCTCGTCTCTTATTTATCTATCAAGCGACAACAAACGAACGGAAGAAATTTAGTAGTTGTGTGTAAAACACGTTGTTCGTTAACAAAAAAAAGGGGGGGAGCATAAATGTTGAAAGCGCAAAACAAGGAAAACGAGCAGCAGCAGCAGCAGATAACGAAGAAAATGAACGCTTCGGAGGTGAAAGAATACAGAGAAGATGAGGATGAAGAGAGATCCAACAACCCTTTATGTGAGAACAGAGAACTCTCGGGTTGGTTCTTTAAAAAAGGCGAGCTGTTGAACAGATGGAACGAGAGATACGTTTCTGTTGACGAGAAAATACGAACGCTTTCTTTTTACTCCTCTTCTTCGTCTCTCTCGTCGTCGAAACCGACGTCAATCGTGAGTTTCGACGCGTTGGAGAAATTTTCATCGAGGAAAGGAGGAGAGAAAGGGGAGGAGGACGCAATAATAATACGCGTGCAACTCCAAAACGGAAAAGATTTGTTCTTGAAAAGGAATAACAACCCACAACAACAACAGAAGAAGAAGAAGAAAAGTTATTTATTCAAAGAAAGAGGAGAGGAAGAATGGTGCGCGAAAATGAACGCACTTTTGAACCTGTTACCGACGCCAGAGTGTCGGCAGAAACGTGGCGGTGGTATTAGTAACACCACGCTAAGTGCGCTCAAGAACTCCTCGTCCGGAAAAGGCGGGATAGGTAAGATAGTCTTAGGCAACGCGAACGTCATTGCTCGCGATAACCAACACCATCACGAAGACGACGACGACAGAAATATTCACATGAATATTAATCGAGGTATAAAGACGCCACCTTCTGCGACGCGTCGTCACATTGAGTACTGCGACGATGAAGAAGCCGATTTTGAAGCTTCGTCGACAGTTTCTTCCTCGTATTACGGGACGAGCGCTACTAAAAACGGCGCCGGTGACTTTCAAACCACAAACGACAGAGTGTTGGATACGTTTAAAGCTATGGAACTCGCCTTGCGCGCTAAAGACGAGTTGTTATCCGCTCAAACGCAGCTGTCCGACCGATTAGAAACGCAGCTAAAAGAAAAGGAACTTGAAATACAAAGGCTCACGAAGAAACTCAACGGAACGAAGGATTTGGAAGAAGCGTTTGACGAGGCAAACATGCGCGCTATGGAGATGGAAGACCAAGCCGCGATGTTATCGGTTTCAATCGATTCGTTAACGCGAGAGTTGGACGACGTGCGAGCGCAGAAAGCGGTCGTTCAGAACGCTTTGCTCCGAGAATCTGCGTTTATGCAGGAGCGAGAATACGAGATGAACAAAAAATTGAGCGACGTGACTTTGAAACTACAAAAAGTTGAAAACGAAAAGAAGCACCAAAAAGACGTGTACGAAACGACCGAACGGGAGTTGACGTTGAGCAGAGATCGTTTGCTCGCTGAAATCGCTCGCGAAAGAAGAAATCGAGGCATGTTCAGTCCAGAGCAGGAGCAGCATCAACAACATCAAAGAAGACGAGCGATGAAACAACTGCGGGGCGGCGCACTCGCGAACGGCAGCATTAGTAACAACGTGGAAGATCAAAACAGCATTAATAACAACATTTCAGACCAGTCGAATGCGACGAAGGACGAGAGTCCAATACGCCAGATTTCGTTCGCGTCGCACACGCCGCTGAATCAGAGCATTGCGTCGCGCGACGACGAAGACGAAGACGAAGGAGAAAGAGCAAACAACGCGTTTTACCGTCGCGCAGATAAAAATCTGAGCAAGCTTCTCACGCCCGAGGAGCACTCGTGTCGCGTACAATAATGATAATAGTAAACGAATTCCTTACTGGTATGTATCACTACTACTACTACTACTACTACTATTACTTCTACTACTACCTCACATCGTTTATACACACGTGTTACATTTTGACGTTGTTGCTAATGACTCGACTTCCTTTCAAGTCGCTGACGACGCCTTTCACATAGTCCTCGTCCTTATTATCCTCGGCGAACTTCTTGACATAAGAACACGTCGGTAACACTGTGTAGCCTTTCACTTTCGCCCACTCTAGCGCCGCACGCGTGATTGCTTTAGCTATTCCCTTCCCTCTCTCTTGCTCAGGCGTCCACGTGTGAGAAAACGCGACCATTTTTGACTTTGGCAACCCGATGTGCTCGTATAATAAATACGGCTGCGTTCCGTCTTCCTCTCCGTTAAACTCGTCTGAAGTCGAGAAAACGCCGCCTAACATTTCTAAATCATTCAACTGCAACTTCCCCGGGAAGCATTTTACGGTAACCGACGTCGTCGTCGTCGTCGTTTCCCCCGACATCTTATCTCGTTGTTTTTCTGACGAGTTTTACAATGGAAATGGAACAAAAAACATCACAAACAACGAACGCGAAAATAAATCGAAGAGTAACACATGACGCGACTACCAACGACTAAGATTATGCGATAATGTTTGCTAACGTAACAACAAAATACGCCAAAGGGCAGGGATACTATTGCGGTAACATTTGTTTTGATGTCTTTGTGAAGATGTTCTTGCTCGGGGGAATGTGTGGCCGGGACGTTTGGCGAAAAGGAGATATTCTTTACAAACAGCTAGTGTTGGAGTTTAAAGTGGACCGCGTGAGATATAAAGAATCGACCCCAATCAACGACAACAACGACGACGACGACGACGACGAAAACAATCCCTCTTCTGGAAACAGCAAACCAGTGACAATGATGAAAAATATCAGCGCGGATTGGTTAAAGTCCGAAATCGAGAAGCTGGAAGAGGTGTACGAGGCAGAAGTGCAAGTGAGCACTGGTTTAGTATTAGTTGAAGTGAAAACGAGACGGGTGGAATCGATAATGGTATTGAGAGCGACGATATCGAATCTGGTCGATAGAAATGGCGCACCTCTTGGAGCGAAATTTATACAGGAACACACGGAACCGCGCGATTGTTTCTGTTGCTAGCAGCGATGTATTTCTACGCACAGCTTAAAAAGTAACTACACAATGTACATATACACTAATCTTCACTTCCTCTTCTTCTTTTCGTCCTTCTTCTTGTCGTCCTCTCCTCCTCCTAAAAACATCTTCTTCGCTTCTTTGAGAAGTAAGCCACACCAGACGACTTGCAAAGCCGTGAAGAACACGTTCAGAACCAACACACCTAAGACGACGCTTCTCGGCACGGGCAATTTTTTCATCTTCAACACGTGCAACGAATCTCTCCACGCACCGGCGCTAAACTGAATCCATTTGATAATTCGGAACCATACAAAAAACGCGCCAAATAACAAGGAATTTATCATGTTCATGAGTGGATACTTCTCCTTATAATCTGGAAAGAATCGCATGAAATCTACGACCGATAACGGCAACGAGGACGTCTCGCAAACGCCCATGAAATAAACCCCGTACCACGCCATGTACGGTATAGTTAACATCCAGTAGCACAACAATCCCGTCATCGCGTGGTGCAACAACATTTCCACTGAATTCAACTCCGAGTTAAACAAAGATATGACAAAATCCCACGCCTGAAACGCTATTTGCACCTCTCCTATTTTCCTCACGTTTTCAGAAACTGGACCAAACAAACGTTCCTCCGCCGTTCGCGAAGATTGAAAGTGTTCGCTGAAATACCACGTGTTGATTCCATAATACGACACGTACGCCAAAGGAATAAAACAGGTCATCTGGAACGCGCCTAAAAACGACCCACCGTTTGCTTTTGCAATTGCCTTCGCGTCCACAAACTTGTGCATAAATCCACTCGCAAACACGAAGAAGAAGGAAAGGAATAGGAACCACTCGGAAATGTACACGAAGTCAATCTTCTCTCCCGGTTGCTGAGGAGCAGGAGAGAACAAACTGCCGAAGAAGCTATTCATGATGCGTGTGTGTGCGTGTGTGCGCGTGTGTGTATGTCTGCGTCGTTGATGTATTCGAGGGCGTATTCGAGAATAAATACTAGTAGATAAAACCAATTATTTAAAAAGTGACGACAATAAACGAAGAAAGCGAGAATCATCAAAACAGGATGATGTATGCGGGAGTATCTCTCTTCATTTCTGCGATATAAATTTTACAACGATGACCACACCACTTTCTCGGGTCAAGGACCAATGTTCGGCTGCAATTCTTCTTTGTACGAGTGCATCATCTCCTTGACGAACTGTTTGGAGTGCTCTTGCGAAAAGTGCTCCAACGCGCCTTCGCCGAGTTCGTATTGGTAAGTGAAGTCGTTTCCAGAAGCCGCGGTGATTTTATCTCGTAAAAGAACGCGTCGAGAAACGAGCTTTGGTATGATTTCGCAATGCTTGCACTCAAAATCGTTGGACCATTTTCCTAATCCAGGTCCTTTGCCGTTATAGGAGGCTCGCATACCGAATCGTCCGAGCGCTCGAAACAGCGCTGATTCTTCCATCGTGCCTCCGTTAACTTGAATGATTGACGATATCGCGATAACGAGTCCTCTCCACATTTTTTTCGTTTTGGAAATGTGCTTGTCCACAAACTTGACGCGCGCGTCGATTGGCTGCGCCGAACGAAGAATGAACGACGTCGTCGACGTAGTCTCTGCACTTTTGCTCTTGCTCTGTTCCACTTGCGAGGTCACTCTTTGGACTTCTTTCAATTCCAAACCGAGATAGTCCAACAACCGCAGCTGCGCACGAGGCAAAATGTAACTCGCCACGTTTCTCACTTTCTTTCCTTTCATGATCTTTGCCATCGCTTCCGTGTACAACGCTCGAGGAATCGGCGCGTTGCCGTTCTTTTCCATTTGGAAGAGAAAGAACCGCGCGGCTTCCATCGTCAAGTGTTGCACCTCCTGACTCGATAAACCTATGTGCGCTTGCACATTCTTTTCGTTGGAAACCTTGATGGCTTCTTTAATCTCTTTGAGAATCTTTGACACCGGTGGATCGGACACCCCGACGTACGAGTGCGGTCGTCGCACTTCTTCTCTGTTATTCTCGTTGTCTTCATCAATCACGACATTTTCCTCCTCTTCCTCCTCTTCTTCTTCTTCTTCTTCTTCTTCTTCTTCTTCTTCTTCTTCTTCTTTACTCGCCTTCTTTTTCTTCGCACTCTTTACCGTAATCTTCGCCTTTTTCGACGCCGAAGTCGTCGTCGTCATCAATTTCGCCGGCGCGTTCTTCGCCACTTCGTTCACGTTTCTCTCTCGTTTTTTTCCTCCAGCAGATGATTTTTCTACCAATTTCTTCGGCGGCATTTTCTCTCTTTCTTTCTGTCTTTCTTTCTGTCTTTCTCTCTGACTCTCTCTGACTCTCTCTCTCTGACTCTGACTCTCTCTCTCTCTCTCCTGATGATGATGATGATGATGTGATAATAAGAAGCACAGGCGCGTTTGGAAGAAGTTTTTGAAGATGAAGTTTTTGAAAAAAGGAGAGACAACAGAAGAGAGAGAAGAGAGACGAGTTTTTGAAAATTTTTCACTCTCTCGTAGAAGCTTCTCTTCGATTGACAGATTTGAAGATTTGAAGAGCGACGGAAGACTGATTATTGATGTTTCGTGTGTTTGTGACGGCTCGCGTCGTCCGAATAAAAATCTTCACATCTGCCCTCTTTGTTTTGTATCAACAGACAAGAACAACAATAATGGCGACGACAACGCGCGCCAACACGATGATGCGACGCGGGGCGAACGCGTTAGCGCATCGATGGTATTATAGCAGTGGTGCTGGTATCCAAGCGACGACCTCTTTCTCTTTCTCCTCCTCTGCTTCCTCTAAATTGTTGTTTAACAACAACAACAACAATAACATCAACAACTACAACACGCAACAACAACAACTACAACAACAACAACAAAAGAGAGGTGTAGCGTACGACATCAACGCTCGGACGAAACCGCACTTGAACGTAGGGACGATTGGTCACGTCGATCACGGGAAAACCACGTTAACGGCGGCGATTACGAAAGTTATGGCAGAAGTTGGCGGTGCGCAAGAAGTCGCGTTCGATCAGATCGATAAAGCGCCGGAGGAGAAAGCGAGAGGTATCACCATCTCCACCGCTCACGTCGAATACGAAACGAAGAACAGACACTACGCGCACGTGGATTGCCCAGGTCACGCGGATTACGTGAAGAATATGATCACTGGTGCCGCGCAAATGGACGGGGCTATTTTAGTCGTCTCTGCGGCGGATGGACCAATGCCACAAACGAGAGAACATATTTTGTTGGCGAGACAAATCGGAGTGCCGAGTTTGGTCGTATTTTTGAACAAGATCGATATGGTGGACGACGAAGAGTTGGTGGAGTTGGTAGAGATGGAATTGAGAGAGTTGTTATCGTTTTACAAGTTTCCTGGAGATGATATTCCATTCGTTAAAGGATCGGCGTTGCACGCGTTGAAAGGGACGAACGACGCCATTGGCAAGGAAAAAATTTTAGAATTGATGGACAAGATCGACGAGTACGTGCCGACGCCAGAAAGAGCGTTGGATAAGCCATTTTCCATGCCCGTAGAAGACGTGTTCTCTATCCAAGGGAGAGGCACGGTGGCGACTGGAAGAATAGAACAAGGGACGATTAAAGTTGGCGAAGACGTCGATCTCGTAGGTATCGTGCCGACGAAGAAGACGACCGTAACTGGCGTAGAAATGTTCAAGAAACAATTGAACGAAGGGCAAGCGGGTGATAACGCTGGTTTACTCTTGAGAGGTGTGAAGAGAGAGGAAGTTTTGAGAGGTCAGTTGCTTTGCAAACCGGGCTCTATTACTCCGCACGCGAAATTTGAAGCGGAAATTTACGTCTTGACGAAAGATGAAGGCGGCAGGCACACGCCGTTCTTTTCCAACTACCGACCTCAGTTCTTCATGAGGACTGCGGATATTACCGGGAATATCACGTTACCAGAAGGTGTCGAGATGGTCATGCCAGGTGACAACGTGACGTGCACGTTTGAGTTGATCACTCCGGTTGCCATGGAACAAGGTTTACGATTTGCGTTACGAGAAGGCGGGAGAACCGTCGGCGCCGGCGTCGTTGCCAAGGTTTTGGATTAATACTGCGCATACTGGTGCCTAGGTAGTGAGTGGTCTGTCTGGTGTTATAAAAAAGATTTGGATTATTATATTATTAAAAACTCTCTTCTGTCTCTCGTTCACTCTCTCTCTCTGAAGTAATTGTCGCATCGTCATCGGTATCTTCCTCTTCTTCTCCTACTACAAAAACAACGAGTAATTAGCGACCGAAGAAACCACCTCCTTTCTTGGAGTCCTTCTTCGCTTGCTCCTCGAGCATCTTCTCTCTCGCCAACTCTCTCGGACTCTTCGCCTTACCCGCCGCCGCTCTTCTCGCTCGGAACGCCTCCTTGTTTCTCTTCTTTTCGGCTAAGACGCCCGCGGTGTTAAAGGTCGGTGCCTGTCTTTTCGGTGGCGCGACACCAACCGCCGGCGTCATCGCGGCTTTGAATCTGTTCTTCCCGACCCCACAAGTCGGGCATCTGTACGAGTTCGGCAACGCGCTGAAATCACCTCTGTAAATATATCCGCAGTCGATGCACACCATCGGTTGCCCGGCTGCTTCTTTCTTCTTACCACCAAAGTTGAAAAACGCTTTGGTTTGGACGACCGATCCTCGACCGCCGGCGGTTCGAGCGCGAGATTTAGAAGACGCGGCCTGTTTGTAGTGAAAAAGAGAGAGAAAGGGTTTTGCGTGTGAGTTGTTGTTGTTGTTGTTGTCGATCGATGGATGTCCACGCGGCGGGGAAAATGAATTTTTGTTTTTATTTTTGCACGTCATCACCACTCCTTGTGGCTCTCTCTCTCGTCGTCATCTCTTCATCTCTCGCGTTTGTAAAAAAACAAAAGACGCACCTTCGTACTAAACACGTTTCTCTTGGATGCTGCTAAGAAGTTCGGTTGCGCGATAAACGCACTCGAAGAAGTTGCCATTTTTTAGTATGTATTTAGTATATGTGTGATAAAAATAATAGAAATGTAAAGTAATCTGATGTGAGAGAGAAAGATCTTTTTTTTTCTTTTTCTCACAAAGAAATCCGAGCCACAAATCGAGTCTGCGCAGGTGGACTTTTTTTTCAGTCGAGAG
>JACLAB010008350.1_pt1 | contig 15754 bp, 20 predicted proteins | sample 8027921 | NCBI WGS metagenome assembly JACLAB01 (sample SAMN15725117, study PRJNA655200) | protist metagenome | isolation source: fluorescence activated cell sorting (FACS) single amplified genomes of... | place: USA: West Boothbay Harbor, Gulf of Maine | collected 2000-07-19 | reverse complement strand
GTTGCGGAAAGTTCCGCCACCAGCAAGAGGGTGTGCCGCTGAACAAAGTTCAACACCGTCACCACCAGTAAAGTTTGCATCAAACGCATTGTTGAGCGTTGCAGCAGCTTTAACTTGCTTAGTGTGAGCCATAGAACGTGCCAAAGCACGAGTATAACGAGCGCCAAGGCGGTCATACAAGTTGTCTTCAACAGCTTCTTCAGTAAGTGCAAATGCGAGGGCAACTGTTTCGTGTGAGTAACGAGCAGTGTATGCTTCATTTGCATTGTCAAACTCAACGCCAGAACCTTCTGCTTTTGAAGGTGCATTGCCAAATCCGACGAGCATGACCTCCTCTTCAAACGCACGGTCTGAAGACTCGGTTTCGTAGATCGCAGCATGTTCGTTTTCGTAACGATCATACTCCATGCCGAACAAAGCGTTGAGGCCCGGTTCTAGCTCTTTGACCAGTTGTGAACGTGAAATAGCCATAACTCAGTCTCCTTATGCCAGACCCGCAGTGCCAGCACTGAACAGGTGATTATTGATTTTTACGACCACGTTAGTGTTCGCGGTGGAAACATCGCTATTCTCAGGATCTTGAGAAATGTCGATTGCTTTGAGTGGCAAGCCAGCGGTTGTAGCACCAGTTGTGACATCAATCTCAGTACGAGAATTTCCACTTACTGTGCTACCTGCTGTTGCATCCACAATGTCGAAGTTGCCAAACAAGTCAGCTACAGGGAATGCAGCGTCTGCTTGGATTTCGAAAGTTGCGGCTGGATCATCAATGACATTTGCAAAAATTTCAGTTCCAGTTGCGTTAGCAGGCCAATAGTTTGAGAAAACTATATTGCCATTTGGATCTACATATGAGCAGCCATTAAATACACCCAAAATCAGATCTGTGTTACCAGCAGGCACACGAGTGATTGTTCCGTCTGTAGCAACCGTTACTAGGTCGCCTTGGAAAACACCTGTGTTATAGCCTGAAGCAATACGATACCGATTTTGCCGCTGAGAGCTAGTGCTCGTGCGGACAGGGCGAAGGCCGAAAGGGGCGTCTTGATTCGCCATTTTACTTATCCTTCAGTTTTACTCCGAGAACCAAAGCTCACGGATGATTTGCGTTGCGCTGCCAGTTTAGGCATTGCCGGGTTATTTTCGCGCATCCAGTCACGGTCAACGGCTTCCATTTGGTTATTGGTAACGCCTTGATAGTGATGATTCCTCTGGTCTGCCATTTCGTTGGGGATACGCGCCAATACTAAACCGCCAACACCAATGATGCCTGCGTTGCGTCCCTCATCTACTACTGGTCCAAACCACTCTGGATATTCCTCTGCACGAACGAGTTCATATCCCTCTTGCCGCCGTTTATGGACGTTTGTCTTGTCATCAAATTCCATCACAGATTCACGAATCCAACGATGTTTGTATCCAAGCGGAGCCTCTGGAGCATCTAATGCTGAACCGGGACGCCATACCTTGCGCTCTTCGAGCTCCCGCGATTTTGACTCGCGTGACGATCTATCAGTCATATCAGTTTCTCCGATTTGCGATTTTAGCAACTTCAGCAGCATATTTTTCCAGAGGTATGTTTAACTTCTGTGCTAAAGCGACTTGACCCGCATTAAGTTCTACTTGCTTCTTCCGTCCAGAGTTAGGGCTGCGATTTCCGCTACCCGCAGGTGTGACAGCTTGGACGTTCTTTCTGTCAGCCTGAAACTTGTTTGGCATTTCTCGACGCATACGCCTGTCGATCTCTGCATAATAATCGTCACTGGTGGGATCAAAACCCTCTTCCGCAACTAATGTATTGTGAATTGCCCTAGCTGCACCAGTCATAACTTTGTCACCGTTAGGACCAAACCAAGTGTTTTTCCCCATCCAAGATTCTAACTTTAAATCTCGGGCCGGAGCTTGACGCTGTTGTGGCTGTTGTGGAGCCTGAGCCTGCTGTTGAGTCTGCTGCTGCTGTTGCGCAGAGCGTTGTTTCTGTATCCGCAAACGCTCTTTTTCAATAGCAATTTGAGAAATTGCTGCTTGAGCCTCAGCAACTTTTTCGTACTCCCCAGCTTCATAGGCTTCAGTCATAGCACGTTTAGCTTGAGCTTCTTGAGTTGTTATACGACCTTCGTATTCACTCATATACCCCTTGTCCAAATTGGACAAACGCTTCTTGTATTGCTCATTTTGCGCTTGAACTTGTTGAATATACTGAACAGCCGCTGCAGCTTCCTCTTCTGCATGACGCCTAGCAGCAGTAAGCTTTTTAATTCGCTTATCTACCTTTTTACTGTACTTGCCTAACTCGGATTCATCTTCATCATCTCGAACAATTGTTCGGGTTGAGTCATCATCGGAATCATCATCGTCACTTGCTGAAGTAACGTAACTATCGTCATCATCTACCTCAACGGAAGTAGCATTTTCAAAATCTTCTTGGTCTTCAGCTTGCATAAGATTTCTTCCTTCTGTGATCTTTATACATAAGAAATGTCTTTGGGGTCAAGGATTGTTGCGATAATATTATCGTCATTTATCACACGAACCTCAAGACCTTCCACTTTAAAGCGGTTTCCAGCATATCGTCCTATAAGAACCCAATCTTTTTCATTACACCAGTTCCCTGTTGGGAACTTTTGGGAGTCTTGGTATGCGTCTGGACCTAGTTTAACGACATAAGCGGCTACAGTCGCAAATGCTTCTCTATCGCGAACCGCGTCAGGAACATAAAGCCCACCTTTGGTTTTCTCGCTTGGATAGAATGGAATGATCAACATCCTATAGCCAGTAGGCTGTGGAAGTCTTTCAATAACAGACGCACCAATTTGTGATGGATCGTCTCCATTTTTACTCTGCTCTTTTGGCTTGCCAAATGCAGTTTCCAAGGGCTTGGGTATGTCTTCCATGCCTTTGGGATTGTTCATTTTTTTAGCAACGTGGTCAGGAACGAAAAGTTTTTTAGTCATCTGAGTACTCTATGTTTTTCATTGAGGTTCTGATCTCATCTTCCATAAAAGTGAGACCCTTTACTTGTCCAACTATGTATCTGTACTCAGCAAAATCCTGCACGTTTCCAGTACTTAAAGTTACCTCTAAGTCTTCACGCTTTTGACGCAGCTTTTTGTACAGATAATCAGCTAAATGCAGTGAGTCCATGATATTCTCCCACTAGAACTTTATAAGATCTAGCGGGAAACACAAGTACATATCCCAATATTTTAAAAAACACCCATGAATTTCTGGGGTTTTGATATTGAGCTAAACCTACTTAGACTTTTTTGAGGCTGTTTTTTTCTTTGCGGCAGGTTTTTTTGTGACTTTAGGTTTTTCGACCCAAGCCTCATTTTCCGGCGTGCTTGGATCGTCTGGGACGAAGTTCCCCTTGTCATTTCGAGCCCTCACTTTTTCCGTAACTGTTTCTGCGGCACGCATAGCTTTAAGTTTATCTTTATTAACCTGAACCATCTTTTCACGAACACTACTGGACATTGTTCATCCCCCTTTGCTTTGTGTCGTTATTAAGTGCTGCAATATCGCGTTGCGTTTGCACACGATCTTCGGCAACACGAGTTTTGTCTTCTAGTGCATCTCTTTGCAAATTCAGACGCTCTTGAGCTAACAGCATATCTGCCGCTTCTTGCTCACGATCAAGTTGTTGCTTCGCTTGGAACTCATCTGACTTGCGTTGCAAATCAGCAGCCTTCAATTGAAGTTCTTGATTCCTAATATCCACGAGCGGGTCTGTGCCTTCAGATACAGGCTCAACTGTCTGCGCATATTGCTCAGTGAGTTCAGCAATAAGCATGGCCGCTTGACGATCTATAGCTGGTTTTAACATCTGCATAGCTTCTGGATTCTGTTGAACTTCAGGTCCAGCTTGCTCCATAACCATTTGAGACGCTTGCTGTTCGGCAAGAAGCCCAATGTGCTCTTGAATATGGCCCTGCAAAATGCTCATGACCTGTGGGTTCATCTGCACAGTAGGTGTAGACATAATAGACAGGTGAGTTTCCATATGAGCTTTGTGATCTTGATCAGGGAAAGCCTGTGGCGGAGCGCCGTTCATCGCCATTTGGTTTTCTTTCGCAGCGTTCGCAGGCTGCGGTTGAGGCGGTGGAGGTAATATGCCGTCAATGTTGTTAACGCCAAGAGCTTCGTACATATTCCTGTACGCTTGATACAATCCTTGCGGACCACCGTGTATTTGTGGGTTTGATTGCACCAACTGCAATTGCGTTTGAGCCAAAGCAATACGCTGCGCCATAGAGAAGATGTTCGGGTCACTAACAGGAAGAACATCTATTCTATTGTCAAAGTCAGTTGCAAAAACCTCTGGGCCATACTCGTTAGAAGGCATGTATGGATAAGACTGAATCGTCTCAGAAAAAACTTTTGCAAGAAGTTTAAACTCAAGCTTTTGAGAATAGTGCATCCGCTTATGGATAGCGGACATAACCTTCGTTCCACGCTCCATAATAGCCATTGTAGTGCCAACAGGAGTTTCGCCGCCCATCTCACCTATCTTCATGTCCGCCATAGCAGCAAAGCGCCGTCCTGCGTCCACGAGAGTGCCTAAAAGGTTGTAAAGAGTACCAGAGGGCTCTTTAAATGGTAAGGGCATCAGAGAGGTTCGTATGTCAGTACCAGCAACGTCAATGTCTCGGAACTCACCCGGTTGAATCGGGTTTTCTTCGTCACGAATACGCGCTCCACGAGCCTTAAATCCAGCAGGCAAGTTAGACAACGTGCCAGCATCAATAAGTTGACGCAGAATGGATGTAGAAGCTTGAGCCAATCCACCAATCATATGAGTCAAACCTAACCCGTAAAAGCCAAGACCGGGCAAAAACTTGTAATGGACGAAGTAAGGCTTTCTGCGCTTCATCGGGTCCATTTCATCGTAGTTGCGACGAATGGACAAAACATCACCAGTATCGGCCAATATAGTAACGATGTAAGGAAGCTTTAAACCACTTTCCTCACCATCTGGGCCTTTGTCTGCAAAACCATCTATGTCCAAGTCTGTGTGTACTTCATGCAAAGTTAACTCAGTTGACGAGTTGCTAGGGTGAACGCCTTGAATATCGTCAATGGTTTGCTGAACCTCAGAAGAATCTTCTGAGTTGGAACTAGAAGGCAAATCAATGTCACTGTAAAAGCCAGCTAATTGAAGTTTGCGAACTTCATTCGAATCCATCTTAATAACGTGCGTAATGCGAGGCGTAGATGCCAAATCTGTTGCTCCATAAGGAACAACTAAGTCTTCAGCATGTACAAACTTACTAACAGCACGACCCTTTAATGGATCAAAGTAAATTTTCTTAAAGGTAGAGCCAATTACCGGAAGATAGAAAAGCATCTGATCCATCTCTGGATCGTATTCTTCCATCTCGTAAGTAACCATGTAATTCATGTAGTTTTTGACACGCTCTGCCTGCTTAATAACATCTTCGTTATTAGCGCCAACAACCTCAGCGCGAATAGGACCACTCGCAGGCAACATCTCACGATACGCTTGTGCCTGAAACTGAGTTACACTCTCTGCAAGCAAAGGATGCACAACGCCAGAAGACCCCTCAAAAGGCTCAGTACGATCTTCGTACTGCATCCCAAGATACTCTAATCCGCGCTTGTATGTGTCTTCCCAGTCCTGACGGGCCGAAAAGTCATCATCAATATCGCCAGTTAAATCAGAGGCAATACTAGAAAGATCTGCGTCATCAATGTATTCAGCCAAGTTGCTGTTAAACTCAATGTTAATAAGCTCCAGAGGCTCTTCATATTCCCCTACAATTGCAGAGCCATCTTCAAACTCAAAAACACCGGGATCTTGAGGCAATTCCTCAACCATTACCTCTTCTTCAGGCAAAACATCTGGAAGCATGTTTATCCCACCAGCACCCATATCTCTTTCAATAGCCATTTTTATTCCTTTTCAGGTGTTGGAGCAGAATAGTGTTCAATCAGTCTGGAGCAATCCACTGAGAACATGCTCATTAAAGAGTCGGGAGGTAGCCTCTTTAAAATATCCCGCTCCAACCTCATTAGAAGATATCCTTAGATCCGCCATCAATCGGTGATTTATCTTCGGTTTCGTAATCGGTCACAGGACCGCCAGAAGCATACGCATTACAAACCATGTCGTAACCGCAAACAAAATCTAGCCTAGAACAATAACCTAAATCTTCAGCATCTCCCATGCCATCCTCAATGCACCCCATCATTTCAGATCGAATGTCATAATATTTGCAAATACCACACTTTTTAGAATTCTTACCGGAACCCTTAGAAGAGGGACCGTATGCGAACTCATCAATAGCATATTGCTTATTTTCAGAGTTTTCTTCCTTGTCCTCAGTAACTAAAGGACAAGAAAATTCTTCGACTTGATCGTCATCAAACATTTGATTGACGCCACTTTTAAGCTCTTCCATATCAATGTTGATAACGATCTTAGCCATTATTTAACTCCAACAAACTTGGTTCCGCTGATAGCAGCACCGCCACCACGAGAGTGACCAGAGTTTTGCATAGTTGTTGAAGGAGTGCCTTCCTTCGGCATAACTTCTTTAACAACACCATCTTTTTCAGTCGTTTTCATTAGCTTTGCCCTCCGTATGAACCACCGCGACCAGCCATTACACAGCCGCCGCCCTTATAACCCTTAACCTTGCCGCCGCCCATCATCTTCTTGGGACGCATCTTAGGGCGCATGGTCATTCCCGTTTCACGGGCCTTTGCACGGTTTCCACGCTTAACAGCGCCTGCCGCATCATCCATAGGGTTAGTTCCGCCATCTTCCATCGCCTCTAAAAGCGCCAACATGATAGCTTCTTTGTCAACATTATCCATTTGCAACTCCTAATAGTACTCTCTGCGCTGACGGTACGCGGTTATATCATCTTCATCATAGTCACTTGAGGTGGTAATAAAACCCCCCTGCCTAAAACGCAGTATAGCCTGTGTCATCGAATCCGCCAAGTCATCATGTTCGCCATTGGGAAAAGAAGCACATTCTTCCATAACTTCGTCAGCAAACTGCGTGTCTGGAGCCCAAACCATGCCACTCTCAAACACAGGAGCGCAGGCGTGCATACGAGTAAACTTGTCAGCGCCACGACCCGGCGTAAATGGCGTCACAGGAATACCCAACCTGCGCAACTCCTGAGTCAAGGGCATACCAGAACCCTTTTGCTCAATTAAAACCATGTCAGGGTCATAATCCTTATAAAGCTCATTCGCAGCTTCCTTCAGTTCAGGAAACTCCCAACGCCCCCTTGTTGCGTCAAGCAAGACGATATGATCCTCGCCCGTGTCCTCATGGTGAAAAATACCCCAAGTGGTAATCGCGCTGTAGTCAGCACGGTCGCTCTTACTGAACGCAGTGTCGTAAGACTGAATAATATAGCTACAGGGCGGAGGAGAATCCTTCTCCCACATATTCCACCACTCACGCTTGATAATCGCACCCTCTTCAGCAGTAGGGTTCTGCATGTACTGAGCATTCCACTTGCCGACAGGAATAGAAGCCTTAACGCCCTCCAACTCGTCAAGCGACCAATACTCAGGCCATAAAGGCTTGCCAGAAGGCATAATCGCAGGAAACTCAACAACCTCCCACTGGTCAGAACCCTTGCCACTTTGCTTGTTTAAAACCTTCGCAGTTAAATCGCGAATCGACCACCGCGTCATAACAATGATAATCGCACCACCGGGCTGTAAACGCTGACGAGGGCCAGAAGTGTACCACTCGTAAATACTATCAAGCGCAGTCGCGCTTAACGCATCTTGTTCCGAAACAGGGTCGTCAATGATAGCCAAATCCGCACCGCGGCCAGCAAGAGCGCCGCCCACACCGACAGCATAGTACTCACCACCGCCATTAGTGCTCCACCTACCACTCGCCTTAGCGTCACTAGCCAAGCTGACATCTGGGAAAACATCCTTAAAATCCTCGCTTTCGATTAAGTTCTTGATCTTCCTACCGAAACCAACAGCCAACTCAGCGGTGTGAGTCGCCTGAATGATCTTTAAATCAGGGCGTCTGCCCATAAGCCAAGTCGGAAACAAATAACTCGCGAACTCAGACTTAGTATGCCGAGGCGGCATATTAATAATTAAACGCTTGCACTTGCCGTCAGCAACATCCTGCAACTTCTGAGCGTAAATCTTGTGGTGCTTGCCCTCAATAAACTGAGGCCAAACATGCTTCACAAAATCCATAAAGCTATCATGCTTTGCTTTACGAGAATCAAGCGTCTTAATACGCTCAAGCATAGGAGCTACTTTGGAAATCTCATCGTCAGTGAGATAACTCGCAAAGTCTTTGAAGTCGTCCATTAGCCACCCAAAGCTCTCAGGAAGTTGTCAGCAGTACGATTCAAACCAGCCATGCCACCTTGAGCCATCGGCTTGATATTCGCGGAAATAGGAGAAATCGTAGTAGCCTTGGTTTGAATGTTCTTCAAAACATTCTCAAAGCTACGACTAGCGCCAGAACCCATATTTAAAGAATTACCAACCGCAGGAACACAAGCATCAGTGGCTACATTGTAAATGTAACCAACTTGATTACAAATACGGTTTCCATTTTCATCCGTTGTGTATCCAGTATCAATCTCTGTTTCGTCTACTGGTGTTTCTGGTTCTGGTTCTGGTTCTTCTACTGGTGGTTCTGGTTCGTCTACTGGTGGTTCTGGTTCTGGTTCTGGAGTAACAACCACAACTTCTTCACCAGTTTTAAGTCCACCACTAAGATTAGTGTCCGCGGGTACAAATTGCTCTTCATTAAAAGCATCATCTCTTGTCTTCTTATCTTCACCAAACAGAAGACCGCCCTCACGCACAACCTCAACAGCGGTGCCGTCCGGAGTCACAATGAACTCTCTTCCGTCAGACGTAATGAAACCATTTTCTGTACTCATGCCAAATGGGTCTAGTTCAGCAGCCTTGGATTGAGCTTCATATAAAGTCTGGAAGGCTTCATTAGCGCCGCCGTCAACAGCAGCATCGTTTGTAAAAGAACCCAAGGTGATAGTGTCACCAGCGGCAAGTCCTTCACCTATCTTGGCCTGATCTCCTTCGTACATCTTATTAATGCGATTAATCTCATCAATGTCGGTTTGAGTAATTTTAAAATCTCCGCCCTCAAGTGATGGAGGCATCAATTCCATAATGTTTTCAGAGGCTAAAGCCTCCTGACCAAAGGTGGCAGTCGTGGAATTGTCGTATCCAATATACTTGCCATCATCGTCATATTTAGGAGTAGCGCCGTTATTAATCGCGTTCATGTGCATTTCAACGATATTAGCACGTTCAGCTTCAGTTTTATCAACCAAGCCCTCAATAAATCCCTCGCCAAGACCATAGAAAAGACGCTTGCCAACATTAGCCATGAACTTGTTAAAGCCTTGAACAGGAACGGACTCGTCAAGCTGTGCTTTAATCTTAGCTATCTCATCTTCTGAAGCACCGGGCTGTGTAGCTTTTATAGCCGCGCTAACTACTTCAGCATCAGAAGCCCGATTAATACCTGTGTTGTCAACAGAACCGCCGCTCAAGCTGAAGTCTTCATCCTTTTTAATACCTTCAAACTCTTGACCAAGACCCTTTTCAAAATCAGATTGAGTAATTTTTCCAGTTAAAACATCATCGTAACCACGGTTTTTAACTAAAAGAGATCCAATCTGCTCTTGAGTATCCGCGTCAAATTTAGCATTGGGATCAACCAATCCTCTATCAACAAGATCTTTCAGGGTAGTGCCAACAATCTGATACTTGCCCATAGGCGTAGACGGGAGTTCATTAGGCCCACGACCCAAAACATCCCTAGAATAATTGCGATACGCATCGCTGGTGCCAAACGCAATAGCTTCAGAAACCGTCATCTCAGACAATTTCTTATTACCAGCAAACGTGCCAATTTCACCCTTGTCTAACAGACGGTCATAACCACCATCGTCTGCCGTACCTTCCGCCGCAGCAATCTCAGCTTTAAGCTGCTCAATACTCTTGAAACCAGAACCGCGACCCAAGCCAGCATCTGCAGGTCTAATCAAGGACAACGGATCTTCATCAGCCTCAGTGTCAAAAATGCTAAAGTCAGTCGCCAAATCATCATCCGTCGCGCCAACGTCAGTACCATCAGGATTAACAGCCTCGATTTTAGTATAATCAGTTGCCCCAGCCTCGGTATTATCCGAACCGCCTGCAGCAGGGGGTAAGTTATTAAGATCAGAACTAAGAGCCTGTACGGAACTAGGTAAATTAAAAATGTCTTCAATGTCGTTAGTAGAGGAATCATCTCCGCCGCCGCCGCCGCCAACGCCGCCGCCGCCGCCGCCGCTAACGCCGCCAAAAGTAGTTAGAGGCGCAGGCGTTGGAAGTGAAGCAAACCATTCTTCAGTTTCAGCCTGCTCTGCCGCTGCCTGTGCCGCAGCAGCCGCTTCTGCCGCAGCAGCCGCCTGTGCTGCCGCCGCGGCCTGTGCTTGTGCTTGTGCCGCCGCCGCTGCTTCCGCTTCCGCTTGAGCCTGTGCCTGTGCCTGTGCATCTGCATTTGCCTGTGCGATTGCCGCAGCCTCTGCCGCAGCCTGCTCTGCCGCAGCCGCTGCTGCCGCGTTCTGCTGGTCTAACAGTATCTCAGCAGCAGTCGCGCCCTGAGTGTCTGAAGCAGCAGTTGACAACTGCGAATCAGTCAACGTAGTTACATCAGTGTTGCCTTCATTCTGATTGTTCGCGCCTGTGTTGTAATCAACAACAGCATTTATCGTATTATCATCATTGTAAAGACCTCCAAGGTTAGTGTTCTGAGCACCAACTAAATTGCTAGCAACACTCCCCGGAATGACACTTCCATCACTTAAATTAAAAGAATCATAATACTGCTGATCAGCGAAATCATCTAATGCACTGGTTTCATTGTCAGTGTACTTGTTGTAAGTGGTCCTGTCGTCGTTGTCAGTCGCGTGGCTGTAAGTCTTACTGCCGCCAACATTACCAATACCAGCAGAAAGCATGGACTCCGCAGCCGCCTTGTTAGCAGAAGAAACCTTCTGCGCATTCAACACAGCAGCATCTTCAGCATCTCTAGCAGCTTGTGCCGCAACCTCAGCCTTCGCGTTATCTTTGTCATTCTTGGCCATCAGGTCTGCCATAGCCGTGTTGATAGCTTGCTGAGTATAAGAGGTCGTCCTATTATTGTCATCATTATCAGTCGCATGAGAATAAGCGCCAGTGCCAGTCCTCTCAGCAGCAAAATCACTCGGCCTATAAGCAGGAATGCCGCCCGGACCCGGCTCACCAGTACCGCCTAAATCCTTCAGCAACTGAGCCTCTTCAGGATTAATATACGCCAACATATGCGGATCATCGCCAATCATAGTCTGACGAGGAACAGCGCCGCCGTCCTCCATCTCCTGAACAGGGCGATCTAAAGACCCATAAGTAGGCTCACTTAGCCAATCAAAAACGTTCAGGCCAACAGGACGGGCAGGCATATTTAACGCGCCTATAGGGCTTGCCGCCGTCATAGTTGAACCGTTACTCGTCGTCTTATTGCCAGTCACAGGGTCAATCATATACTGAGAATTACTCTGTGGAATGTTCAATTGAGGTCCGTAAAGACTAAAATTACCCGCAGTGTTGCCAAAATTACCAACATCTCCATTGAAAGAGCCTACAGAATCTGTCTGAGAATAAGAGTCAATGGGTTGTATTTGCTTATAAGAACCAGAATCAGCAATATTTATCCCAGAATTAATACCAGAATTAATACCAGAATTAATACCAGAAACGCTTTCCTGACCGCTTCCCTCACTTTGAGAACCATACTGATCAACTAAAGCTTGAGCCGCATCAACCGCTGCCTGATTGTCCCCCGCATATTGCTGAACAAACGACAGTCTATTTTTCGCAATAGAAGGATCGCTCTCCATTAACGCCTGATTGTAAGCAATCTGGTTCGTATTAAACGTATCATGCGCAGCCGTGTAAGTCGGATCGCTCAAAACATTGCTAGCCCATGTATTTAAATGCCAATCAGAAAAATCGTCGCCAGACTGCATGTCATCTAAAATGCCAAGACCCGCAGCAGCCTCATAAAGAGCCTTATTGGTCTTACGGGCAGTGCCATCAGCAAACCTCATCATAACCATGTCGTTGCCAAGAAGCTCATTCGGAGTGTTCGTACTGTCAATAACGGTCAAATTGTCCGTGTTTCGCAAAACCTGATTATCAAGAGAAGACAAATAAGTAGACTCATCAAGCGTATTAGAAGGAGACTCTCCAGCCAAAGAAGCACGACGCAACTTATCTATGGCAAAAACATCGCCAGCTTCAGAAAAAGTACCATCGTCATACTGCATTCTAAATAAACCAGGAATAATGTCCCCTTCAGCGTCACGAGCTTGACCCATAACACCAGCAAGACCGCCGTCCTCATAACCAAATACATCAACCTCACCACCCATCGCCATAGGACGAGGCGTCATAGACTGCATAGGTGGCGTCCGCATCGCAGGCGTGCCCGGTGCAACCATACGCTGTTGCTGCTGCATCTGTGGAGGACGAGCCATCTGTGGAGCGGGACGAGCCTGACCGCCACGCAACTTACTCTCTAAAAAATCGCCAAACACACGGCGACGAGGAGCATTCGACCCAGAAACAGAACCAAGACCCGCACTAGAAGGTTGAGGCATAGGAGCTTGAGCCATCGGAGGTGGAGGCATACCACCCATAGGTGGAGGAGGCATACCAGCTAAAGGCATAGGCGGCATCGGAGCAAACGGATTAGGTGCAGCACCCATCGGAGGCATAGGACCCGGCATACCAGAAGCCGCAGGACCAACACTAGGAGGTGGAAACATACCCGTTCTTACTGACATCAGAAGCCCCTATACAGTAGAATATCAAGGCAACCATAACAACTAACAGAAACTTAATCAACACACTCCAATAATCCGTTCTCAATCATGCTACCAGCTAACGCATCGCGGCTATGAAAATAATAATCCTTCCCATTCCACTCACACATCTCAATCGCAGCACGACGCATGAAAACAAACTCATCCTCACCACCGCCCAAATAATGACGACCCTGCATCACAGGCACAACCTCCCCAGCACCCTGTGCATCAAACTCATGCACATCGCCGTAATTTAACCTGTATCTAGGCATCCTTGTGAATACTCTGCCAGTCATCCCAAGCAGCAAAGATATCTTCGGCTTCCTCTTTGACCGAAACAACATCATCCCCCTCAGTGGAAAAACCAACCATGCAACCAATCTTATAATCCTTGATACAAATAACGTGATTTTCGTTTATCCAAAGCACACAACCGTCTTCAATGTTCGTAACACGCGCCCATCTATTCATAACTCTCTCCCTTTTCACTCTGAATGGTACTTTATGGTAGCGTATGGGAGCGGTCAACGGATTTTTTAAAAAAATTTTTTGGGGGCCATCAAACGACATAAGGACAGGACAAACAGAGACACCCCTCTATAGAGGGGGGTCTGTAATGTCCTATGTAAACCCAAAAAGTTTTTTTGACGTTACCGTAGGTGGATTTCTTAGTGTAAAGCCGTGTCCGATTGCCTCCAGATATAGGGGGGGGGGGCCATACCCCGTGTACCCCGATTTCCGAACAATTGTTCGGGTTGGCTAGGGTACCTTGGAAAATAGAAAAGCCCGCACTAGGCGGGCTTGTCTGTCGGTGTGAGGTGGTACGCTAGCCTTATGCTAGCGCGGATATGCGTGCCTGCCACCATTCGAACGCTTCATCTGGAATACCTGCCCAAATGCTAGCGTTGCCAATGCTATTATCGGGAAGCAATGTCACACCGCTAGTTTGTTCCTCAAATGAAGCTTGCACCTCATATGATGTGTAATCAGTGCCGGAACCATATGACGCGCCATTTGATTGTTGCGTGTGTGTGATTACAGCCGCGTCACCTACGCGCGTTCTAATCTCACTTACTGCGGCACGCACGCGTTGCTCGCTGCATCCTGTACAGTCCATGATGTCACGAGTGGACGCACCGCCAGATTGGCGCATCATTGTATATTGAACACCAACGCGTGAACCGCGCCGGAATGGCGTTTCTGGCGTATCGCGAACAATTGTACGCGTTCCAGATGTGACGCGGTTTTCTAATGTGTGTGTCACTAGGTTAAGCAAAAATTGCATCCAAGCCCAAATCTTTTCAGCTTCAATAGTGCCGCTATGCTGGCGAAATTCAACAGTGCCTTTAGACCATGTTTGCAAGTTAATGGATGAAAATTTGCCATGCGTTGCGCTTGCCAGTTCTGAAATAGTATTGGCACGCTCTAACGTGTTTAGGTCCAAGCGCGTGCACATACGGTTATTATGGCGGCTTGCTGGCAACATTGCGTTAATACCATTGCGGCTTGTTTGCATGCGCGTATAGCGGACCATCCAATCTTTGATGATAGTGGCGTCGAATGGGTCGGCGTGATCCGTGTAATATTCGCCAGTGCTTTCGGTGTGTGCAATGCTAGTGCCAGTGAATTGCGCTGGCGTCACATTGTCATTTAAAGGCGCGTTGCCAATGTGAACGTGTAAGCCGCAACGTGAATTAACGCGGCATCCCAATTCCGCCAGAACGTCACAAACTGAAATCAAGTGCTCGCGTGCAACTTGGCAATTTGCATAAACTGGCAGAACTATTTCGGCATCTACTGTTGGCGTGCCGTCTGGCACTACCTTACAGCCTTTAATGCCATTTACGCGGAATGCTTGCTGTATTGTTGGAATTGAAACACCTGCTGTTTCGATTTCAATTCCGCTTGTAAGATTGTAAGTCATTGTTTTTACTCCGTTTTGCTAGGTTAGTAGGGCAAAGCTGTCGCCCTTATCTACTCAAATATAGGTTATTTATGGGATTGTCTAGGCTTTTTTGGGATTAATGCGAACAATTGTTCGGGTTAGCGTTGGATGCCAACGCGCGGCGCTATCCATTCGGCACAAAAAAAAACGCGACATTCAGAAGGAATGCGCGCGATCATGTGTGTATATATGTGTGTATGTAGGTATATATACCTATGTATATATACTATACCCCGAACCCCGAACCCGAAAGCCCGAAGCCCGAGGCCCGATTTCTATTGAAACAATCCGTTGTATTCATAATCCGATAGAAAGCGACGAAAGTTATTGTCCCGATGTTCTTTATATTCGTCCCACTGCTCGTGAAACTGTTCCGCGTCTTCGCCTTGCAAGAAGAAGCTCCATCCTGCTTCCACTTCAGTGACCTGAACCCCATAGCCCAAGTCTTTCATTGTATATCCTCCAATATTCATGCTGCATCCTCCTGCTCTAATACTTCCATAGCGTGCTCAAGTGCCTCTTGCTCGCTGTCGATTCCGTAACAAGTGAAGCAATGGTAATCGACCCACTGCCCGCCGATAGGCGTTTGCAAGTTGAAATTGCTTGTTCCGTTCCACTCGATACGCAAGTGCTGATCGTTGTGCTCTACTTCCCAATACTTCATTTTCTTTCCTCTCTGCTAGAATAATCCCATACTATCCCATACTATAAGAGGTGTCAACACTAAAAATAAAAAAGATTCGCGTTAGCCTGGTTAGCGCGATTCGCGAACAATTGTTCGGGTTATGCTGCCGGGCATGGCTGCTACCCGGATTCATCTTTACCCGGAGGCTGCGACCCGGAGCAATCTCCCCGGCAGCTATTCAACGACGGAGTAACCCGAACAATTACTCGGGTTAACCCCGACGCTGGCGAATCC
>JACLAB010013574.1_pt1 | contig 15758 bp, 13 predicted proteins | sample 8027921 | NCBI WGS metagenome assembly JACLAB01 (sample SAMN15725117, study PRJNA655200) | protist metagenome | isolation source: fluorescence activated cell sorting (FACS) single amplified genomes of... | place: USA: West Boothbay Harbor, Gulf of Maine | collected 2000-07-19 | reverse complement strand
GCGCCGTTGGCGCCGCCGCGGCGCGATCGCCGTCGCCGAGCGCGCGTTAAACATTCACGAGTACCAGGGCGCGGCGCTGATGCAACGCTTCGGCGCGCGCGTGCCGCCGGGCGTGGCGTGCGCGACGCTCGAGGACGTGGCGCATGCGGTGCAAACGATTGGCGGTGGCGACGAGGTCGTGGTGAAGTCGCAAATATTGGCTGGTGGGCGCGGGCTGGGGACGTTTGCGAATGGATTTCAAGGCGGCGTGCACGTGGTGAAGCGCGCGGATGCGGTGAACGTGGCGAGTAAAATGTTGGGCCAGACGTTAATCACGAAGCAATCGGGTCTAGGGGGGAAGCCTGTGAATGTGATCTATGTTGCGGAGAAAATGTCGCTGAAGCGGGAGATGTATTTTGCGATTTTGCTCGATCGCGCGACGGCGGGACCGTTGGTGATCGCGAGCGCGGAGGGCGGAACGTCCATCGAGGATTTGGCCGTGAGTCATCCAGAGAAGATTATCAAGATGCGGTTGGATATTGAAAAGGGTATGACGTACGCGCAAGCGAAGGAGTTGGTGACGAAGCTCGGGATGACGAAGCATTTGGATGACGCGGCGAAGCAGTTGTTGGCGTTGTACGAAACGTTTGTCAAGAGCGACTGTACGATGATTGAAGTGAACCCATTAGCGGAGGATCAAGATGGATACGTCATCGCCGCCGACGCCAAGCTGAACTTTGATGATAACGCCGAGTACAGGCAAAAGGAATTGTTCGCCATGCGCGATTCGTCGCAAGAAGATCAGCGCGAAGTGCAAGCGAGCAAATTTGACTTGAACTACATCGGCCTCGACGGGAACATCGGGTGCATGGTGAATGGTGCCGGGTTGGCCATGGCGACGATGGATATCATTCAACTGTACGGCGGATCGCCGGCGAATTTTCTGGACGTTGGCGGGAACGCGAGCGAAGAGCAAGTCGTCGAGGCGTTTAAAATCTTAACCGCCGATCCAAAGGTGAAGGCGATTTTGGTAAACATTTTTGGTGGCATCATGAAGTGTGACGTAATCGCCAGTGGCATCGTCGCCGCGGCTAAACAGGTGGATTTACGCGTGCCTCTCATTGTGCGCTTGGAGGGCACCAACGTCGAGAAAGGTAACGAAATCTTAAAGGGAAGTGGCATGGCTATCATCACCGCCGAGGACTTGGACGACGCCGCTCAAAAAGCGTGCTCGAGTCTGGAAAAACAAGCCGCCGCGTAAAGAGTTTTGTAAATGTATCCGAAAAAGCCGCCGCCGCTATATAATTATTAATTTACAACACACACGCAATCTATCGCAATCTATCGCACCTCGAGCAACTCAATTTGAAACATCAAATCGGCATCCGGAGGAATCGTACACTGTCCCGCTCTATCACATCCGGCGCCGCGAGACCCGTACGCAAACTGTGCCGGGATTCGTATCGTCCGCACCCCACCCACGCGCATGGGCGTCACTTTATCACCATCACCACACAACGCGATATCAAATCCTTTCACTACCTCGCCCGTGCCGACACCGAAGACGAAAAACTTGGCCGAGTCGCGCGTCGCGCCGTCGCCGTCGCCCAGCGAAAGCTTGTAATTCACCTTGACCACGTCCACGCCCGCGATGGGGTCCGCGCCCTTGCCCACGACGATGTCCGTGTACTCGAACGATGCATTCTCGCCCTCGGCGCGCGCCGCGCCGCCGCCGCCTCGACCCGCGAGCGCGGCGGCGGCGGTCACAGCTACCAAAAGCGCGCGCTTCGTCAGCGCCGCCGGCGGCGCGCGCAGCGCCTCCTCGTCGCGCTCGAGCGATGCCGCGCGCGCGCGACGCGCGACTCGACCGCGGACGTTGCGCGCGACGCGCGCGTTTCGCGCTGGCGCGACGCGAGCGATCGACGTCGTCGACATTGATGCGCGCGAAGTGGCGCCGCCACCTCGGGCGCACGACGCGCCATTCCGAGGCGCGCAAAGGTTCGCGTGTCGACGCGGAGCGCGAATCGCGCGCACGAACAGGCGACTGCGAAAGCGTGTGACGCGTTGCGAGTGACGCATCGTCGTCGACACGCGAGGCGCGCGTCGAGAGCGCGTGTTTGTGATTGATTGATTTCGTCGACGGATTGCGTCATGGGCGGTACGAAAGGCGCGAAGAAGCGCGTGGCGAAGCCCGGGACGAAGGCGCGAGGGAAGGCGTCGGTAAAGTCACCGTCGACGAGCAAGGTGTCGTCGATTGAGCGCACGATTGAGGATGCGTATGCGGCGATTGAGGATCACCGCGTGGACGAGGGTCTCGACGCTTTACGACGCGAGGCGAAAAAGTTTCCAAATGATGCGATTATCGCCGAGACGTACGCGCTCGCGTGTGCGGAGTACGGCTCGCAAGAAGAGGCGATTTCGGCGTTGAAGCGCGCGGCGATGTTGTCGCCGAGTGAAGGTTATGAGAAGTTTATGTACCTCGGACAGTTGTTGGACGACGGCGAGGCGGCGACGACGTGCACGCGTCAAGGATTAGCGTTGCTCGAAATGCAGGCGTCCAAAGGCGACGAGGATGCGCAAGGGCAGCATGCGTCGGCATGCTGTGCGTTAGCCGAACAGATACTTGGAACGAGCGATGAATGCGACGAGGAGATGAGCGCACAGGTTGAGGAGCTGATAAATCGAGCGCGCGCATCCGATCCATCATCCGCCGAGCCTTTGCAGTTGCTCGCGAGTTTACGAAATGAGCAAGGCAAAGCAGACGACGCGCTGGTTATTTTGAAAGAGTCTATCGCAATGTGGCGTAAAGGTGGATCTATGCATCGACGAGACGTGGATGATGAAAACGTCGCCGAAGAGTTTCAACAAGAATTTGACGTCACGTTCGAGTTTAGATTCGAAACCGCCAAATTGCTGCTTGAACTTGACACTACCACAGATTTGGCTATTCAAATTTTAGACGAACTCTTGGTCGAACGCGACACGGTTGTGGATGTATGGTACATGCTCGCGTACGCGCATCACGGCGCGCTTGATTTTGACACGGCTCTCGAGCACTTAGACCAAGGTGAGGAGCTCATTAGAGCCCAGGGTGGCGACCAGTCGGCGTTGGAAAATTTTGCTGAGCTTCGTCAGGCGGTGAACGAGTGCAAGGCTACGGTAGGGAGCGAGGCGGCTCCGATGGAAGACTAAAGAAGTTGTGTAAAAGTAAAATCAATCAATTGAAAACAGCTACTCGCCACGCTACCGAGTACAATATGTACGCTAATTAATATTCTAATCGCCACTCGAGCCGCCACCGCCGCTCTTTTTGCGGCGCGCACGTTTCTTTTTCTCCCCGGAAGCCGGCGCTGCCGGCGCGCTTGTCTTTGGTTTCTTCTTCAAGCAGCTCAAAGGATTCTTGCCGCCCTTCTTCTTTTTAAATTGTACATTTGTGCGCACTTTATACACATCACGCACATCGGCTTCATTAAGACCCAGCGCCTCGAGCTCTTTTGCGCTCAAGCCTTCTACGTTTTCCTCTTGCGACGCCAAACCGACCGCCGTCGCGTCTTTTGGTGGCTCCATCTGCAACCCACTCGTATGCGCGAAAACGATCGGCACCGCGCCATCGATCGCCATCAGCTTTTCCTTCAACTTATCATCCTGCGTGCACACGACGAACCGTTCGGCGTTGTCGTTGCCGCACGCGTCTACGATTGACGCCGCAGCCGTCGCTTCGCCAGGCGCCGGCCCTCCTCCAACCAAGTGTAAATTCTTCGTCTGTGCCGACGCCGACTTATACTCGTGACCCATTTTGCGAAGCTCGTCTTGCACGCACCGCGTGGTGAATACCTTGACGTCTTTCGGGGACGAACCGAGGTACTTGGCGACGACGTCTTTGGCGATGCCCAAGTGGAGCTTTTCACACGCGGCGATGAAGTTACCGTCGACGATGACCTTGTAGGGCTCGCGAAAGCCGTGCGCGGTGCGATAATAGCGAAGGTACTTGCGCACTTTACGCGCGCGCTTGACGCGCATGATGTGCGTTCGTTACTTGCGCGCGCGCTGCAATGAAGTCGAACGAGCTTGGAGAGCGAGGGAAGTCTGCTGTGAGTTTTTGTATTACAATGCTAAGGCGGGGCACGCGTCGTCGATGGATACGCCGCCGTCGCGCTACTGTTTCTGTCATGTGCGTCTTATTCGACGGTTGTTCTATTTTTCCGAGGAGGAAATGGGTGCGTTGTATCGGTCGTCATCCATGACGTCTCGCGTCGACGTCGAGAGTTCAGATTTCAACGAGTTCAAGACTGCGGCACCGGTGTTACCGCTCAATCCATTCGCCGCGGTATACGTACGCGTAGTCATATTGCAGACGGGAATGCCGTTCATCGTTGAAATCAACGACGCGAGTTCAGGCATGAGCTTGAGCGTGCCGAAATACTCATTCATGAATGTGCGCACCGCGTTCGCCTCGGTCGGCTCAATATCTTCAATTCCCGAGAACAAGTTTCTGTACGCAGGCGCGTTACATACGCTCCAAATTTGACGCGCCATATCATCCATTTGCGCCATGGAAGTTTTCGTCGGCGTAAATGGCGACGCAATACCACCAGGCGACTGGATGGGCGTGTTCGCCGTGGCTCCGACGCGCGTAAACATAAGTTTGCGAATGCGCGCCTTCAACATCCCGGCACTGTCCATGGCTAACAAGACGCTGAATAAACTGTTCCCAGTACCGTCGGAGAATAAGCGGTTAAAGTCCATGTCGTTGTAGCTCAACGGAATCACGATGGAATCCGCGGCGGAAAACGCGAGCTTTGTCAACACGCACGCCGCCAAGTGATCGGTGTCAATCATGACTGCGCCAAATTCCTTGGGCAATCGCTCGACGGCGTCGCGAAACACTTGTCCAGCGCCCACCCACTCGTCGCCTTGACGCGCCCACAACGGCACTTCTTCCCCATCGACATCCATGAGATGCGCGTGCTCGTCGCCCCAACTGTTCAGACCCGCGCCCGCGCACAAGTATAAATTTTCAGGAATTTCCGGATTATAATCGTGCGGACGAATGGTAAACGTCGTCAAATCAACATTAATCTCATCAACAACCCCACCCGGGGGTTCACGCTCGCCACCTCGCGCGAACCAAGACCCGAAAACGCTCGACCGCCTGGGCGCCTGCGCGCTCTCAGATCTCACACCTTCCCGAGCCATCGCCGCCGCCTCGAGCGCGCGAACGAGTCCTTCCGCCCGAATCGCATCCGTCGTCGCATCCACGCACGTCTGCAATCCTTTCATCGCCGCACCAATCCCCGCGCGCGCGCTCCCGCCCAATAAAAGCGCCGAAATGTCCGAGTACAGCGAAAAGTCAATCACGAGCACCTTCGACCCGCTCCGCGATCGCGCCGCCTCGCACGCGAGCTGAAACGCCATGAACGTCTTGCCACTCCCACCCTTGTTGTTCGCGAACGCGATCGCGCGCGCGCGATCCAGTTTCGGGGCCATCGTCGGCGCGATTGCACGAATCGTCGCGAGGCAATCAATGCGGTGCCCAGAACGCGACCCCATGATTTGCTCACCCGCGCTCGCCGCGTGCGCGCCGCGTCGCGCGCGCCGCGTCGCACCGCGCGCGGCGGTGGGTGCCGACGATGCGTGCGGCGCGCCGTCGACGTCGGCGGCGCCGCCTGCGGCGCGAACGACGAGGCGATTGATGTGTGCGAGTGCGATGGCGATGGCTTCGTATAGTTCAACGTCGACGTCGCGCGACGCGCACGCGGCGACGGGCGGGGAAATCCCGCGCGTGACGCATCGCGCGTTTCTAGACGTCGGCGCGTGCGATACGATCGTGCGCGCGGACAAGGCGCTCGGCGACGGCGCGGTGTGCTCCGAGCCAGAGATGTTTGGGAGAATAGAGTTGGAGCTGTACGGCGACGCGGCGCCGGCGACGGTGAGGAATTTCATCGAGCTCTGTCGCGATGGGGGTGAGAGCACGTTGCGTGGGACGACGTTTCATAAGATTCAGGCGGGGGAGTACGTGGTGGCGGGGAAGAGCGGGTCCTCGAAATTGGCGATGACGACGCCGTTGGCGAGCGAAAAGTGGCGAAACACCGATGTGTTGTCGTCGCGTGCGTTTGACTATGCGCGTCACTTTCGTCCCGGGACGCTGAGCCTGGCGCTGGAGAGCGCGCAGGCGGATGGTGATTACGGCGTGCCGACGCAGTTTTTAATCACCACGGGTCCCGCGCCAGTGCCCCGTTTAGACGGGAGTAACATAGTATTTGGTCGAGTCACGCGAGGTCTCGATGTCGTGTCGCGCGTCGCGTCCACGCCAACGTTTCAGCCCTCGGATACGGCGCGGGCGTATAACGCGCTGGCTAATTTCGTCGGCGACTCGCGCGCGTCCAAGGCGCGCGCCGCGTGGTCAAAGCCGACGCGCGCGCTCGTCATCACCGCCACTGGCGTCGAATCCGTCGCGAACACAGACGCCGACGCCGGCAATGCCAGCCCATAACCCGCATCATTCGCCTGTACTATAGTACCATACGGTAGTATTCACGATCGGTTGATCATCGCCCTGCAATCCATATACTTTACGCCGCCGACGCAGCGGGTGCCCACAACAAAAGTCACTTTTTGATGACGTCCCACTTATCCACACACCTCGCCGCGCATGCCGCGTCTCGACGACCACCGCGCGCGCGCGCTCATCGGCGTCGCGCACCTCACGCTCGCCGCCCTGTCCTGGGGCCTCGCCGGTCCCGCCTTCAAGCTCGTCGACGTCGATTTCCTCATCCGCTTGGTGTGGCGCGGACAGTGCTCACTGGTCTTCATCGCCCCGCTGTTCGCGGCGACGTGCGTGGCGCGCGCGGACACACGCACGCCCTGGACGCGAGAAACCATCACGGGCATCGCCGCCGTCGGAACGTCCATGTTTGCCATGTTCGTGGGGTGGAATTACGGCGTGTCCAAGACGGCGTTCTCGCACGCGTCGGTGTTCTCGCAGACGCACCCCGTGTTTTTGTTGTGCATCGCGAGCGCGAAGGTCGCGTGGAAACGACGACGAGGCACCGTGGTGGATGGAGAGGTGGAGGCGAAAGAGAATGATAGGTATCCGGGTGTGATGGAGTGGATGTGCGTGGCGTGGACGGTGTGTGGGGTTGTTGTGACGGCGACGTCGCCGAAGTCGTCGTCGATGAAGACGCCGCCGACGGCGCTGGGGGACGCGCTCTCGCTCGGATGCGGGTTGGCGAGCGCGTTTTACGCGTTATCGATGAATAAATGGTTTGGTGCGAATGGTATAGGCATACAGAATGCACCGGGTATTTTCGTGCAGGCGACGGGGGCGTTTGTTATGACGACGTATGGGATACTCACGCTGGCGATGGTGCCGGGCACGGTGTGGATGTCGTCATCGTCACCGTACGACGACGGCGTGTTTGATTGGCCGAAGAGCGATTATTTGTGGCCTGGCATCATCGGCATGGGGACATTGGCGATTATTGGGCACGTGTTCATCACCGAGGCGCTGAAGAGGCTGCCATTACTCGTCGTTTCGCTCAGTTTGACGTTGACGCCTGTGTTGCAAACGACATTTGCGTACGTTTTGATTGGTGACGACGCGCCGAGCGCGCAAACAATTATTGGTGGCGCGATTATAATCTCAGGCATTGGGTTGACGATGGTCTTTGAAGAACGTCGGCGGCAGCGCGATAGTATAGTGGTAGACAATTAGACGATTTCTTTTTCAATTCATTTCATAGGCGAGCACACAGCTACCGGTACTAATCATAGACGACGATTCACACATCGTTTCGCTTGAAAACACACAAGTACCCGAGGTCCGTTGGCGGCTTTTGAGATAAAGCAACCTTGCGGTCGTTAAAAATGTACCACTTGCCGTCGATCTTCACGTGCGCGACGTAGTGCCCACAGTTTGTATTCCCGCCCATGTGGCTGACGATGCCAAATAATTCGTATTCGCCGGGACCATCGAATGTGGTGCTTACCGCCGCGGCTGTGTCGGCATCCACATTCGAGCTCTGTGTGTTATTAACAGCGGCAATGGCGGATTGCAAATCATCAGAATGCGAGAATAACCAGTCAGCCGCTCGCTCTAAGTTCCCTGAGCACGACTTCAACGCGGCGTTAGCCGCGGCGGCGTCGAAACCCATGGACGTGAGCATCATGACTGATTCTGGATTAGCTTCATCTTGCGCTGGCGCCGTCGCCGTGCTCGGATCTGGAAGTGGGTCGTTAAAGTCCGCGTCTTCCATGTGCGCAAAAACCCATTCCATTGAAACCTCGGTGGAAGCGTTGTTTGTCGCGAGCGCCGCGCGCTTGCTGCCATTTTCGCTAAATCCCATGCCCATGAGCGCGCTGACGATGGTCATGTCAGGTTGAACAGCAGCTGATGCCGGCGCCGGCGGAGCATTATTTCCATCTACGTTTGCGGGAAGCTCCACCTCACCAGGTTGCAAGCCAGTGGCGCGTAAATGCTCGAGTGAAACGCTTTGCGGCACGTCGACGAGCACGTCGAGCTTTTTCGGCGTCCAATCTTCGCCAACGTAGAATCGTCTGAGCTGAACGGCGAGAAAGTTGGGCATTGATTTTATGCGCGAACTCTTTGACGCAATGGACTTACGTTGAAGAGCACTGCTGTAAAACTCATCAATCATTTCAGCCTCGCCGAAGGCGTCCAAGCACGCCGAAAATGGTACTTCGGGTCGCACGGGCTCTTCATCTTCGCCAGCCTGTTCCATTTTTTGTCGTTTGAGCTGACGATCATTGTACGCGTCTAAAGATGCCTTATTTGTTGCCTTTCCCACAGGCACCTCGAGCGACAACACATTCTCCTTGCGTGACGAGTACCGAACGTTTCCGCTCTCAACGCACGTGATTTTGTCCTCAATGGCGAAGCCAAACTGCTCCGCTGTGGGTGGGCCTTCGGAAAGTCGAGCGCTATTCGCGCGTTCGGCACGCGTCATGACATCCAACAAATGCTGGAAATACTCGACCGCGTCTTGTTGGCGACCAGTGCTGAACTCGGTGTGGCCTTTACCGACGAGTTGCTTGAACATTCGTGGACACACGGCGACGGCGGCGTTCTCCGCCTCTGGGCTCGCGTACTCATCCGTCACGAGCGCGTTCATCACCTTGGCCATTTGCGTTGGAAAATCCGCCACTGCGTCCGCTGGCGATGATGAAAACAACGAGGCCGCGTTCGCACAGTATCGCTCGGTGAGCGCTGGAACTTGCTTTAAAACTTGAAGAATCGAATTCAAGTAACACGTGTTGCCCATATTTTTCAAACCCACAAGCCGCGCACCATATGCCGATTCAAGCTGCGACCCAGCCTCGGTGATTTTATCAAATTCAAACCCTTTGTTCAGCTCGATTTGCAACTCTGCCATGTTCTTCTCCGTCTTCTCCATAGACATCATGTTAATCCCCCAATGTCGCAAGTGCTGCGCCACGAATGGATCCTCCACCATGTCATCTTCGTCTGGGGCGTACGAATACACATCAGCACCGTGTGCACTAATCGTTCCGAGCTTCACAACGAGCGGATATTCCTTTCCTTGCGCCTTCATCGCCTCGTAATGTCTTAACGCGCTCCCGTTACCACCAGACCCATCGAAATGTTTCCGACCGCTCCCGATGTGACCGTCGCTCAAATTTACCCACAAATTCCCCGTCTCCCCGGTTTCTTCGCATCGCCACTTCGACGGATCGCTCGGGATCTTCTTCCCATTATCTTCCTGCACCAAATCCAACGAATACTTGGACACTTCACGGATCTCCTGCCACGCCTTGGTTTCTTCCGCGTCGTGAAAACCATTCGTCGCCGACACCGCCTCGCACAACGCGCGAAGGTTCTCTGGAACGCCTTCAATCGGCAACACACGCGACGTGTCATCAAATGCCGGCGCGAGAACGAGCGAGTACACCGTCGTGCTTTCGTACTGGTCGTCTTCGCTCGCGAAGCCGCCGTCGACACCGAATCCAAGCGTCGAAGGCGTCGCGTCCGCGTTCTCCGCCTCCGCGGCGCGCGCCTTCTTCACGCGCGTCGTCTTCACGTGCACGTACAACGCGCATCGCGTCCGAGAATAATCGAGCTCGACGTGTTTGCGACTGTATCCAAATAACGTTTGCGCGTTGACGTAGACGCCACCAGCGCTGTAAGCGCTATCGAAGCAGTACGCGCACTCATCCTTGTACACCACGCTCGAGGCGTCAACGCGCGCGAGCGCGCCCGACGCGCACGCCGATGCGATCGCATCGCGGTCAGCGTCACTGAGCGTCGTCATCGCGCGCGCGGCGTGCGAATCACGCGGTCGGTGCGGCGCGCTATGACGTCGCGTACGAGCAACCGACGCCGTGGATTACAAACACGAATTATGTTGTTTCATTCGCTACGACGACTAGTATACACGACGACGCACGCGCGCACGGGCACCGCACCGCACGACGCGCGTATGCGTCTCTTCTATGTGACAACCCGCGCGCGCTACGCCGCATCGTCGCTATGCTTCGCGTCTCGAGACGCGAGCGCGCGCAACGCCGCGCGCGTTTCCCGCACGCTCAACGACGCCTCTCTCGCGCACGTATTCACACACGTCATCGACGCCGACGTCTGCGACAATATCGCTAAATCTCGCTCTCGTGCGCGCGCCACGGCGTCGGCACGCGCGATCGGGGCGGCGTTGAGCGCTTTCACGACGCGCGCGACGAGTTTGGTGTTCGGCGTGTCTCGACGACCACTCCCCGCGCGTGCAGCGCCGCGCGCGCCCGGCGCATCGCGATGGCCTATGATTGATAACGCGATGCCTCGATCGGCGCGCGGCGTCGACGCCCCATCGGCGCCACGCATCGGTGAATCGCCGTCGTCACCGTCATCGTCTGTATCGACCGCGGCGTCACCGCAATCGTCATTCCTCGGCGCCGCACCGTTCGCGCGCGCATCTTCGCGAGGCGCGACGTCGCGAGCGTTGTCGTCACCGTCGCTCTCCGAGCTCGATTCTTCCCCTCGTCGCACGACGCGCGGCGGCATTGCGTGCGATACACTGACGTCGGTTTGCGATTTTCAAGCCAGATGGATGACACGTCGTACCCAGCGTTTATGGCGACGACGAAGCGCGCGCGACGGGCTTCAGACGCGCAAACACACGCGATGCATGGTCAGCACTTTGTCGACGAATTAGACGAAACCACCGCGCGAGGATGGAGCGACGGAGGGAGCGCGACGAGCGGCTCGCGTTCAACCAAATGCGCGGCGATTGCAAACGCGACGTTTGAGCGTCTCGCCGCGCGCGCGATCGAAGCTCGAGCGGTCGGACGCGTGATTGATATTCCGGACGACGCGTTGGATGTATTGGCGTGGTTGTATGGTGCGAAACATTTACACAAGGCGTTGGAGGTGATTCAAGCGGGCCGCGTGAAGCGCGTCGTGGGCGAAAAGAGCGGACGAGTCATGTACGCGGTGACGGGCAGTGGCTCGCACGAAGCGCCGTATTTGTGTTTTCCATCGCACTTTTGCACGTGTCGTAGTTTTTTCTGGGAATGCGTCAGTCGCGGTGAGGCGTTGGCGTGTAAACATCAACTCGCGGCGCGTTTGGCGAGCGTATTGGGCGCGTGCGCGTCGTCCACGGTGGATGATTTATTACTCGGGAACATGATGATGAAGTACATGAGCACGAGCACGTGATATGATGATGATTGCTACGAATGTGAACAATCGAAACGAGTGAACAATCGAAACATAGGTTAGACATGTAGACAATGTAGACGTAGGAGCCAAAACGGCGCTCGCCTCGCGACGGCGCTCCCACTCAGACTCTAGTACGCGACGCCCAGGGGTGACGGCATCGATCATCGCACGCACGGCATACCACACACACGCCAACGTAATCCATGGCTGGCTCGTTGCGGCGCAAAAAGCGCGCGCGCGCCTCATCGGGCGCCAAGACGCACAAAGTAGGCGTCACCACGAATAAGTTTAAAGGTAAGCCGCGCGTCGACGTCGCCGCGGTGGACCTCCCCGGTGCGCTCGCCTCGACGTCATGGGACGTCGAACAGACCATGGCGGGTAATTACCACGCCAGTGGGTTGGTGTCCGATCCAAATCGCGCGTTTGGGCGCAACGAAACCGCAGAAAAGGCGGTGCGCGCGAACGCGGTGGCGGCGGCAGCCACGACTGGGGGCGACGCGCTCGCGAGCGCTTTGGGACGCTGTAAGTCCACGGGCGCGGCGCCACCGAAGCGCTTGACGCCGAAACAAGTGCGAATTGTCGAACGGTGGATTGAGACGCACGGTGAAGACGCGGAGGCGATGGCGAAGGATAGAAAGTTGAACGCGATGCAGCACACGCCGGGCGTGGTGCGACGAATGTTGGAGTCGTTTGAGTTTTACAAAAGCGAGCGCGTGGCGGGTCACGTGAAGGTTGATTTTAGGGCACCGATAAAAGGGAAACTGTGAGTGTGCGCGTGTTTGAATAGTGTCCAGTGGACGATGCGAGCGGCATAACGATAGGGACGTTCGCATCGCGTGTGTAATATATAAACTCTAAGGCGTCGACGTCGACGCGTTCGCTATGTTCTACCAAACTCTACTGCACTTTATCGGTGACATTTGCCTTATCCCTCGCACTAGCCTTCGCAGCGCGCTCACGTTCAGCCTTAATGACGCGCGCTTCTAACTCTGCTACGCGCGCCTCCAACGCGTCCCGCTCGACGTCGCGCCTCGTCTCCTCTCTCGTCGCGCTCGTCTTCAACTCCTCCACCGCGCTGTTCGCCGCCGACTCTTTCGCCTTCATCCTCGCCTCGTACTCTGGAAAGTATGTCGCATTTATGTATTGCACGGCGCAGTACGACGCGAACGCTGGGATGCACGCCAACGTCGCGTGCCACGCGTGCCAGTCCCACCCAAACGTTTGCTTCGCGCGCGTCTGCGTGAGTACGTGCGCCGCAACGTCGGCGAAAGGCGGGCGTTTGCCGCTTCGCACATCAGAGCGAACGGATTCGCTACGCGATGCCGACGACGCAGACGTCGATGGCGACGACGAAGACGACGAAGACGCGCGACGAATGCGTCGCAACGCTTGGGACACGATTGTCAAGCTGGGTGACGACGTGCTCGGCGTCAGTACGGCGCGCGCCGCGCGCGCCGCGTCGAGCGCGCACCGCCGGGGCATGACTCCGAGCGTGAGGCGTGTCGCACGCGCGGGTGTCGCGGATGCGTCGCGCGCGCGTGGACGAGTGCGGTGCGGCGGGTGCGGCTAACAATTGTGAGCGATGTTCTTTGCTAATAATAGTCATGGCACGCGTTGATGTGACGCGTCGTGGTGGCGCTGGGCGCGTGTCAATGCGCGACGTGCGTGGTGTTGGTAGTGTACGTACGCATACGTCTGCAGACGGTGTCGAGTGCGTCCTAACGGGCGTGTGCGCGGCGTATATCGGTCGCATTTGACGTTCGCGGTGCATCGAGCGCCGCGCGGGACATCGCGCGGGCATGTTCACGCCACTCGAATTGGCGGAATTCACGCACGCAGCGTCAGATTGGGACTCGTTCGAGTATTCGAATGATGATATTGGTGCGTCAGCGCCCCTCGTGCGCGCGCTATCGTATTTTGCATGTGCATTGAAAAAGCGACTGACGTGAGTTTGTGCTCGGAGTCCAGTGCCAGAGCTCTTGCCGTTTGGGGATGAAATGGACGCGTTTATTGGCATGAAGGCTCGCGAGGCGTGTTCGACGTACTCGACCGACTCGGAAGAAATGACAATTGCCATTCGAGCGCATCCAATGTACGCCAGGCTCGTCGATGCGTATTACGAGTGCAGGAAAATTGGCGCGGAGCGACACGTCGCCGAGGCGCTCGAATGCGAAAAGAACTCCATGCTGTACTCAATTCAGGCGATAGAGGCCGAGAGGAGCCCAGCGTCCGCGTTCTGCGACGCGTCACCGTATGATTTGGATGAATTTATGCGTGAGTGTACGCATGAGATTGAGTCGTATGCGAAAGAAATACATGCTCTCTTTGTCGAAGCCGAATCGTGTTGTGAAAATTTGGAAACGCGCGTACACAAGGTCTCGTCAGAGCTACACACGAATGACACAAAGCCATCAAGTACGGCGCAGTCACTAGATGTCAACCGTCGACGCGCACCGGCATCATTCGACGAGCAGGATATGGATTGTGACGCCGCGTCCAATGTCAACCGTGAAACACACGCGTCGCGAATGCGGCGCGAACGCGAGGAAGCCTTGAGGCAAGACCTGAAGAGAAAGTACGCGAGAAGTATCCTGACTTTAAAATCAGAGTTTCTGAAAAAACGCAAGAAAGGCAAGTTACCAACGGACTCGACGGCTTTGTTAAAAAAGTGGTGGTCGGACAACATCAGTTGGCCGTACCCGAGCGACGCCGACAAAAAATCGCTTCTCGAACAAACAAACTTGGATTCGACTCAAGTGAACAACTGGTTCATCAATCAACGCAAACGGCACTGGCACAAATTATTCATCGATACACAGCCCACGTGCAAAGAGGAGGCCGAAAAACTACTCGCATTGTCCTTTAATGGTTCGCTTGCTGACGCGTTGCGATTTGCCAGAAGCTTGTGACGTTTTGTTGCGCAATACAACTAATCTACGGGCCTAACCACGGCGTTTTAAATATGCAATGCGTGCACGTTAGTGCGTAAACAACACTGAACATTGCATAGAATGTAATCATACAAATAGCCGGTTTACGGGTAATCTTCCATCTGTGCACGAATGGAATTGCCACACACGCGTACGCCAAAGTGAACATGAGCGCGCCGCCGAGAAGAATGAGCTCGTTTGGCATGACATAGCCAGACACCGGACCGTGTTCGGCGATGTGGAGCATCAATCCAAATGACGTTCCGACGAGAAGATTCATCATCGGGCCCGCAAAGCACGCCGCAATAGCCATGTTTGGATTTCCCTCGCGAGCGACCACGGTGTTTGACACGAAATCGCCGACGCTGTTGCCCCAAGCGAGCACAGTAGCACCTAGTAACGCTTCGCTGATGCCACTTACTTTACCAATGGCGCTAAGTAAAGACACCAACTCACTTGCGGCGGTGTTCATCCATAGAATGGATTGGAAAAACGCACACGCCGTGAGCAGCGCGCGAATAGACGAGCGCTCTGACAGTTCAGACCAGCACAAAGCGACGATAAACGCCGTCAAGCACGATGCAAACAACCCATACGCGATGCCAACCCAACGAATATGACCTGGTAAGAAACCATTAGCAGCTAACATGAACAAAGGAGCGGTGATTGGCAATATACGAGCTTGCCATTTCGTCACACGTGCGCTCGGGCCGAGTTCAGGCATGGTCAACCGCAAGACGGCGACAAGCGCCTTTTCAATGTTCTTCATCATCAACTTTACGTTACGAAAGACCGCACGAACGATTGGAACGTTTTCGACGTCATCGATATCTGATTCCGTGGCGCTATCTTCATCATCAGCACCCGCCTCTTCGTCTTCTCCTTCCGCGCGTTCGCCCTCCAACATCGGCTCGAGCGCGGCGTCTTCTTCGTCGTCAGACCATTCATCTTCCGATTCATCAGAATCGCTCAGTACTAATTGATCTCGTGTGCGCCTCAGCACCGTTCTGATCCTTCCTGGGGCTAAAAGCACGACTAAATATATAAAGTAAAACGCAAACAATCCCGTGGCTTCCCACGCTTCGACGGTGCCGTCGATGAAAAAACACAACGCGGCGGCGCTTGAAATTGCATAAAACCAAGAATCCCGCGCAAAGCTC
>JACLAB010014102.1_pt1 | contig 15764 bp, 25 predicted proteins | sample 8027921 | NCBI WGS metagenome assembly JACLAB01 (sample SAMN15725117, study PRJNA655200) | protist metagenome | isolation source: fluorescence activated cell sorting (FACS) single amplified genomes of... | place: USA: West Boothbay Harbor, Gulf of Maine | collected 2000-07-19 | reverse complement strand
CCATAATTAGACTTTAGCAAATCATGTACATGATTATTTCCGTTGATATCCGTAGCCTTGTTTAGTAAATTAATAGTCTTTTTTATCTTCAAATTTACTTCTGATATATTCGCAACTACATTTAGATAATGAGTTATGCTAGAATGATCTCGGCTTAATAATTCACCTATAGCCTCAAATGAAATTAGATTATCCCATTCTTTGTATAGAATATAAGATACAATTACCCTAGCCTCAACTATTTGTCTTTTCCTTGTTTTACTTAATAAATCGCTTACCGATACCCCTAGGATATCGCATACTTTGTTCCTTATTTCGTGTGCTTCCATATTTTAGTTTTAAAAGAGCCGCCATTATTGACGGCTCTTGGTTTGTTATTGAGTGTCGCCATTAACTGTAGCTTCTATTTTCCAAGCATCTAGGTTAGTGAAGTAACTTGTTTTACCGTTTTTCTCCCATGAATTACCCCTAACATTGAAATGCACATTTAGTTCATCACCTTCGTTGAACCTATCTAATAGGCTGCATTTATCCTGAGTAAGTTGGAATTTTATATGTTGCGGGTGTTCTGCGTCATCATCATGTATGACAAATTCGCGTTTTTTAAATCTATCGCTGATTACTTGGGTTTCGTTTTTTAGGTATAATTTACCTCTGATTTCGAAGTTCATAATTAAAATAATTTTAAATATTTATCAACTAGCACATCAAATTCTTTCATCGCATTACTCATATTAGCAATAAACTCTAAATTATCAGCACGTTTAATTTTAATCTTTCTTAGGTTATTTTCTGGATATCTTGAATCATATATCACAAATATCATGGTGTCTAGTTCCGGCATCATTACGAAATAATCCATAACCTGTACTTTGTGTTTAATCGGTAATCCTCCCTTAATTACCCAATCAGCAAAAGTACTAGAGTTAGGGCATTTGATTTCCCATCCTGTTTTAGCGCTTAATAAATCAGGGCTAATACCAAAGTATTTATAATCTGAATTAGTCACGTAACCACACTGAAAGCTATCTTCAGTTGCTATTTCTTTTATTGCGTCGGCTTCTTCTTCAACTCCCCAAAGCATAGAATCACTTTGAAAATCTGAATCATTGCTAAAATCTGTTTTAATTTCAGCTATCAATTTAGATATAGCTGTTATTATTGGAGTAGTTGATTTAGTCTCTTTTTTTAACATCCCTGTTTTGGAATCTATAATAGTAGCCAATTGACTGCCTCCAACTTTACCCATTCTCAATTGGTTCCATTCAATAGAACGCTGCTCGATGTTTTCGTATATTGTTACTTTCATTATTGCGGTACTTTTTTCATTTTTACTCTTACTACTTGCATTTGCTCACCAAAAAACTTTCCCTCTTTAGGGTAGATAATTATCTTTTTCCCTATCCAGTCCTCTGTTCTTGGGCTGCCTACTACTTTAGCTATCGTTTTAGCGTTTGTTTTGTTTAGGACTATACCTTTTTTTGTGCCTATAAAATAAACAGCTAATGCCTTTTCTTTAGAGTTCGAAGATGGGTTAAATACTTCTTCGTCAACTACGCGGTCAATCTGTACAGTTACGTCTCCAGGTAATTCATCACCGCTTAAAAATCTGTAATCAAAATGTTTTTTCCAATGTGCCATAATTCTATAATTTAATTTGTTTAGTTTTCATTTCATTTCCACAAGTTGCAGTTAATACACCATTTAATTCAAGTACGCAATCGTAAACTTTGTCAATTATATCGACTTCGACAGCTCCGAAATTATCGTCCCAATCCTGCTCTTTGTGCTTTTCCGCTTCATACTTAACTTGTCCTGTAAAAGTGATGCGGCTTTGGAGATTAGGCAAAAATACATGATGTTCTGTTAACTCTGTCCACTCTTCATTGTCGTGTAATAGTGAACCTTCGATGTCTGAAGCTGCATCCTGAGCGTTAACGGCGGCCAAGTCTTTTCTGGCCCTAATTGCATTCTCGTATATTTCGCGTTCTTTATTTGTCATCTTTGATACGGTTTAATCTTGTTTTCCACTCTGATAATTTTGCATCAGTAATTGATTTATCACTTAATTCGCCGTCATAATAAAAATAGTCATAGAATATCTTATTGTTACCATATTTGATAAAAATACTAACCATTTTTACACTACTATTAATACTAGCTGATAAAGAAACCTTACATTTCTTGTCAGCAACCATTCCGATAAATTCTAATATTTCCGTTTTCATAATCTTTAATTTTAATTCTCTGCAAAAATATAACCCATTGTTGATAAATCCTATTTTTTTAACATTTTAAATGATATATGTTAAATAAATGTTAAACTAATTTGTTATACTAGTTTGAACGTTAGGTTGAAGGTCTACTTTTGTCTTAGAACTGAAACACTTAAAATTTGACAAATGGAATATGTAATTGAAATCACCAATCCTGAATCAGAACTATACAAACACATGATGGAAATGCGTGAGTAGTATTGCACACAACGCACAAAGCTATGAATCGTTTTTATTTACGTTAAATTAAAGATAAATATTATGTTAAGCAAGAAAGTAATAATAGAAAGATACTTAGGAGACCTAAGAAATGTAGTACCTCAAAGTCCAGCTAGAGACCAAAGAATTGAACTACTAGAGAATGAATTGGAAGAGATGAAGCAAGTAAATAATAATGATTTATTAGCTGTTGTTACCGCCAGTTATTTTGACAAGATACAGAAAGGATTTAAAAAACTACAAGAGGATTGCACCGAAGTTAGGCTGGTTGGGTTTTGCCAGAAAGAGGACATCCCAGACGAAGCGCACCGAGAAGAGTTTGAAGAAGAATTTGACCACGAATACCAACTAACCCAATCAGACGGATATGACGAAGCAAGTTTCTGGGGTGACATATACCTTCAATTAGACGACACACTTTACATGAGATTTGATGTGATAGGCTAATTGGCGGTAACGGCTACGGCTATGATTATGTGGCGACAAAAGAAAATAAAGTATAAATAACAGTATAAAATAAGTGAGTGATATGGAAGGATATATTAAAATAAGCGATTTAAAAGCAAAATTAACATCAATGAAAAAGTTTTCAGATGAACATTATAATGAAATGGCTATATCAGGAGCTGATACAGTATTTGAATCGTTAAAGGGATGGATTAGCGAACGACAAAAAGAAACAGAAACTAATAACCAAGCAGAAACTAAGCCATTAATTATAGCTGATGTTAGCAAGTCGTTGCCTAAAACATCATATTTCCAAGCATATTCTAAAGCGAAAGATTTGACTTTACCAGGCTTTAAAGTATGGTGGTATAGAAATATTTTAGGTTATGATTGCTAATGGCCTGGGGATTATGGCGAGTTGGGGCATCGCCTCAACATTTAGCCATTGATGCGCCAATTCGCTATATCCTTAGTTGGTGTTTGTTGCTCTGCATACGATGCGCCCGTGAATGAAAAATGCTGGTTTAGCGCAGCATCCCCAGGCCATTGGGGTTAATTAGTACTTAAAGGAATTAAATTATGAAAATGGTATATAGTATTTATTCAGGGAAAAAATTAAGAATCTTTATTCGTAACAGATGGACCGAGCACTTTCGATACGATTGGCCCTTAATAGCGATTGAACGCGCTAGATTAAGCGGAAGGGTAGAATATAGATTCTGTCTAATAGGGTTTGAACTTATGTTTAAGTATAAGATAATTTAATGGTTAAGTACGGCTGCCCTTCGCAGCAATTAACCCCAACGGTGGTAATATATTTTCGTTGTTTTTCACAATGAAATATATTACGTGTTGTATGTCTGGGCGTTAAAATACCTACATACTTAATTTGAAATACTAACGTAAAAAAGAAAAAATAAGGAGGGCTTTTTATGAGTTTAAATATTAGTAAAGGAAATATGTACGAGTTTATTACTCACACTTGGAATACTATTAAAGGCGAATGTTCGCATGATTGTTCATACTGCTATATGAAAAGATGGGGTAAATTAAACCCTGTAAGATTTGATGAAAAAGAGCTTAAAACCAACTTAGGTAATGATAACTTTATTTTTGTTGGTAGTTCTTGTGATATGTGGGCAAATGATATACCTGACGAATGGATTAAAAAGACTTTGAAGCATTGTGAAAGTTTCGGCAGTAAATATCTTTTCCAGACTAAAAACCCAAGCAGAATACTTAATTATTTAGATGCTTGTGTTATTACGGATAAATCAGTTGTATGTACTACGATTGAAAGCAATAGGTTTAATTCAGAATATATGGGTAAAAGCCCTGATTTATGGCTACGTGCTTCTGAAATGAATGAACTTGCACACGCAGGAATTAAAACCTATGTAACTATTGAGCCTATAATGGATTTTGATTTAGATGAAATGCTTCATTTTATTGAAACCTGTTTACCTGAGCAAGTAAATATAGGTGCTGATACTGGAAAAAATGGACTACCAGAACCAAGCAAAGAGAAACTTACAAGTTTAATTGAAGGGATACAGAAGTTTACAACTATACACAACAAATCAAACCTTAAACGACTGTTATCCAAATAAGTTTGAAAAACTTAAAGCGGGCTGGCTTTTTTCTTTTTGGTCAAATTTGCACGACTTTAATTAAATGGACTAAACCAGCCTTGCATACAACGGTTGATAATATGAAAAGTTGGGGATTAAATGATATAACTTTTCGTATTTTAAATAAAGTAAATTAAATGTAAACATGCTAGATTACCTACACAGCCCCAATTTTTTATATTATGTGTTAGGTGCTGGCGCATTACGTAAAATTATGGCACGTAAAAACAAGTACAGAGTTGATGAAGTGTTGCGTTCTTTGAGCAAAAAGCACGACTGCCGAATTAATGGCACAGACATTTTAGTATTAAACGGCAAAAGCAAAAAGAAGCCGAAGCAACACGACCTTGGTAATGGGAGTTGGGGCAAAATTGATTACTTAGTTAATTACTGCGGTTATAGACAATACTTTGTAAGCGAGTTTTAACTTAATAGGTGCGAGCGTGTGTTGGCTGCGCTTGCACCTAACTACTTAGTATAAAACATTCAAATATTTGCACCTTATGAAACTATCAAAAGATGAGAAACTTATGTTATTAAGACTAGAGAAAAGAATCCACGCAAAAGGAGTCTCAAGAGAATTTCTAGTGCAAATTTTTGAACTATCTGGAACATATTTAAATATATCTACTATAACTAATTACGCCAAAGAAAACAACATGAGCTATAATGGTGTGAAGAAGTTCAGGAATATTAAAACTTTCTTTGGTGTTAAGTTTGTGATTGACTAGTGCCTACCTAATTTAACATAGACCCCCAATGATATTTCACGATGATAAACAGCATAATCAAGCTTTAAAATATACCTACGCCTTTTAGGAACGAACATAAGCCCTAATTCAACATCGAATCTATTGATATTAGCCTGAATCCCTCCGCCGTAATACAGTGCGGCTCGTAGTGGTTCAGGCTTTGTTATGGTTATGGTTTTGGTGCGTTCATATAGCTTATAGTTGATTTCACGGCTAAGTATATTATTTTTATATAAAGTGTCTGTAATCTCAAAATATAGCATTGAATCATCAACTAATATATCATTGATTATTTTCTTTGTTAGAAATTCTTCAATAATGAAAGCTGTATCTACATCCTCACGATCAAGGTACCTTATAATATCATTGTCTTTTGGAGGTATTGTTTTAGTGGCTTCTGGAGTATTTAATTGTATATCTATATTCCTGGATAATTTATAACTGATTACCGAGTCTATAGTTTGTGAATTACAACTATCTATGTATTTATATTCTCCTGAAAATATGTATATAATAGCAATTATTAACAGTACGTAAGGGATTGCTTGTTTCATAATTTATTTATCTGAGCTCCCAAAATAATACGTAACGGCTGCCGAACCCCAGCCAAGTATCACTCCTATTCCCATAGAAAGTATATCTTTATTTCCTGATGGTACAGGCCAAAAGAACAATGGTATCAATGCTGCTATACCCGTTGAAATCAATACTACTCCTAATATTAGTAAGTTGTTTTTATTTGTCATCTTCCTTAAATTGCAATTTCCAAAGGTCGTAAATCCTATCGTCCATTGTTTCTATCTTACTTTTAAAATCTGATTGATTTTGTTTTAATGCCTCTAGTTCTATCTTATCGGCTTTCTTATCTATCTCAGTTTTAAAATTAATAGCGGTTTCTTTGCATATATTATCCTGTTTAATGTTTTCTTTATTAACATATTCAACCGATGCCGCGTTTTTGTGTTTAGTTATGGCCCCGTAAGCCATCAACCCTAACACATTAAATGCCATTGCAAATACTAATACCCAGATGTTCTCTTTCAACTTTTCCATTTTTTACGAATTGAGAAAATCAATAATAACGTTAAAACTATATACCCCCAAATATACAAAAAATCATTGTTATAAAATGACATATGGCTAAAACATTGGTAAACTATTGTAACTAAAACCATTAGGAAATAAATTGAAAGGTATCTTATGGTTTTATTATGTAAATAAAATAGGCAAACACCACCTATAAAGGAATAATGTATGAAATTATAGTACGATGACCAATAATGGTTCCCATGTTCGCCAAAGAATTGATAAACCAAATCAAGTATTATAAATATGCCTATTAACCATTTCATTATACTGATGGTGATTTTCTTTTACAAAAACCTTTTATTGATGTCATAGGTATTACTGGGAAAATAATATCATTGTTTTCGATAGTGGTCACTAAGCTAGCGCCTCCATCTGTTCTGAGTTTCGCCTCTTCCTTAACTGCTATCGCGAATCTAACCGCCTCGTCATCGTCGGTTGTTTCTGCTCCTAAATAGGATACCATCATATCCCATGCTGCTTGTTGTGCTACTGTCATATTACGTATTTTTTATAATTATCTATATATTGTTGAGTTGTTGCTGCTCCTAAATGAGTATTGTAGTATTTTTTATAATATTTAGCTTGCTCATTAATTCCAAATGGAATAGCTTCTTTGACACGCAAATAATGAACCCTACACATGGCAATAGCAAGTTTCAAATTCCACACCATTTCCTCAGCACTGTCCGCTGTTACTGATAATTTAAGAACCTTATCTTTTAGCTCAGGCTTATATTTTAGGTAATTATTCCAAATATCATCATACGTATTTGGTTCCATCTGACATATTCCTTTGGCTGGTCCTTTAATCTGCTCAATGTAATGACCAAATCTTGATTCTTGAGCTATTGTTCCAAGTACTAAATTGAGCGATTCAGGAGTGTAAAAACCTATCTCGATCAGTGTTTTTTGTGCTAGTTTTCTAAGTTGTTCTTTGTTCATTATATTGCAAATTGTATTAATGTTAATAAAAAAGCTAACCAACCACCGAAACATCTCTGCTCGTAATTGAAGTTCCATCTAGCCGTTGAGGTTAAGCTGTGGTCTTTCCATCTGTCAGGATACACATCATCTAGTTCATTTCTCATGAGATAGTATAAGCCTGTGTGAAACCAAGGAAATATAGCTATAAATGCAGCCCCGATAAATAAACTATTCCATACTATCCCAAATGAAAAGTACAAAATTATAGCTGCTACTATACCCCGGAATACTGTAAATATCTCATGATCGTATTTTACACGCTTTACTTTTTTACGATAAACAGCGCTAAAATAATAAGCTTCTAAGAAGCCCATCAACAAGGCAAAGGCTATCCAAATGCTATATATCAATATCAGTGTCATAGGTACCTAGTTTTTGTGAGTAGAATTTACTATCATCGAAGTCCTTATAATTATGCTCGTTTATCCTGACCTCTTTTTCGCCATCATCAAACCAAAGCCTAAGATTTGCAAGTATATTCATTGGTCTACCATCTGCAATCCTAAAGATATATTTATCGTAATTTTCAAGCCATATTTTGGGCTTCTCTCCCCTTAATATAGCCTCCTTGGTTGCTTCTATGTTGTATATGTCGATTAGCTGCATAAGCTCGGAGCCTAACATCCATTCCTTTAATTCAATCGTTAATGCGCTTGTCCGTTCCATATCTATACTGCGCTAAATTGTTGTTTTCCTCTCATATCTACATACGTATAACCATCTCCATCAGCTTCTAAATTACCATCTGTTTTTACGATATAAGCATACATGAAATAACATTCCTGAGATGGTAAACCGTCTAGTCTTATATTGCCGACTTCTTTAGCTATTGCATCTCTCGCATTATTTCTTGATGTGTAGAATTGTTCGCCAACTATTTTTTTAATAGGGTTGTTGGCATCATGCGTCCAGATGAAGTAATAAATTACATAATCTCCAGTGCTAGGGGCTGCTGTTAATTGCCATGTTGCACCTGTATCTTCATTGTAATATGTATTACCACCGCCATCATGACCAACATTATTATTTGGTGTTGCTGTTTCTACCCAAGCCCCATCAGCACCTTCACGATATATAAAAGGGTGTAATGTCGATAATGCTGTTGCCATTGCTATATCTTCGTCAAAAGATAGCATAAAGCCTATGTTTGTATAAGTGCTAGAGCCATCAGCCAATCCAGTTATATCACCGCCAGGAGCTGCCCATTTAGCGCCATCGCATAAATGCAAATTCAAATGCTCTGATGGTCTTATATCAATTCCATGCTGCTCATCCACCGCCTGTATTAATGCTTTAGATTCGGCAGCATTCCAGTAAACTAAACCACAAATTGCAGACGTTTGAAAAACAGTTGCGCTGAGTGAACTAGCATTTACAGATTGCAATACCCCGCTAGTATCAAAGTAAAAGTAATAAGTACCTGTCACGTCGTCCCAAACTACCGATTGAGCTGTTGTTTTAGTGAATTTCTTTCTACCTGCCCAAAACTCAAAATAAGTATTGTCTGGTGTTAGTGTAAAAGTTCGCGTTCCTTCATTATAACTAGGCGCTCCCATATGGTCAGGATCTAATCTATTAAACCCTCTCATTGGTGTGAAATTTATTTCTCCACTATCTACTATATCGTTTAATTCTGCCATATTATACTAATATTAATAATTTTCTATTTGCGAATGTCGCACTATCTACCTCTACCTTAGTGTAGATATCAAATCCAAATTCGTTAGCTTTAGCCCCGTTGTATAGATCTAATGTGATTTGGTCTGGATACTCTGTGTTTTTAAGTGGCTTTATAGTTTGTGGTGATTGTTCAATATCACCAGCAGTGTCAGGTATAACTGATTTAACTAATATATATCCATTTGGGTTAGCCATTAATATATCAGTATGTAACACAACCCTAAACGAGGCATACAAAGGAAGTGAGCTTGTGTCTATATGACCCGTTGCCGTATCGAATAATACAATATTACCATCTGAATAGGCTACACCATCATTAGAATATTTAACCCATCCATCAACCACCGCTATAGTTACTGGTGTAGTTATTGAGGCTTGATCGTATTCATCCTGTACACCGTCGCGCCTAAGGATGTTCTCGTCTGCCATTATATCTTTTAATTCTGCCATAATTTAAGGTATATGTGATACTGGTATATCATTATTATAAACTATTTCTCCGTTATTCGTCACCCATTCGCGACCACCTGACCAGACATAATTGATGTACTCTAACACTTTTACCAAGTCCGCGCCTGATTTCTGATTTTCATAAACAAATACCTCAAAGTTTTCAAGCTTATCACCGTAATTTGTTTTGAATCCTACGAATACTTTGTTTTGGTCTGCTACTTCAAAGAAAGTTTGTAAAACATCGTAATCGAGTTCAGTTATATGATATGTACTTCTAGTAATCCTATCAGTGCTATCATAATATACCGAGTCCGTTGACGCTGCCGTTTGGTTAATCCTGTCTAAGATGTCATACTTTGCATCTAACGAGCCTGTTGGATTTAAACAAACATAGCTATTAACTAGGTTGTGCATTTTACCGCCCTCATGTTCAGTCCAGCCAGTAGTATCGGCTAGTCCTGTGGTGTTTAGGGCTTTGTTTATTACCTGTTCGCCTGTGGTATCGTTTTGCCAATACCCCAAATCTAATGCGTCTTGTGTGGATCGTGGGGTGTAATTGGTTACTGGTAAGTAAGCCTCTGTTCCTGACCATGTGGCTTCTACTCCTGATATTGAATCGTATGCGTTGCCGTTTAGGGGGTATATTGCTTGGTTGTTTAGGTTTACTGATGATAAATCACCACTTAGGAATAAGTCCGTAGACCTGCCTCCTAACAGGTTTATTGTAAAACTATCAGTGCTTATTGTTGTGGTATTCGTGTAATTAAAGTCTCCAACAGATACTATTGTGAATTGATTACCAGCCCTTGTTAATGTGAATTGATTATTCCCTGAGAAATCGCCAATTCCAACAACTGTATTAGCCCCATTTATTATCATCCTAGCATCTGCATTCCTTATCCTAAAACCACTCGTACTAGATGTATTATAAAATATAGATTCAGATGTAGCTGTTAGTAAAGTGTTAGTGCAAAATGTGATTTCAAAATCACCACTTATTGTTACAGTATTAATTATTATTATGCTAGCCTCATCAAGCACCCCAACAACACCCCCAACAACAGCCGCATCATCATCACTGACTCGCTCGTCTAGTACCAGCGTTCCTGATGTTCTGTTCCACCAGTCGAAGGTTAGATCTGCTTTGAATGGGGGCATGGGTACACCAAAAGACCCGCCAATTCCTAGATTAAGTCTTAGATTCAGCATGATTATTTTGTTATATTAATAGAAGCGCCAAAAGTTGATATTTTAAAACCTTTCTCTATTGTTAACGGAATCTTCTCACCTTCTTTCATAAATATATCATCAGCGCTTGCAGTTGGGTCTAATCCTACTTTTATATAAGTATCTCCAATAGCAGATATAATAACAGTCTCGTTCCAAGTAGCGGCAATAACAGCCGATTGAGCTCCGGACGCTACTACTATTGAATCTGACCCATCAGGCATAAATACTTGTTGAAATTCCCCGCTTACTTTGTTTAAAGTCTTCATATATTGTATTTTTTGTAAAGTTACTAATTATTTTTATCTCTGCCTTGTTGCAAATAAAACTGATTTACCAACCCCGTAATCATTTGAACCATTGAACCATCCGATATCTCTTGTTCCTCTTACATAGAATGGGTTAGCTGTAGTAGTCGGTGTTTTTGTAGTTACTAATGTGCTTACATTCCAAGTTATCCCATTATCAAAACTAATAAATTCTTTTATCTCAGCTTTACCATAAGTCCCATAGCTAGGGTCTGTTATGTATTCTGACATTAATAGTAATACTCCATTATGATTGATTATATCACCTTGAATTGAACCAACAGTCCAGGAGCTTAAATCCGCCTTTATCACTAAGTTATTGACCCATGCACTACCATTATAATAAAAATGCAGTAATTCTCCATCTTCTGATGCTTTTTTAACGTAAGCCACTATATGTATATCCCCTTCATTATCAATTGCTGTGCCTAACATGTAGCAGGTTTCCCATCCTGCCGATATACTATTATATATTTTAGCATTACCTACTAAGCTAATAGGCAAAGTCTCTAAGGTTGCTGGATTATCTAATGTATAAAAATCAGGAATAGCATCAGAAATATTATCAGAATAAACATGAAATAAATCATGATTAGATAAAGCCGTTGTAGAGTCATGGAATGATAAATGTAATCTACCATCTTTAGAAATCTTAGTTTGATAATAAACTCTAGCGTCTGGGTCAGTTGAAGCGTTTTCGATTAATAAGACATCATTAATCCAAGTCGCCCCAGCATCTAAAGAAATCTTTCTTCTTATTGCTGATTTACCCGAATCCTCACCTCTGTAAATCATTACAACTTTACTATTATGTTCTATCATTGATGTGTAAGATGCACTTACTGTGGTTCCTGTTGCAATAGTAACCTCTGCATTAAAAGCTGAAATATCTTCTGCGCTTGTTGACCTGACATAATAAACATCCGCATTTTTGGCAGTTGTATATGTTATATGAATGATTCCATTAGAATCTACAAGTACAGAAGGTGAAGCATGAGCATAGTCCTTAGTTGTGGAATTAGAACCGCCTACAAAAGTAGTCTGAGCCCATGCCGTTACTGTCCATAAATCACCAGCATGATTATACTGCGCTATCTTCCTTTCATTATCAGATAAATCAATATAAACAAAATACGTATTCCCGTTGAAATATTGTGATTTTGGAGTGGTAAGCCATAATGAGGTATTATCACTACCTATATCAGCAACACCTTTTAAATAATCCGGTAGCCTTGAAACGTCTGTATATTCTCCTTTATCATTAAGGTATGATTCGCCTGTTCCATCGCTTATTAGAGTGACTCCATTAACTTCTTTATTCGTCATTGATTGCGCTTCGGCAAGACCTACTAATTGTTCTGCTATCCCTGCTGGGTCATAAGTGGTCTTATCCATGAAATCAAGAACCTCATCAGCCCATGCTACTTTTTCGGCTAAATAAGCATCAAGTAAATCGTTATGGTCAACGGCTTTAATATCTCCATTGGTTTTTATTACTTCTGCTAATCTTGTTAGGAAATCGCTTTTATTACTCATTATTGATAATATTTTAATTTGTTGTAAAGGTACTCAATTTCTATTTTATAAATATCCTCACCGTTTAATTTCTCTATTGTTGGCTGTGTTAATTCTATTGAATCAGGGTAGTTTTCTAATTTTAGAAGATATTTATACGTGTTTTGCTGTAATTTTAACGCCTCAACCCTAGAGCAGAAAAATACTAATTTCGCTGTTTCGTTTTGTAGTGATTTAGTCGCTACATCTATATCATTTATATCTACAGTTGATATTTCGAACTCAGGAAACAATGTATCAGGATTTATTCTAGTGGCAATGTAATCATCTGCGCCATCACTATAAAACAAATTCCATGTTTGGTATTTTGAATCACCATTTTTTAACCATTCAGATTTTAAAAACTCCGCTACTGTATAATCCGAAATATCATAATATTCAATAGTAGTTTTGTAAAGTGCTTGCCCGTTTAATTCCCTCGTTACAGATATTCCTTTAGCCTCATGAGTCCTAAATCCTTCTTGCCTGATAAATACACCGCTAGAGGCCTTTATTAGCTCTGAGTAATAATCAGTAGACTCATAAAAACTAAGTTTATATTTCTTAAAATAAGTACGTTGAATATCCCGAACTTGAAAAGTGTTATCAGCTTTTAAATCAATCCTATCATCAGTTTGTAAGATATCCTCATATTGAGAATCATCTAATATAGGTACTTCTTCTGTGAGTATCTTATCAATGAACCCTTTAGGAGTCACATTAGGGACGTTGTATATTTCTATTAATGTCATCATATATTATAGTCTATACTGTAATCAAGTGCGCTGTAATCACCTGGCGTTTGTGGATGTAAGTCTTCGTCTAGTAGCTCGAATGGTTGGGAGTGTTGGATTGTACCGCCTGTTATTCCTTCGTTTTGCACTGTTATGTCGAATGACCCAAATGTTGCCACAAAGTCTACTAGCGGTATTTCATCAAAAGAGTATATCCCTGATGTTGGGCTGGTTTTGGTCTGTACGATGTTAATGTAGGTGCATGATGTTATGGTATTGTCTATAAAATAAGTCAGCCCGTAATACTGTTCATCTGTTACTATTTGACCATTTACATACATCGATGACGTTCCAACTGCCCCTACAACGAACTCGTCTGTATAGCTATTCTTTACAAATCTAAGGGTGTACCTGCCTGAATCTGGGAAGTAATTTAATGGATCAAAATATATTTTATCAACCGCGCTCACCCCTGTTGATGAGAATGTACACAGGTTTGACGACATCGTAAAGGATAGTAATTCTGTTGCATACCTAAAATCGTTGGCGTTTGATGTTAGGTAGTACGCGGGTGCCGAACCTATCGTATAGTCTAAATCTATCGTCCATTCTCCGTACGCTTTTGCGCTAGCGGTGTATCCTAATGCCGACCCCCCAAACGCATCAAGTCTATCCTCACCAGTATTAACCCCATCCAACCGCCAAGTATAATACCACCGCCCAGCACCAACATCATACCCCTCTCCTTGCAAATAAGCCAAAATATCCTGAGTGCCATTATAATAAATATAACTCCCTGTATTAGTCACCCAATCCAAGGGCAAATCATAACCGTAATCACAGCCATCTCTAACAATTTGCCATTGAGTCAACTCACCTGCGTATTTCAAACAGAACGGCAACCCATTAGGGCTCCCAGCAGTTGGTATCGCTGTGGTGATTATCGGCGCTTTATATGATAAATCTGTTGTTAATACGCTCCTGCTCATGATTTCTTGCTTACGTTTATCTTATGATTATTATCTTTAAAGCTATATTCAACTGAATCAATCCTAACAAATGGATAAGGAATCCTAGCATTTACCTTAGCCTCATAGAACATTTCAAAGTTATTTATATCAAAATCCGGTAACGCTTCGAACTCAGAAGTAGCTAAATAGTCTACTGACAAAGATACTAAATTTCCATTTAACAATCCTTCATGATATTCGCGCCCTACTAAATAATAATTCTCGTGTAAATCAGCGGGGATCAAGTGATGATTATATACACCATTTTCTTGCGAAACCTTGCCATCATCTCCCAGCGTTACTAAGCAATCAACACCCTCTTCATTTATGCTATAAACAAAATCCACATCAAAAGTAGGCTTAACCTGTTTCTCATCAAAAAATATGTTGTCATATTCTAACACAGAGTTAGGATGCGTTGAAGAATCGGCGCCTGTGAATATCAATGAATGTCTTTTTATTGAGTTGCTGGAATCGTTTGTAAATATCCAAACAGGATAAGAAGAAAAGTTATTTTCAGATGGTAGTGTTTCGTTCCAATCTTTAGATTGATCTGATTTGTATAAAAAATATAGCTCGGTACCATCTAAATAGTGATTGCAATTAAAGGCATGCTCATATATCTCTATTAGCTCAGACAGCTTTATAGTCTCGAATCCCTTGGTATTTACTTTATATAAATTATCATCGTAGAATGAGGCGAAGTCTAGCCATCCTGATTTTATTGAGAACCCATTATCCAATAGAATACTTGTAATATTCGCTTTTATATCAAATCCATATACCGTTTCTGTCTCTGACCTTGTGAAACAACTAGCCAAATACCAATATCTAAACTGCTCTGAATATAATGCGTTATCATCAAATTTAAAATCACCGCGCTCTTGATTGTAGGTTCTGATATCTTCTAATATTAGATCATCCCAATAAGCATTTCCTCCTACTTGTGGAGTTTCCCCTGTATTATCAACTTTAGCCGCGAATATACGGCCTAGATAAAAAACAAAGCTTCCGTCATCACCAAAATACTTGCCTGCCTGTATCCCTGCTGCGAAATAATCTGTGGATATGTCCCACGCGGGAGGGTCACCCCCGCAATCAGAATAATCAGGATATCTAGTACTTCCTATAGAAGCATCTGCGTATTTTGTATCTGAATATGTTTCATAGTCATATTGATATGTATCTTGAGAAGGAGAATGTTCTAAGTTCAATAATGTTTTAAACCTAATATAATCAGAATTATTCTCAACTTTTAGCTTACAAGTAAATTTCTCATAATCCCATTCCCCATTTAATGGCATTAAGCCATAGACAAATTGAGGATAATTAGACCTAACTTCCACCTGAATATTTCCAGCGACCCTTAAACTATTCAAATATGAAAAATCATCAAGCTT
>JACLAB010005306.1_pt1 | contig 15771 bp, 6 predicted proteins | sample 8027921 | NCBI WGS metagenome assembly JACLAB01 (sample SAMN15725117, study PRJNA655200) | protist metagenome | isolation source: fluorescence activated cell sorting (FACS) single amplified genomes of... | place: USA: West Boothbay Harbor, Gulf of Maine | collected 2000-07-19 | reverse complement strand
GCCCTGATTCTTAATCTCTGCCACGGCGGCCTCAAAGTTCTTGAGACCCTGCTCGTTATGTAGGGGGCCCAGTAGAGTGCCGGTCTCCAGAGGGTGCCCGGGCTTGAGCTGAGAGTATGCCGCCACGAGTGCATCCTTCACCTGGTCGTAGATCTTCTCGTGCAAAATGATTCTACGGGCAGTGGTGCAACGCTGACCAGCGGTGCCAGCGGCAGCAAAGAGGATTGTGGGGATCACGGATTCCAGGTCCGCATCATCCATCACCACAATGGGGTTGTTGCCACCCAGCTCCAGGATGCTCTTTCCGAATCTCTGAGCGACAACACCGGCGACATCGCGTCCGACGTGGGTAGAACCAGTAAAGGAGATCAGGTTCAGACGCTCATCTGCTACGAGAGTCTTGCCGATATCGATGCCGCCCTGGCACAGGGTGGACACTCCCCCGTGGATGCCGTTCTCCTCGAGCACCTCGGCCATCATGCGGGTCTGCACGATGGACACGAGGGGGGTGGAAGGCGAGCCCTTCCAGATCTGAGTATTGCCAGCAATGAAGGAATTGCAACTATTCCAGCCGTGCACGGCACAAGGAAAGTTGAAGGCCGTGATGATGCCAATAGAGCCAAGGGGGTTCCACTGCTCGAGCATGGTGTGCTCGAATCTCTCAGAAGTGAATACTTGACCAGGCAACTGACGAGACATACCGGCGGCCAGATCGCACATGTCAATGTACTCGACGACCTCTCCTACACCCTCACTCTTGATCTTGCCCATCTCCAGGGTCACCAGAGCACCAAAGTCGTCAAGGTTATCTCTCAGCTTGTTTCCGATCTGTCTGATCACATCACCTCTCTTGGGAGGAGGGGTGGCGGCCCAGCTCTCTTGTGCCTCCATCATGCTCTCCAAACAGGCCTCGTAATCCGCCTCGTTTCCGGTCACCACCTCCGCCAGGGCGTCACCGGTGGCAGCACAGACCGAATGCATGGTTTCACCGTTGCCACGCCACTCCTTTCCGGTCCACACCGCGTGGTTGGGGCCATCGGGGTTCAGCCCAAGTCGACCCAAACAAGGGTACTTATCAAAGGAATTCTGGATCTCAGCGCGACGAGAGCTCATGCGGCGGCCGGAAGCCTGGACGACGCGTTGGAGGGAAACACGGGTCAACATCTTTGGGTTGTTTCTTAGAACAAAAGAACCAAAGAAGAATGAGCAGAGAGTGCAATATTCCGCAGCGCGAAACCTTTTTGATCAATTTAATAGACCAAATTTTGAAATCCCCCATGGTTCTCCACAACGTTGAGATGGAGCGTTTCACTTGTTGAGCGCCCTGAGAATGAGCTCATGTATCCCAGAGGACACCGCTGCAGCGCTGAGGCGTGAGGCCGAGGAGCTCAAGGCCCTTCTCGCAGATGTTAGGTCAACCTCGAGGGACTTGCTGGCCTCCGGTCCTCGTAAGAAAGAAGCGATGACGGACACAGAAAGGAGAGAAATAGCCAAATCGTCGTGGGCCAAGTCGGGCACCAAGAGACGCTCTCCTGCAGGAGCTCTTTCCCCAACCACGGGGAATAAATTGGTTGCGTTCGATTCGACAAGGCGGACTCTGCATAAAGCCGATCTTGGCGACGACAAGGTGTACATGCATGATGATGTCGTGCGCATCCAGAGGGCACTAAAGGAGCAGGAAGAGATGGCCCGATCCCAGGTGATGATACATCGAAGACTGCAGTGGATCCGGGAGGAGGCCACTGCCCAGCCCAAAGAGAGCACGAGCACCAGTGCGAAGTCGAGCCCTTCTCGTAGTAGAAGAAAGAAGGTGAAGACCGGTGATGAGGCTGATGCAAAAAGAGGGGAAACAGCAGAGGCCCGGGTAGAGCACAAGGTCGCGAAGCACGAGGAGAAGCCAATCAGTAGTAGTATGGATGTGGTAGCACAAGAAGAAGAAGAAGAGGAGGAGGAGGAGGAGGAGCAACAGCAGCGCGGCTTAGTCCCACCCGCCACCGACACGCTATCACCTTCGTCATCGCCTCGAAAGGAGGATGTGAATGCTGCTGCTTTCCCCTCTGGGGGTGACGAACCAGCCCCGGAATCAGAGCCGGAGCCAACTACAGCAGGAGCTGCATCTGCCACAGCCCCTACAGCTCCTACCTTGCTAGGCAAGTCGACGACGACGACGGCGGCGGCGGCAGCAGCGGTGATAAGAAAGAGAGCAAAAGCAGCAGCAGCCTATGTTCCTCTATCCAAAGCTTCTGCGAAGTCTACTTTTATGACTGAAAAAGCGCCCCACGGGGGCTACAGCTTCGGCAAGGCGAAACCGCCTGCTAGAGGGACGATAGGCGGCGGTGGTGAAGGTGCTGTTGATGCTATTTACGATACGGAGAAGGCGCAATCATTCCTGCTAGGCAAAGGCAGTGGCGCTGTTCCGCTCATGAAACCGCCATTGTCTCGATCCTTGCTAGCCGATAAGCTGGAGCAGGAGCAGCAGAATAGCAATGAAAAGAGCAACAGCAGTGATGAGAAGGATTATGGCGAGCCGGACAAATCTTTGGTTGTGCTCTCGAGGCATGCACGCGTACCTGCCTTCACTATCATGGCGAAACCTGCCTCAGTCAAAGACGAGGAGCAGGAGGCATTATTGCGCCAGCGCAGACTCGAGGCCACCACTGCCGTCGGTCCCGGCTCGTACAATATAGAAGCAGCGAAGCCGGGAATTGGCGCGGCGGCGACCGCATCCGGCCCCAAAGGTCGCATCTACCGTGCTCCCACTTCTTTGCAAACAGATAGTGACGTCACGAAGGCTGGTGTAGCAATGGTCCTAGCAGAGAAACGGAGAGATGGCCAGAGTACTGGACCGGGGTACTATGACACTAGCACGGGCGAGCAGCTGCTGTCTCGGTCTCGCAACCCCGTCGCGAAAGGCACGGTGATGATGGACAAGCAGCTCGGCGGATCGCAACCCAAGGCAACCAAGCAGTTACTGAGGAAACGCTACTGGGAAGAGAAAGCTGCGGATCTGCGAGAGACCAGTGACATGTACAGCCGCAACAGCAGCAGCAGTATGAGTAAGACTGATGAGGGAGGCAGTTCTGCTGCAGATGCCAGGAGAAGGGCGGAAAACCTCCTCAGTACTACCTCCCGGGCACCATCGTTCGCCTTCGCACCCACCCAGCAGCAGCTAGTAGAGCGCATGTCCGAGAAGGAGCTTCGTGTATTCCGCAAGCGCAAGGCGGCGGAGGAGGCGCTGCGAGCGGGTGCACAGGGTGCCATGGATTCTGCCACATATTCATCTATATTTGGGGAACACTCAGGTGACTTCGGGGGGCCAGTCTCCAGCGTGGCCAGTGCCAGTGCCAGTGCCGCTGAAAATAAGAACGTCAAGCGAGACGCGGTGGAGGCGAGAGTGAAAGGGTCTGTGTTTATGGAGCGATCACGGCAGGCAGAAGCTGCCACACAGCGCTTGCTATCTGAGAAGCCGTTGGTAGCGGAGGTGCTGCAGGCCCGTCGACAAGGAGACAAGGCCCGCGATGCGTACTATGGTCCCAATATTCCGGTGGCGTGGGCCGGTGGGACAACTATAGACAACGATGACGACGACGACGGCGACGATGATGATGATGATGCTGATGCTGACTTGGATGATGAGGCGGAACCCCCGGAGGACGGGGGTGACAGTCCCACTCGCCAGGTCACAGCGCTGCTGCGGGCGAAGGAAAGGCGGCGCAAGCAGCAAGCACGCGATGAGAAGAGGCGCAGGCAGCACTTACTTGCCAGTCAAGTTCCACCTGACAGCGACGCCGCGAAGGCATTCCTTGCCGCACAGGCGCGCGCAGCTGTACGCGGTGCGCCCGTTATGGCACGCAAGGCACACGAATTGCGGCCTGAGGCCGCGATGCTGGCGGCTCAGAAAGCACGAGAGGACTCCGGTGTTGATCGTGAGTGGACTGGACCACAGGTACCAACAGAACACCTGGTGAAGAAAGGAGGAGTGCTGGATTTCGATCTACTGAACAAACACGGCCGCAGCAGTGTCAAAGTAGTTAGCAAGGATACAGTCGTCGTAAAAGAGTTTGGCGATGCACGACCACTGGCAGAGTATGAGAAGGATAAGTATGGGCCTGGTGCGTACGACATTGAGTCAGCCAAGCCTGGTATTGGCCACGACAAGGCGCGCGTGAAGGGTGCTGTGTACATGGACAGGCTGGTGGCTCGCCAGGACGCCATGGGACCTAACGGAGAGGCCCCTGAAAGCGCCCAAGCCGAGCTTGGACTGGCAGCTGAGGATGATAATTTGATGAGGGAGATGCTGGACGTTGACTACGGAATCGCCAAAGACCAGTATCTCGACCTCAAGCAGGAGGGTGGCAAGAACAAGAAGCTGGTGTTGTATCGCAAGGACCGCCATGAGGAGAGGGACAAGCAGGAGAAGGAATTGGAGACGGATCCCCTAAACCAGCACCTTGGCGGCTCCTACTACGAGGATAAGGGGCTAGCGAAGGCTTTGGAGAAGCGTCCAAAGAACGATGGGAAATTCGACAAGGCCCCTGGGCGCAGTGATGGCAAAAAGGGGGGGGTTGATGGTGGAGACAAGATGAAGAACGCCGAAGACCTGCTTATGGAGGAAATACTTGCTGATGTGGACGGGATCGGGCACTTGCACGCCATGGATGAACGAATGGAGGGTGGACACGTCGACACCTCCGATGCGGACAAGGGAAACCCCATGCACAAACGAAACGTGTTCCTCGCCAAGTTTGATGACCCAACCGACCGGCCACGATGGGAGGAGCCAGAGCTAGAAGGGCACACCGCTGCCGAGTACGACGTCAACATCGAGGCCGTGCGCGAGAAACCGGGGCCATTCCTGGTTGACTTCGAGCGTCAGCGCGGGCGCGGCGAGCGCAAAGGCGACGATGAACACGCCGACGCAGAGATGGATCGTATTATTGCCGAAGAGGTAGGGGACGGCTGGGGAGAGGTGGATCGAGAGGTGGCGAGTGCACTGGCTTATGAGAGAGAGGAGAAAGCAAGCAAGGCCGCCACCTACGTCAACCCGAAGTTATCTGCTGCTTCCAATCCCATGCACGTCAACATGGCCAGTCAACGCGGACGTGGAGAGGAAGAGGATAAATTATTAGATCGTGATGGTCGCATTCGCGCTACTGGTTTAAAGCCAGATCACCCCGGCTACGAAATTAAGCATCCGGTAAGACCGCTGGGTGAGGGGGCAGGCCTGGGCCACGCCGATTTCAGTGATAGACCCGGTCGAAGCGACGCCGATATCGACGCTGCAATCCTGGCCGATATTCAGGCAGAAGCAGGACTGGGCGGTAATATCGGGCACGGGAGCGGAGGGGGCCTAGACTTGGATGGTAAAGATTCCGCGGTCAAGGCAACGAGTAAGTGGAAAGCTGACGACCCCGTGCCTACTTTGTACCGACAGGAGAGACCGGAGGCGAATCCTACGGTTAAGGTGGCCACCAGCGGCCTCGATCTCGACTATGGAGACCAGGACCCGACTTTGCTGAAAAAAGGAGCGCGTCAATTCACAAAGAAAGGCGACAAATCGTTCGCTGGCAAGCCCTCTATGGCCTCCCAGGTGGGCAGAAGGGACACAGATCTCACTAATCACGAACAAGAGGCACTACGAGAGGCTCTAGGAGATGAAATGTATGCTCACGCTGTCGGTGCCTCGGCGGGCAACCAACTAACCATCAATGCCCTGGCCAGTGAGGCCACCCTCACAAAGAATACCCGTGGTGGTAGCATGCCAGGCGTCACGGGCCGACCAAGTAAAGTAGCCCCTGCCAAGAAGGAAATCAAGATGAAGACGTCTAAGGCAGAGGTTGAGGAGCCAGAGTCAAAACAACGCCACGAGCCTCCATCGAAAGAACAACAGGAACTTCTGCGGATGAAAAGCGCCCTCAAGAAGGCTGACCAGATCAGCAGCACCATTGGGAGTAAGAGTGGTGGCGTGAAGGCACCACAACAGCAGCATCAGCAGTCTGAGGCTGGTGAGGAGGCAAGTAGCAAGAAAAATATATCTTTCCGAGGAGGCAAGAAGGCCGCATCCACTTCTGCTGACAAAAAAGGCGGCACCAGCAACAGCAATAGCAATAGCAAGGGTGTCACCACCGGCAAGAAGAAAGGTGCTATTAGTAAACCTGGCAAGTCTGGCTCTGAAGCGAAGGATGTTGTCAAGTCTGCGAACCCTACACCAGGGGTAATAGATGTGCGCAGCAGTGTAGATTACTCCCGTGGAGACGGCATGGGCGAGCAGACTCATCAGGATGGGGGAGGAGGCTACACGCCCTTGCAGGTACCCGACGTGTCCGCCCCCGAGGCCTTTGGGCGCGCCCCCGCTGCTGACAAAAGTGCCACTCCTGTCAGTAGCCACGCTGACAAGAATTTCGTCGACACGGGTGAGCTCGACGCCATGATGGCTAAATTCAACCTCGGGGGCAAGAAGTGATGGGGGGGGTATCAGGATAGAGATGATGATGCTGAAGATGGTGTAGATTATGTACGTGTTGTGGGGCCATATTGTCTAACAATGTATGAAGTTCACTTACTACAACTGATACATCAATCTACATGGTATTACATGCACTATTTCTTTCTACCACGGGAAGACGTATCGATGCCGGCACCCTGCGTCGTTGTCAGTGTACCGACCGAACCAATGCTGCCTACATCATCTGCCCCTCCTCCTCCAGCGAGGACCTTAGAACGGCCGCGGTTGCTGCTGCCCACGCTGGCACCTTCATCGATGTCATTGCGACCAGCACCAGCACCAGCACCAGCACCAGCAGATTTTTGGCGTGATTCGCCTCTGGTGCCACTCCGGGAAGCCCCTTGCTCCAGCAGCAGGGGCGTGATGAGCAGCTCTCCGAAGCCGCGGGTAAGGCGCTGTAGCTTGAATCGATACTCGTCCATATCGGTGCTGTACTCATAGTTCACCCAGCGCTCTATCTCACTCATGATGCCCTGCTTTTCTGCAGTTACGTAGAACTTTTTGATGCCCTTCAGAGTCTCTTCCCAGTCGTCATACTTGTCCACAAGGTGTGTAATCAGGTACACCGGCGGCTCCTCCTGAGTCAATGTTTCGAGTAGTTCCAGTCTGCGTAAAATATCCAGGCGAGCATCCAAAAGCTCGTTGCGCACCGAACTATAGGTGCAGTGATTGCACGGCCATTTGATAGTGCAAATAGGACACCGCGTCTCCGGTTTCTCCACCCTAACCTTGCGGGTGGGGTGGTCAAGCGAGCAGTGCCCGTGTTTGTTGAATATACTGCAGGCGCCGGTACGAAGGAACTCCCGGCATTCCAGTCCCCCCTTTCGCTCGGGCAGCTCGGCCCGACGTGAATATGCTTGTTGCACCAACATTTCCGTCGTACGGTGCTGGCAAGGAGGGTACAGGGTGCATATCTTACAGCGGGGAAAAGGCTCAATGGAGGCATAGGCCGATACCACGACCTTGGGGCGTGATTTGCCCACCGTCACGTATACGTTGTCCTCGCTGATGTACTGTCGGGCCAGAAAACATTTCTGTACCATGCGCACGATATCAGTCAGGTTGACATTGCCCTTGTTCGTCGCAGCAACAAGCTCAAATAGCGCCTTGATGCCCAGACGCTCATATCCGATTTTGAAGCGATAACACATACCCAGCACAACGAGCAATGCCTCCTTCTCAGGGGCTGCCCTGCAATTCACCATCACCGCTTTGGTCTGCAGATACTGTATGAATTTTCTCGGTTCTCGTGCTGTAAAGATCCATTTGAGCTTGAGGCTATTTTTGTCCATAAGCGCCTTCATGGAGTTTTGGTGGGTGGCACTGATGCTGTCTGCGTCATCAACCACGATCACCTTGAACGGCACAGACACAGTCTTTGAGTCGATGGGAATCTCGATGAACTCTTTGATCTTCTTCCACAATTCGTGGTAATTGCTCGCATCGTACTTCTTCGCATTACAGGTCATGCACCATTTCACATACGCTGACGCCGGCAAATCCAGGATATCCTCGCCCATCGTGGACACGTATATCTGTGCCAGAATCGTCTTACCACTGCCCGCCGGACCGCATATGATGGCCAGATCTTGCAGATTCTTCGTGCCCTCGAATTGATTCACGTATTGCTGCAAGGTACGACAAGCCGCATCATTAGCCTTGCCTGTTAGTCCACTCAACGTTGTGGGCCGGCCCCGAAAGGTTTCGATCCAGTCAGGTTTGTCCGTCTCAGTAGGGATACGAGGTTTCTTCACATCGAAACGAGTCCATCCACGGAAACGAGCCGACCAAATCTCACGCTCAGCGTACGACTCCGTTGACGACCCCTTCTTGTCCTTTCCGTGACGTCTTCCGCGAGTCGTCGTGCCGCCGCTGGCACCGCCACGACTTGGGCTCCCAGAAGGTGAGCCTCTCCCACGTGAAGTTGGCCGGCGACTCATGTTGTTTAACAATTGAAATTGAAGGAAGGAAGAAAGAACGGATGTTCGAATGAAGGGCAAGTTTAGGCTTAGAGTCCGTTATTCACAGACTGCTTACTTCTCTGTAGAGAAGAGATACCAGGTGGGACAAACATAGATACTGCTTTGCGAGATGCAGTCCACAAAGTCTCCAGAAAAGTATTCGCAAATTTTTTTCGGGATTTTACAAAATCCGGATTTACATGCGTGACGACAACTATTTTAATCTAGAATGCATTTAGCTCCCCATTTGTCTAACGGTTAGGATATTTGCCTTTCAATTATTGAAGCTTATCAGTTATTGATTACCTTCATCACGAAGTCAGCAAGGGGCCCGGGTTCGATATTGTCCGATTTATTGGGAAACCAAGAGAAAGGAAAAGAAAATCCCGGATGGGGAAGCATCAATTTTTTTGCTGTGTGCCATGTCACAGGATTGGATTCAGCACTAATATTATATGGTGTTATACGGTTAACAGTCTCTAAAAAGTACAACCTACTACTCTTGGCACGGCGGGTAAAACATCACATCCAGTGCTCTTCAAGAAAATCCCGGATGGGGAACAAAGAGCAGCATCAATTTTTTTGATGAGGAGGTAGGAAAATGGAGTTGACCCCCACCACTTGTGCCCCTCCTGATGGGGAAGCATCAAATTTTTGGAGAAAAAGGAGGGACGCAAGGAGGAGTTCGCCACAACAGTAGAGAGAGGAAGCAGTATAGGTGTTATCTCGCTTCTATTATATATATCGATGTATGCATGCACATCTCATTGTCTTTTGCTTCCAAAGGAAAGGAGAGGAGGAAGCACTATACAATTTTAGCCTAGATATATATGGACCACATCCTATCACCCATCCAACTAGCCCGCCCTGAACATGGAGGTGAGGTTCATTTTCCGCATCTCTTCCTGCACCTCGACCGCATTGTAGATGGTATGTGAATGCGGGTACAGTATCTTGGAGCCCGGTGCGGATTGTTTCAGCACCTCACGCACGGTCATTTCGTCGGGTTGGATGCCCCACTGCTGTAGCATCCTCACCCAGGCTCGCACGCTGATTTCCATACGGAAATTCCGATCTTTCTCGCTCTTCTCCTGCAGCGATGCCGACGAAGATGAAGAAGGTGACCCTTTAGCAAAATGCTCGGGCTGGTACTCAAATGCCATCAGATCCTCGGCAGCGATGGAAATGACGGGCTTGTGTGGCACTGCAGAGTTGATTTGCGTCGCCTGCTTCACCAGTGCAGGGCTCGACTTGGCGAAGTACTTGATAATTTGGGGAAATGTGTCGATACGAAACTTCGCCTTCGTACTGCTATTGCTATTGCTACTACTGTCCTGGCCATTTTTCCAACCTCCTCGACGTCGATCAAAGCACAGAGTGCTGGACTCCCCCGTGATGGCATCGACCGAGTCGTGTCCCGGGCTGATGTGCTTGAGGTAGCCATTTTGGCTACTGCACTTGCCGTAGAAATCTCGCACATAGCACACGGTCGAGTCCAGCACGTTTCGTCGATAGATCACCACCAGCCGCGGGGCAATGCGCCGCTTAATGTACTTTGCCAGCTCTTTGCACATAACAAGGCAAATGCTGTCGATTTTGACCACCACGTTGGATTGCTGGCTGTTCTTATATTTCATAAAGCGTTCCATGGCCGAGATGATCTTGTCCACGTGAGTGCCCGGATCATGAGCGCTGTAAAAAGGATTCTTCTTCTGCAGAATCTTCTCCGATATGTTGCCTTTGCCGGCACAGTCGAGATTGAAGACCTCCCTATCCCCCGAGGTGTGGACGATGCTGCTGTCATCCTTGTCTGGCATTATCTTGAAGTGGTGTGCAGCGACCATCCGGTTGCTCAGTGATAGAATCACACTACTCATGACGCACCCATAGGTGTAGACCGCCAACAGAGGCAGTGTACTACTGTTGTCCGCGGATGAGGAGGAGGAAGAGTGAGTCTCACCTGTGACTGATGATTGTTGTGCACGTACAACCCATACCACATACAGTGAAATCAGATACAGATATACCACCACCTGTCGTGTCCGCCCCATCGTGTCTGTCACGTCTGCCTGTTATGTGCACTGCATGAAAGTGGAAGAGAGGGAGGTGCTTGAGGCTAGACGGTTCTTATGACACAGGAAGCACCATTGAACAGAAATTCGTGATCTTTAGAGCACGGTAACCACATAGGTGTGTATATTTATACAGTTTGGCGAGCACAGGATTTCCGCAGCCGCCTCTATCCCATAAAGTTGGTTAGAACATAAAATGTCAGAAGACAATGCCAATTACCGTATTGTGACATAAAATGTGTAGTAGATCGAGGCAAGACAAAAGAGCCTGCGATGATTGCCTAAGCCTTAATTGATCGTAGCAGTGATTGTACCGCCCAACTGATACCAGTCAGTGTCCACTTCGACCGCGAATACAAGGAATCGGACTCGTTCTCGGTGTTGGTTAATCGTAACTCAAGAGGATTGAAGATGAAAAAAAGTGAAGCTAGTGATGCTGCTGAGGGCACCACTACGATGGGCCACAAGAGGTTGGCATCGAATGGCAGTTCTTATGCTAATACCACCAACAGTACACTGGGGGCGGGGGTGTTGGGTCTACCCTTTGCGTTTGCCAAAACCGGATGGGTGTTTGGGCCCGCCCTGCTCTTCATTATAGGCCTATTTTCGTTCAATGGCTTGCACTTGATCACCTGTGTCTGTGCAAAGACTGGTTTCCCCTCTACCATTCACAACTGCTCGAAGCCTGTGCATCCGCTCGTTCCCTTATTCATGGACTGTTTGATGGCCTGCACTCTCTTCGGGGCTTTGTGTGCCTATTTGATCGTCATCGGGGATATGATGCCCCAGGCCACCGATCAGCTCGGTATGACTGGAGTGTGGTCAGAGCGCTATGTGTGGGTACTCATCGGATTCAGTCTGGCGGCTCCATTCAGCTTTCCGACGGAGATTGATTTCCTCAAGTACACGTCGGCGGCGTGCATCTTAGCAATCATGTACGTCACTGTCGTCGTCTTAGTCTTCTCTCTCCCTGGCCAGGATCCCTGTCATCTGCAGGGGCTGGATGATGATGCCCCGTGTATCGGTTCTGATGTCGTACTCGATGGAGTCGTGATTAAGGACGTTCTCAAGTCAATCGGTATCTTCGTGTCAGGCTTTTGCTGCCAAATCAATTCCTTTCCGATCATTTCTGAAGTGAAAACCGCCACGGTAGCCAACATGGATAAGGTTTTCTTCTTCTCCATTGCCACGGCGATGTCCATCTATTTTATTGTGGCGAGCTGTGGTTACTCCACCTACGGGGGGTCCATCCAGTCTGATTTGCTGCTCAACTACCCCATTGTGCCAGCCATCACGGTAGCCAGACTCATGATCACATTTGTTGTGGTATTCTCCTATCCCCTGATTGTGCACCCATGTCGCAAGTCAATATTGTCGGTAGTACACTTCGTCCTCGACCGAGATGAGGAAGGTGCAGACGCAGCAGATGGTGGTGAGACTGGTGAGAATGTGAAAGAGCAACAGAGTCGTATGCGCTACTATGCCACGACTGTACTGCTCCTGGCGCTTACACTTGTCGTCGGGCTCTCTGTTTCGGATTTAGGGGATGTGCTGTCTGTGACAGGTGCTACCGGTGGTGTCACCATCATGTTCATCTTCCCTGGCGGTCTCTATCTGTGGTACTTCCCCTACTCCTCAGGGAGGAGAAAGGCAACTATAAGAGTGCCTCTATTAGATGATGACAAAGTAAGGAGAACCATCGGGGCTCTCATGGGAGCTGTTTCCGATGACGCCGATGAGGAGGAGGAGGAGGAGGAGGAGGGGGGTGGAAACAACAAGGCAGAGAAGGGTGAATTTGAGGTGACTATTCAGGCGGACGATGAGTCGTCGCAAAAGGATGGCGAGAAGGTGGTAAATTCCATCGATTCCGTGGAGGAGTCAGCCAGTAGAGCAGGCAGCGTGGTGTTGTATGGGCTCGACGCCACTCTGGTCAGGGACATGCCGGTGCCCAAATCTGACCCCATGATCAGAGCCCTAGCGTGGCTGCAGGTCATTACTGGATGTATCTTACTGCCTGTGTGCATCACAGCTTGCTTTTTACAGTAAAGAGCGACACTCCCTCCACAGCCTTGATTAGCACGTATTTGGTTCCTCTCCCCAATCAGGGTCTATTCCCCGCTTCTAGCGCATATTCAGTGATTTTTCTTCTGTGAGCAGGCATAGTAGCGTGTGTTGAATCGATAACTACATCGGGTAGCTGAGATATCATCAATAACTTCCCCTGAAAGGCCCCATTTCGTTTAACAACCACTTTAATCCATCAGATGTCCACTTTCGCGTTGCGTCTGGTGCATAGCGATGTGTCTACAGTCAAAGCGAAGAGTGACAGCGAAAATTCCACTGTTGGGCACCTGCTGGGTGTGTTTGTATCGCTTGATACGGACAAGGACTCGTTCATCAACAAGCCGCAACTCTTCCAGGCTCTGCAATTGGTGGGTCTGCGCCCCAACGAGACACTCCTGAATAAGTTTCTGCAGGCACAAGCCGATGACAATGGGGCTGCGAGTGCTGCAGCAGCAGCGGTGCTGGCGTTCAAAGTGAGCCCGAGTGTGTTCGTGCAAGTGACCATGGCAGAATTGCGTGAGAAGCGCGAAGAGATGTGGGAAGATCTAGACCCGCTACTCGATTTTGCCGCCTCCTCGGACGGCGCCTCCACCATCGAAGAGGTGAGATCGGCGGCCAAGGGCTGCGCGAGTACCATCACCACACAGCAACTCAGGCATTTGGTGCTGGGAGTGGATTCCCCCACGAAACTATCAGACGAAGAGTGGGAGTCATTCCTCGAGACAATAAAGGACATTATTGTGGACGGAGACCAGATTCCTACCGAGGAGCTCAAGAAGATTCTCTACACCTTCAATGGTGCGACCGACTAGCTAGCCAGCCATCTTCTTCATACGATGATAATGGGATGGAGGAGAGTGCTGCATGTACAAGTAGTGAGTAGTGTTGTATCGCTTGATGTTTATGTGTACTATCTGAAACCAACCTGATGCGTTTTATCGCCTTTTACTGAGAATGGGGCTCACAGCGTGATCGTGCACCTGCTCGAGCTCGCAAGCCACAGGGTCTGAGCAGCTGCAGCACACTCACCACCAGGCCCAGGAAGCGCGGAGTGGACAGTAGATGATGTCCGGTACGTGCGTATACATGTATGTCTACTTGTCCTGTAAACATCACCGAGTACCACCCAACCCTACTTTCCTCACCATTCTGGTCACAGCGCCCCCCTCCTCAATTTTTGTAAAATTGCTTCTGTGTTGGAAAGTGCATCTACTGCGCTCTGTCAACAGACCCGGCACTCGTACAGACAGCGCTAAGACTGTAGGCTATCGTGGAGTAGTGTTGGAGCGCTGCTACTAGGTGTTTCGAGGCGAAGTAAGAGGAATCAAATCTTCAAAGAGTAGTGTTGGAGCGTTTCTACTACGTTACGTAAGAGGAATACTTAACTGATGCCTTTGAAGACAATTTACGTCATCAGGCATGGGGATCGGTTCGATTACAACTTGGGCAAGGAGAATTGGGCGAAGCTGGCTCAAGAAAAAGGCTTGAGACAGATGGACCCTGTTCTTTCGGACAAGGGACGATACCAGAGCGTGAAGCTGGGTCATTACTTTAAAGATGGCCCTCCCTCGCAAGGCCCCAAGATCACAAGGGTGCTGTCTAGCCCGTTTGTGAGATGTCTTCAGACTTGCAATCCTATCGCAGGAGCAGCTAATGCTTCGATTTGCGTTGAAAACTCCTTATGGGAGTGTGTCTACACGAGCTTAGAACTACCTCCAGTCAGCGAGAGAGTCTGCTACTTCCCACGGATAGATGTAGAATACGAGAGTTTGTTTAAACCAGTGCCTGATGAGGAGTTCCCTGTTGCGAACATGGAGCGGTACGGGAAGGCCGCTGTTGGGATTGTCAACCGATGCCGGGAGACGGATGAGGCTATCGTCATCTGTACACATGCAGCAGGTGTGGTCGCCATAGTAGCTTGTCTGCTGAAATGCAAGGTGTGCGATTTTAAACCGGCCGCCCCCGCTTCGGTGTTTCGATTAGATGTATCGGAGAATGGTGTATGGGCACTCTCCGTGGACGGGAGTGTGGAGCATTTGGGCGATGATGCCGTGGGAGAAACGTACCCCTGGCCGGACCCGAGCAATGTCCCCAAAGACAGTTGGGGTGCCGAGTTCCTCAAGGCAAGCGAGACCGCCAGCTGGCTGTAGGCAAGGAGGAATGGGGGTTATATTTCGTTCATTTTTAGTAGTTAAAGGGAGTTTACTATTACGTCACTCGCTGCAGGACTTCTTGTGTACCTTCCAGTGGCCCTTCTGGTGATCCTGGCCGCAGTAACTCACTTTCTTGCACTTCATGCAACGGTACACACCAGCTTCGTTGCAACCAGGCAGAGAGCAGTTTTTCACGTCGGTAACGGACTGCTGGTCCTTGCTGCTGCTACTGCTGCTGCTGCTGTTGCTGTTGCTAGAGGGGGAGGAGGAGGCCGAGTTAGTCTTGGAGCCGACAGGAAGCTTCGATGAATGACTACTGCTGCTGCTGCTGCTGCTGTTGTTGTTGTTGTTGTTGTCGGGGAGCTCTGCCTTCAGCGCGGTCACTTCCAAAATCAAATCGGATCTCTCGGCAGAAAGGACCGAGTTCTCCCGTGTCAGTTGCTCGCATTCCTTCCTCGCCCCCGCTAACAATGTCTCGCTCTCTTCCTCGGCCTGCAACGCTGCATGTCGGGCTTTGGCTAGCTTTACTTCGCTCTCCGCTCCCTGTTTCTCGAAAGCAACGGATTTGGCGTCCAGTGCAATTCGCACACTCTCGCACTCGTGGGTGGTGCTAGCGAGATTGGCTTGGAGCGAACGCAACTCTGGCAGCAAGCGATTTTTTTGGTTTTCTTCTGATTGCTGCAGCAATTTCTTCGTCTCGGTGCTGATGGTTTCCAGCTTTGCGATCTCAGCATCTTTCGCTACCAGCAACCTCTGCATACTGGCCGCTTGCGATATCATCTTCTTCCACTCATTGAGGATCTTCTCCTTCTCGCCACTTGACTGTGTCAGTGCCTGCTCCCGGTCACGCAGAGTTGCTTTAAGCTCAGTAATAGCAGCCACTGCTGCGGCGTTCTCGCGCAACAACGCCTCCTCCCTTGCAGACGCCGCAAGGTCACGCAACGGCTCCTGGGGGGTGAGACCGTCCAGGCCGAACAGGGAGTTGTTCATTGTGGATGCGTTGTGGAGATGCTGCT
>JACLAB010006237.1_pt1 | contig 15773 bp, 7 predicted proteins | sample 8027921 | NCBI WGS metagenome assembly JACLAB01 (sample SAMN15725117, study PRJNA655200) | protist metagenome | isolation source: fluorescence activated cell sorting (FACS) single amplified genomes of... | place: USA: West Boothbay Harbor, Gulf of Maine | collected 2000-07-19 | reverse complement strand
TTTGGACGCGAGCGGAAACGTGGTCGGGAAGATTGGAATCGTACAGAGAATTTTAGGGACTGGGATTTTAAGCGGCGCGTTGGTCGGGGTGTATAAAATCGCGCCGGAAAAGACGCAGGCGTTGAAGATTGTCGGGAGAGCGCACGATGCGATATTGGAACAATTTCACTTAAAGAAAGGGTTTTTGGAAGGTTCTAACGAGACGTCCGCGAATGCGACCGCGGCGAGTGGTGGTTTAGACGGAGATTTAAAGAATAACAATTCGAGCTTGTTGGTAAACGCGACTGCGAATAACAACACGATCAACTCGAGCGCGGACGCTTCGGTACCGTTTTGCGAACTGTTCCCGGAAGACGACGAGTGCGCGGAGTACGTGCCTTTGAAGAAAGAGAACCTCGAGGAAGAGGAGGAGAAGAAGGAGAAGACGAAAGTGCACGCGGAGTTATAAATATAGACAATAAAAATCACATATATCTGCTCTTTCTATGAACAAATCCCATGGCATCTCTCACGTCCGCGCACGTCTTTTCCGCCACCTCGTTCGCTCGCACCGCCCCTTGTTCTAACACCGAGTCTAAATACCCTTCCTCGTTCATAATTTCCTCGTACTTTTCTTGAATCGGTTTCAAATGATCCACCACGACTTCAGTCAACGCCGGCTTGAATTCCCCCCATCGCATGCTCGCGCACTCATTCAACACCTCCTCTCTACTCATACCGGTACATAACTCGTACATGGTCAACAAATTCTTCGCTTCTGGTCGTTCGTCGTCGTAATTCATCCCTTCTATGGCATCTGTTTTGCACCTTTTAATCTTCTGCGCGATCACGTCCGGCGAATCCAAAACGTTAATCCGACTCCCTTCCGCAGGGTTGCTCTTACTCATCTTCGCGCTTCCATCGGTCAAACTCATCACCCGCCCGCCACTCTTCGGCGTAAACGCCTCTGGTACAATCAATACGTCTTTCCCCCGAAATCTCCCACTCGGCGACTTCTCGTTCTTCCCTCGTTTTTTCCATTTATTCCCGCCGTATAAATTGTTAAATCTCCCGGCGATGTCTCTCGTCAACTCTAAATGCTGCCTTTGATCCTCCCCAACTGGAACTAAATCCGCGTTATACAACAAAATATCCGCCGCCATCAACACCGGATAATCTAAAAGTCCAACAGACACGTCCTCGCCTTGTTTCCTCGCTTTTTCTTTGAACTGAATCATCTTCTCCAACCATCCGATTGGCGACACGCAGTTCAACAGCCAACACAGTTCGCTGTGCGCGGCGACGTGCGATTGCACGAAAACCGACGCTTTTTCCGGACTCACCCCAGCGGCTAAGTATATCGCCGCCGATTTCCTCGTGCTCTCTTCCAGCTCTTTCGGCGAGTGTCCGCCAGCCGTAATCGCGTGTAAATCCACCACGCAGTAAAACGCTTCGTGTTCGTCCTGCAATTTCACGTAGTTTTGAATCGCTCCGAAATAGTTCCCCAGGTGGATGGAACCGGTCGGTTGGACGCCGGATAAGACCCGTTTCATCCTTTCTTTTTTCTCTTCACCCGATGCTCCTTCCGAGGACGACGTCTGCGACGCGGAGGAGATAACGGAGAGCTTTCGAGGACGGAAAGGAGAAGAAGAAGAAGAACGCAACAAACCCATCGACGCAGACGGATGAGACTTTGGATAAAATGAATGTAATCCCTTCTTTGAAGAGGACGACGGCACGAAGACGCACCGAGAGGAAGAACAACTCGAAGAAGTCGAAGCCATCGTCGTTTTCGAACGCAGGAGTGGTGGTGGTGCAGGTGCGAGAGAAAAAGATGAAGACATTCTTCGTCTGAGCGCAGCGAAAGTGCTGCTCATTTAGTGAGGGGAGTTTCCCCAAATTCACTCACAAAATGTATGCACGCGTATATGAATACACACGCACCTAAAACGATGGGAAAAAGAAGCGAACGATGACAAAGTTCTCTCCCTCGTCAATGTGGAGCGTGCGAAATATGGTGCACTTATTCGCGTGGTTCCTCGCGTACGCGGAACAGATGTTCGTTTCGAAGCGTCGACACGTTCTGCGTCGTTGGAATCTTTCTCGTCGTCGCGAATACGCGCGCGAGAAGAAGAAGAACGGGCGGGAAAAAGGAGTACCACCGAAACGAAAACCTAAAGGCAAAAGAGTCGCGTACTTCGTGACTGGGTGGTCCTCTGGCATCGGGTTTGAGACGTGTTTGTCGCTTTTGCAAGGACATAAAGAAGAAGAAATGGTGGTGGAGTTGCATTTGCCAACTCGCGCTTTTCCCCCAGGAGGAGTGGGTAATAAAGGGCGTTTGAGAGAAGGCGGAGACGAAGATGCAAACGATGCGGGAAAAAGGCTGCGAAACGCGGCGAACTCGAGAGGTTTAATTGAAACGGGCGAGAAGGAGAAGAAGAACAGGATTGTTTTGGCAAAGATTGATTTGGATTGCGCGACGTTGGCCATCGACGCCGGCGCTCGAAAGCGAGCGAGGAAGTACTTCGCCGAGAACGATGTGGACGTTTTGATTCACTGCGCGGCGGAGTGCAACGCGGAGAGGAAGGTTTTAGTGCTCGAAGAAGGTGGTGTAGATCGAGAGGCGATGTGTAACGTCCTCGGGCCGGCGGTTTTGACCAAGCTGTGGAGAGATGAAATGAGCGTAAACGATAACCACGAGGACGGCGGCGGCGGCGCGATGAAGAAAACGGTGGTGTTTGTCGGGTCGTTTACGCATCGAGCGAGACTTGGGGTATGCACGCGAGCGAACGCGAAAGAGTGGATAAATCGTCTCGATCGGTGCGCGAGCGCAAGGAAAGAGAAAGATTTTGAAACGTTAGGTGTGAGGTACGCGCTGAGCAAGCTGATGGTGACCGCGTACGCGCTCGGAAAGATGAGAGAAGAAGAAGATAGAGACGATAGTTTCGTGAGGGTAAAAGTGGTCGATCCGGGATTGTGCCGCACGAAACTCACGCGAACGTGGCCGAAAGCTTTGCGTTTGTTGTACGAAATTCCCATGCGAACGGTTGGTTTGCTAGAACATCCTCGGAAAGGTGCCGAGCGCATCGTTCGCGCTGCCACGCTTTCCGAAGACAACGAGAAAGAAAAAGAGTGGTCAAACGCGGTCGCATATTCGCATATTGCGAGGGACGAATTGGTACAAAGACTATGCGTCAAAGCAGTGGACGGGTTCATCGAGAGAGAGAACGCGCGCGGATGCATTAGCTATTAGATTTAGAAACAATAAGTGTATTTTTACAAAACGAGCAATGAATGCAATACAACTACAGAAATGACGATGAATTCTTTTCTTCCACTTTTTCTCTCCTCTTGTTCTTAGTCCCGGTTTGTATACTCGAACAAAAGCCTAGTGGCCGCGCTGGACACTGAGACGAGTTGCATGCGCAACTTTTTAGTCAGCTTATACATGAGCGAAAATTGGGTTTCGGTTTGCGTTTCATCCGCTGCTAACGTTCGAGACATGGACGCTTGCAAAGAGTCACCAAACGCGATTTCAGCCTCGGAACCGAGAGTAAACTGCGCACCAGTTGCGAACGGGTCCATGCCAGGATCTAGCGACAAGAGACCAGGGAGGGAAGGTGCGGCCGTCACGCGCCATCGCGCGTTACCGACGTTCCCACCGGCTTCGATTTTAGGCATCAACGACGCTAATGTCGACGAGGCTAAGGAGGAAAACGCGATTCGTCCATCGCGTTCTAACAACGATTGCGAGAGCTGTCCTTCGAAAATCCTCGCCGCTTCTTCGGGAGATAAACTCGAGAGACTGGCTAAACCGCCGCCTTCGCCACCCGAACCAGACGCAGATTCCGTCGCTGAAGATAAGACGAGATTTTTCGACCACTCTGAAGCTTGGCCTTGAATCAAAGCTCGGACATCGGCGCCGAGTAAGGAGACGTCCACCATTGGATCGAGACCGTTTTCTGGGATAAAAACTGCGCGGTTCGGGTGTTCTCGGTTCAAACGGACTTGCGCAGCGACCAAGTTCACGTCGCCTCTATCAAAATTAATCACGCCAGATGGGCGTAAACGCTTCGCGTCGGCTGCACCATCGATGGTCACTTCGCCGCTGACGCCAAAGTTCAAAACGAACGGATACACGATGGACATTTCCGGACCGATTTGGACTTTTAAACCGCGAAAGCGAACATCCGAGAGCTTGTCCAAGTTACGTTCCCGACGTAACCGCGCTTTCTCTAAAGCTGCCCAAGCTTCTGGGTCATTCGCAATAGCCGCGCGTTGCAAAACGCTCGCCAAATCTGTCGATTGTTTGCCTTCGCGATCGATACGCGAAAGCAAATCATCCTTGCCTCTGTTTGCGCCTGGAATGTCGACATCTTTTTTCCCATTTTCGGCTCCTGAAAGTGCGGCGTCTTCCGGCTGACCAGGCGTTGCGGTGACTTGGCCTTTTGAAAGTTGTATGGACCCTCCGACTTCAGGTGCGCTGATTGTTCCCTTCAAAACGAGACCGGCATTGACTTGACCGTTGTACGCGTTTCTCGCGCGCACGTCCAATCCTTGAATATCAACTTTCAATCCAGCTTGCGTATCCGCTCGAGCGACTAAATTATCCCATGTATCTCCGCCTCGTGACTTTCGCCTTTGAATAACTGGGATTGCGCCTTTAATTTTTACGAAACCTTTACCGCATCTCCCTTCGATATCGTCTGCGTACAGCGTGTTTCGTTGAATTCGAATCGTAGCGTTCGTCGGCGCAAAAGGTTTCGCCAGGAACGGAGAGACAATTTTCGCGCGTCTTATTTCAGCAACTCCATCGAACACTGGGTTTTCAGATGTACCTCGAGCGTGTAACGCGATGTCCGCGTTCCCGCTTTGCCATTCGACGTTATCGGTACCACCGGAAACGGCGGCGCACAGAATGCACATCCCGGCGTCTCGAACTTTCGCATCCACGGCTAAAGACTGATCGTCAGCTTCTGGTAATGGTACGATACCAGACGCGCGAACGATACCACTCGAACCGCCATCAGAAGCACTCGTCATCGGCGACGCTTCAAAATCAAATTCAACGCGTTGCTGGTCGTTCAACAACGCTCTCGCTTCCACCGCGGAGAGCTTCGTGGATCCAATCTTACCATCGCGAAGTCGAACGAGGACGTCCCCAGTCGGTTCTTCCACGGAACCTCCCAAGTGCCCTTGCACTAACAAGTTCCCGTCGATTCGAGGTAGCGCAGATGGCCATAAAGGTCGAAAAACCTCGGTAAGAAAACCAATCGGTAAGTCTCGCAGACTAAAGTTGGCGTCTTGCACCTCGCCGCCGACGGCGCCTTGCGCGGACAAGGATGCAGCGTCGGAGGTGATTTCAAGGCGTTCGAGCTTCATGCCGTCTTTCTCGTTCGCGGAACCTAACGCCTCAGCTTTTCGAACAACGTGTGGCCCCCAGAGAAGGTTTTCACCCGACACGTCGAATTGAACGGACGTCGGATGTGAACTTTCTAAGTTACTCAAAGCGGTGTTAAACGCTCTCGAGGAATCTTTGAAAAAGTCGCCATTCGCTGCAGCCTGTTCGTCTTTACCGGCGTCTTCTTCATCGAGGAGTGCAGTTGGGACGCTTGTCTTCTTGATTGAATTTCCCGACGCTTGCACGACTCCACGCCATTCACCTTTCAAATCTTGTAACCCGGGCAATTGCACCGCCTTCTTCTCTGTATCCGCTAAATCGTCGTCGATGTCGTCGACGTCGATGAACTCCGTCGTTCTTCGATGACGCTGCAGTTTAGACTTTCGCTTCTTTTTGTTGTTATTCTGTCGCTGTTTTTTCTTATCGACTGCGTTGGAGGTCATTTTTTTCTCTCTCGATTCCATCAACTGTTCGAACACGTCTCGAGATATGTCTTGCGATATCACCGATGCTTGAGAAATCGCATTCACGAACGCCTCCTTGGCTCTACCGTACTCCTGCGGCGTCGACTCTTCGCGTAAACTCGCAAAGAGGCGAACAGCGGGGAGCATTTCTTCAACGTCTGCGGACGGCACCGCAAGTCGGAAACGCCACTCGCCTTCTGCTTTTGGCGCTTCCTCGGGGTTCATGGGCGGAAGCTTCTGTAACGAAGGCGCACCTGGTTTGTTGAAATTTGGCGCTCCACTCGTGCGATTCCGTCCATCAGCATCTCCGTTTCGGCGGTTTCGTGGTTTAAACTGTTTAAACACGTTCGAGAAGCGATCTTTCTTCACGGCTTGGGTTTCCGTTGACGGCGTGTCGTTCATCTTTTCTTGGAACCACGCGTCGCGTTCGTAGGACAACGGTTGTGAGGTGGACGCCGACGCGATAGAGCCAAACGGAGTTTCCACGTTACGTTCTTCAAAAGGAGAGATGTACGGTTTCACGGACCCGTTGTCCGTGTATTCGCTCGAGATCATCGATGACGTTGTTGGCGTTGCTTTCGTCGCTTTATCGTGTTGTTGGCATTGTTCTCGGTCAAAGGCGTCGTCTTCGTCTGCGTCTTCGTCAATCTGCTCTTGCATTTCGAGTTGTTCCATGCGCACGATGCGAGCTTCCTCTTCCAACTCTTCCGGTGTTTTCGTTCGAACTTCCTCGCCTTTGTTGATCTCGTCGTCACCCTGAGTCGATGGAGATGAAAGTGTTTGCTGTTCCTTGATTAAGTTTGCCGCCGGGTGCTTTTTCATGTCAGAGAAGAATCCGGAAAATAAACCTTTATTGTTGCTATTGTTGTTGTTGTCGTTATTTTTGGTTTCCTTCATCGCATCCGCCGCGGCGGCGGCGACGACTGAAGAAGTTTCATTCTCTGACGACGTCACCGCTAACGCTGGCTCCGTTACGGCATCTTCTTCTTTACCTGCTTCCGCGACTAAATCGACATCAATAAGGTCAGACAATAGCGAGGCATCGCCTTCCGACATTGTTCGTTTTTGTCTCTCGACTCTAGATTCTGGCAATTTGGACCACACGGCGTCCGGTAACATGTACTCGCCATCAGCTTCGTACCTCGAACGCGCTTGCTCGAGAGTTGCCGAGTGAAGTTTTACCGTTTTACCGCTCCAAGAAACCTCGCCTTCTGCTAAATCGCCGGTGAAACCACTCAGACGTGGCTTTTCGACGCGTAAAACCCCTTCGCCAACTTTTTCTCGTAAATCTAATCGCGCAGACGCGACGTCCACGCGACCTCTCAAAGATCCGAGTTCCAAGTCGTCCAATTTCAAGCCAGCGAGTTCGAATGCGCCTGCAAAATCACCAAACTCAACGCCCGCTCGTAAAGCGCCGCGACGTAATGCCGCAGATGCTTTACCGTCGGCAGATATTTCCGCCGACAACGACTCGTCTGATCTGCCTTTCGCCGAGAGCGATAAACCATCAGTGGCCGAGGCGAAAACTTTGCCGGTCAATTTCGGAGCAAGCTCGAGTTTGTTCAGTTTCAAGTTATCCAACTGCGCGGTACCTTCAAACGTCGGGAAGGCGCTACTTTGTTTCTTCTCTTCGTCACTCGCGGCGATTTCGCTACCTTTATCATCCGTTGCAGCGACGCCATCGGAGTTCTCAGCACCGGCGACGGATGCCGTTGGGGTTGAAAATTTACCTTTCACGCGCGCGCGCCCGGTTACTCGCAATCGAACGCGGTCGGGATCTCGAACGTATCGCAACTTTTCCGAAACAGCTTCGCCACCTTCTTCCCGACCATCTTCTAAATCAAACAAATCAAACCCGTTCGCTCGTCCATCAACTTCAGCGGCCGTGTATGCAGGCTTCCCAGCTTCAATCGCATCTTCCACGGTTACAGCAGCTAACGCTTTTTCTAAGGGAGGAAATTCCGTCTTTACGTCTGCATCGATTTCAATTGAAGGTGTTTTCAGCTTAGCAGTGATACCTTTCCGTTCTATTGTTACTCTACCGCCCACATCGGCGTCGTGATCTATGTTCCAGTCAACGTTAACCTTGGGACCGGAATGTGCACCTTCGATGGTCGCCGTAGCATCCGCGTAGCCAGGAGGACACACGCGGTCAATCCAAGCGCCGATTTCATTTTCTGCGTCAGTGGTGCTATTACTAGTCGATGGCGAGTTTTCGTCCCCACTCCCATTCGCGTTACTAATGCTATTATCGAATCCTGTTGTTGCTACTTGTCTCGCTAATGCTCTCGGATCAACGTCTGTTGCCGTTGCTTCCACGTTAATCGCGGCTGGGTCATGCAACGCGTCCGGATTTATCTTGATCGATCCGCTCGCACGCACTTTGCCGCCCGCAACCAACTGACCTTCTGCCGAATGCAAGACGAAAATATCCTTCTTTGGTTCCACCGTCCATGTCGCTTTCACGTTCCGAATGGGAACACGATCGTAAGCTGCAACGGCGCCTTCCTTTTCGTACTTCTTCACCGCGCGATACGACCAGGCTTTCTCCTCTTCCATCGTAGCGCTGAAATCTTTCGCGTTCTCTTCTGGTAAAAAATCTGTCGTTTCCGCTTGCCCGGTGAAGACAGGCGCTTCCAAAGGGCCAGAAACGTACAAGAATCCTTTCAAGGCGCCCGCGAGCGGTCTCGGTGGAGGACGGACACCTAGTGTTTCTCGCAAAGCGTGTGCCTCTATTGGTGCGATTTGACCGGAAAGGCGATATTCTCCTCTCGGCGCGTGAACTTTCGCGTCCGGACCTAAAAGTAAACTTTTCACCGGAAGCGGGTTCAAATCCAAATCGCCCGTGACTGTAATTGGAACGTGACCGTAGTGACCTCTCCCGTTGTGAATGTACATGCGTCTTTTCTGGAAAACTAAATCTAACTCCGTGTCCGCGAAGTCATCCGTGGCGTCGTAAAAGTGGAAACGCAAGTGCTTCCCTCTCAACTCGCCGGAAAACTCTGGGAAAAGCCACGTCGATTGGTCTTTCGCCAAGATGTTAATCTCGCCGTCCAAGCGCCCAGCGTGCATATCGATCGGTAAACCCGGGATGCATCGGTCAACAAACGCCGCAGAAGTGTTGGAAGCGTTCACTTTAACTTTCAAATCTGGCATGGCTATATCGTCTTCACCCATTGGTTTCTGATTCTTCTCGGGATTTTTATACTGCACGTTCACTTTAAGCAAGCCGCCGTTATCGGTACGACTCTTTTCATATTTCAAACTTCGTTCTTCGGCGTCAGAGTTGTGACCTCGAAGATTTCGGGCCGCAAAATTCGCGATGAACGTGTTTTGTCTCTGTTCTGGAGGCGTCACTCGAGAAATTGGATTGAACTTTGCGTCTAGATCGAGCTCACCTTTCGGCGATATTTTCATAGTCGCCGAAAGGTTCTTCACGTTCCTCGGTTGAGAATCTCCAGCCATGTGCAAAGCCGCAACGCCACGTTCGAGCTTAATCACGCGCACTTCAAAGCTTGGACCACTCGCTGTTTTATTTTCACTGATTGCATTCGTCGCCTCCGCGCTCGCTTTTTTCACGGCATCTAAATTAAACGACGGTCGCGCCGAGGGCAAATTCGCTTGAAAAGTGGGTAAATCTTCCGGGTACCCAAACCAAGACTGATTGACGCCTTGCTTCAAAGTCGCTTTGACGCCATCCAACCGAATTTCCGCAACTATTTTCCTCCGAGTGATGGAGCGCACTAAATCGTATGAAATTTTCGCGGTGTCGACTTCGACGATTGATTTTTCGCCTCCAGTCGTTTCCGCGCCCACGACTAAGGGCCCAACTTCTAAAACCGGTCCAAAACCTAAAATGCCAGGAAACGAAAAGAGTTTGCATCTGCCTACGCGCACTGGACGACCAACAACGGATGATGCTAACTCTCCAATTTGCGGTAATCTCGGGCCAATCATTCCAGGGCCGATGACGTAATGACACATCGCCGTGAGCGCCGTGGACGCAAAGAGAACCCATTTCGCCGTATTCTCGAGCCGGGAACGCCATTGGATCCAAAAGCTTTGCCAGAGCGCATCGAAGACCGCAAGAGCGTCTCCCAGAGTGCTGTCCTTCAGCGTTTTTAGAAGTTGCTCGCGAAACGACAAAGCTGCCAGGGCTTGCGACGTGATGAGCGCGAGCGCTTTTTGCGCGTTGTTCTCCTTTTCATCATCATTTAGACGCGCCGGTTTTGAGATTTTCCGTATGACTGTCCCTACTCGAATCGGCTTCGCACTCGAATCAGCGGTATAATTCTGTTTATTATCATCGTTCTTCTTACTGACGAGATTTCTGAGCGAAAACTTTTGCTTCACCGCTTTCAACGCCTCTTCGTTTGCCGCGTTGATTGCAAACGATTGTCTCGTCGGTGGCACTTTATTTCTCAACGGCATCGCAGCTACTTTCGACACGCGACGAATGACCGTCCCATCGGTTGCCATTCTCTTCTTTTTGTTCGCCTCTTCTTCTTTTCGCTCTCGCTCTTCTTTTTCTTTTTGCTTTTGCAAGAGCATCTGTTGTTGCTGTTCCGGATCGTACGAAAAATCATCCATAGATACGTCCACGGAGCCAGCTAAAGGATCAAACGCTAAATCATCTTTCTCCGCTCGACCATTTCTATTCATTTTCTTTTCCGTGGGAGAAGATCTCAACGATGAAGACGAAGTCGTGGACGAAGTCTTGGCTTTAACGCGAATGGTCCCTTCCGGAAGCGGTTGCTCTTCGTCGCGCTCCTTCGACTTTGAAAACTTCTCGTTAAACGCCGCGTCCAAATCAAAATCCTCGTCGCCTTCATCCTCCGAAACAATCTTCCTACCAGTCACGTTCATCGCATCAAAATATTCCTCGTTCGTCTCTTCTCCGTCCTTCATCGATGTCTGACGCGTCATCCCCGCTCGTCGTCGTCGTCGTCGTCGCCATAGTTCTTTCCTTTTCTCCTCGAATCCTCCAAAAGAAGAAGAAGAAGAAGAACAACAACAACACCAACAACTCCGCGACGACGAAGCGAGAGCAAACGTCACGACGCCGTGCGCGTACCGCCTTCGTCCACCCCTCCTCGTCATCTCGCGACAGACAGACACGCGCATCTCTCTCTTCGCGCCGAAAAAGAAGAGCGATTTCCGCGCGGACACGATGCCGTCGCGCATGCGAAACGACGACGACGAAGAAGATCCGCCGTCCTCGCGGAGGATTGGTGTTGGATTATCCGTTGAAGAAGCACTCGACGAAATTGCGGTCGAACTTTTTCTTTTCCCAAACAACAGACGACTCTCATCACCACGACGACCGCGTCCTCCTCCTCGACAACGACTCGACCGTTGGTGTTGTTGTCCTTGCGGTTGCTTTTTGGCCGGTGAGATGTTTTGTGCACCACCAACACTCCTCCTCCTGGGAGGAACGACATCCCCAACACCGCCGTGAGAATTCACGCAAATCATCCGCATCTTTTTTCTCTCTCTTAAACTCTTCCGTCGTAGGTTCAATCAAGGTTCTTCGTTCTTCTTCTTATCGTCGTCAAAAAAGATTAGCAGTATTACGCGCAGCAGCGCTCGTCCTCTTTTCTCAGCGTCGTCGTCGTCATCAATGTCATCATCATCATCGCACAGCACAACAGTCTTTTTTCTAAAGAGTTTTCGTTCGTTTTTTTGCTTGAGCTTTTTGAAGGACACACCAAAACCCTAAATTATGGTTTAGAAAATACTCGGGAAGAGACGAACTGAGATACGAAAAGAAAGCGCGAAACGCGCGCTTTGTGCTTCATCTTTGCCTCTGAATATATACGCACGCAGTATTCATCGGCGCATTGAGCATCGCACATCGTGAACTCCTTTTTACTCTCTTTTTTCAGATATTTTTGGAATCATTGATCATGCTTCGACGTGAGCGCGGCTTGGTGGCTCTGAGGACGGTGTTGTCGGGGAAACGCAGGTGGTTGTTTCCTATGAAGTCGTCCTCCGGAGCCGGCGCTTTCTCTTCGTCGTCGTTTACGTCCGAAAGCAATAAAGATGTTGAGGAGAAAAGGAAAGAATTTGTGAAAGAACGAACAGAGGAGGCAGAGGAAATGCTCGATCGAAAACAGCGCGAGTTATTGGAGGAAGAAATCTCCGCGGAGGAGTACGGCGAAAACCCAGAAACGAAGCCAGCGCACTTGGAAGCGAAAGCGTCTTCTTTGAGAGAAGACGCGATCGCGTTGGAGGAAGCCGCCGACATGGCGAGGAAACGCATCGAACGACACCGACGCCAAAGAACGAGAGAGCTGGAAAATCGAGCGAAGGAATTGAGAGACGAAGCGAGGGATTTAGAGCGCAAAGCGTACGCGTTGCGAGAAGACGAGGCGGATTACGGAGGGAAGTATTATCGCGACGGCGGCATCCCGCGAGACGGCGTTTGAATTCTCATCACGAAATGGAAACTCTGAGAGTGGAAGACTGGAGGACTGTCTGAGAGAGCGTGTGTGTGTGTGATTGTGTGTGTGTGCGTCTTTTAAAACGTGCGATAAAAACGCTTTCTTTTCTGCGCGCAAACTCGTCTTTCGCTGTTGAAAATCGTCACACTTTTTGCCCCTGTATAGACCTAAACTAAATCGTTCGGGAGATCTACCACGCGGGACAGCAACAACGACATCGAGACTTTTCGAGGATTCCTCGAGGATAAAACGCAGAGCTGTAGAACGCATTCTTTTTGTACTCTAGTAGCTTTTTAAACGTCTCTCTGATGATGCGCGATCCGAAGAGGCAGACGAAGTGCGCGCGAATGGCGGCGGCGAAATCCACGCTTTTCTCTTTCCTCTCGCTCTCTTTCTTCCTCTTTTCTTCGGGGGTTGTCGAGGCGTCCGTGTCGTCGGATGCCGCGACGACGATTGAAATGCACGGTTCTGGCACGACCAACCCGTCCAAGTACTTCTGGAAGGCGATGGATATTTTGGAAGAGCGAGCGGGGAAACCGGTGCGAATGACGTACCGAGCCGTCGGGTCTGGGACGGGACAAACCGAGTTCATCGGGGACTTTTCGGACTTTGGTTCCGCAGATATTCCATTGAGCAGCACTCAACACAGCGGTTTGGCTGGTACTGTCGTGCAAGTGCCGTTTCAGCTCGGCGCGGTGAGTTTCTTTCACAACGTCGCCGCGGACGACTTGGGCGTCGCCGGTCGATTGAACTTGAAAGCCTGTACGTTGGCGAAGATCTTTCGAAGAGACATCACGACCTGGGACGATGCGACGATTGTCGCGGAGAACCCGAACTTATCTGTCCCGGCTGGGCAACCGATTACGATCATCCATCGATCGGACGGGTCGAGTTCGACGTACGGGATTACGAGTTATTTGTCCGTGGCGTGTCCTGCCGTTTGGACCGGCGAGCCTGTGAAAGATGCCAGTTTGTTCCCTACGCATGCGAACGTGAAACCTCAACAAGGAAGCGGTAACGTGGCAAACGCAATCGCTGAGCACCAGTATTCAATTGGGTACATCGACGCCGGTCACGGTCACGAGCTCGGGTTTCAAGAAATTTCCTTGACAAACAAGTTCGGTCAACAGTTGGTTTCGAAAGAGGCGAACATTCCCAAAGCGGCGACGGAGTATAGTAACTTACATGGTAGCTTACCATCGATTGAAGACGATTGGAGTACGGTGTCTTTGATTAACTTGGATGGTGAAGATGTGTGGCCGATTACCGCGTTTACGTACATTTACGCGAGAACGACCCTTACCGGCGAAGTCGGGAGGCTCGTCAAATCGTTCATGATGTATTGTTTATCCGACGAAGGTCAAGCCATGGTTCCGGACTTTTTGTTTTACGCGCTCGACAGCACGACGACGGCATCAATGAGAACGCAAGTGGAATCAAAGATTGCTTTAACCACGTGGACATTTGAATTGGCTTCCACCACTCAACCGACTGTCGGTATGCTCGCAAACGTGTTTTCTGCTAAGCGGAAATCTTACGGCGATTACGAGCGCGAACTGCTCGTTTCCAAAGTGGACGTCTTGGAGTCCTCCGTGGCGAACTTACAATCGATGGAGTCTATACCCGTTCACGGCTCTGGGACGACCAACCCGTCGAAATTCTTTTGGAAACTCATGGACACTTTGGAAGAGCGTTCGAGAATCCACTTGTCCATGTCCTACCGCGCGGTCGGCTCGAGTACCGGCATTAAAGAATTTGTCGGCGCTGACAACGGTTACGAACCTTATTCGCACTTTGGTTCTGGGGATATCGTCGTCCCTACGGCGGATTATACCGACTTGAACAACGCCGGCAAAGGCTTCGTGACGATTCCGTTCCAACTCGGCGCGATTTCCTTCTTCCACAACGTTCCGGGCGTTCCGGATGGCAAAGCGTTGGACTTACAACCGTGCGTTTTGGCAAAGATTTTTACTCGAAAAATCAAAACTTGGGACCACGCGGACATTTTGAGCTCCAATCCTGGCTTTTCACCACCGGCTGGTAAAGAAATTACCGTCGTTCGACGCATTTACGGTTCTTCCTCGACGTCGTTGATCTCCCAATACCTCCACAAGGTGTGCCCGAGTGATTGGGACATCGGTGTTGGGTCGGGTAACGCGGCGAGTTCGAACCCGACGGTGCCGACGAAGGCGCCATTTTGGCCCTCCGACACGGTCGGCGCGGAAGGTTCTGGTGGCGTTTCCGACGCCATCAGCGCCACGGAGTATTCCATCGGGTACATCGAATCCGGTCACGGACAAGCGTTGGGCCTCGCCGAAGTTGCCTTGCAAAACAAAGACGGCAACTATTTGACGGCCGCGGATGCCGACATTGGCTCCGCCGTGATGCAAATTATGTCCTCCATTCCAAACGCCGACGGCGATTGGGACAACGACAATTTGTCTTTGCTCGATTTGGGTGGCGAAAAGACGTGGCCAATCACCGCGTTTTCGTTCATGTTCATTCGAAAGGATTTGACCTCCCTGGGACGCTCTGGCCCAGCCGTCAAAGCGTTCGCGGAAATGGTCTTATCCACCGAAGGTCAAGCGATGCTCCCGGACTTCGGTGCAAACGCCGTCCCGGCTTCCATCATTGAAAAAGGCGTCGCCGGTCTCAAGCAGTTGAAATTCGCCGCCACTTCGACCATGTTCATCCACGAACTCTCCACCTTGGCCGGCACCGGCATGGGCACGCACGTTCTCTCCGTCAAACGTAAACGTTGGGCGGATGTCGAACGAGAGCAACTCGTCGCCGACTTTGAAAAGCTCAAGGCGGACTACGAAGCGACCATTGCCGCTTTGAAAAGTGAAGACGCCAACACCATCACCAAAGACGAGTTGGAACGCTTAGCCGTTCCGGCGTTGGTATTTGCCGTCATCGCGTTTCTCATGATTTGCACCAGCTTAATCTTGGGCGGTGTTTCCTGCACTCGAACGCGAAGACACGAGCGCTTCTTCAACGAAGACGACACGTTGCGCGAGAAATACGCCACATCTTCGAGAGCGTAAACGAGCTTTTGAGGAAACGCGAGGAGAAGAGGAGGCGTCCAAAACGAAGAAGGAAAGAAAAAAGAAAGAGAAAAGTTCCATTTATACATACAAACGCGCGTTGAAATGTGATTGTATGCGTGAAATTGATTCGTGCTACCGTATATCTATCCTTACATCTACATTATTCTAAACGCTCTACTTTGCTACATCGCGCGCTGTGCGAACCCTTTCGCATTCGAGCAGCTCCCCGATTGAATGCATCCCCTCGTGTTCTTAAACGCACATCTCCTACTCGTCCTCCCCGTCCTCTTCTTTCGGTGGTGGTGGTAATCCGCACGGCAGGAGCATTTTCTGTTTCATCTGGTACCCGACTCTGCTGATGCTCTCGTTCTCCGCGACTGCGAAATATTGGAGCATGGAATGTTTCCCGACGTAGTGCGCTAACGAGTCTCGATGT
>JACLAB010002608.1_pt1 | contig 15779 bp, 18 predicted proteins | sample 8027921 | NCBI WGS metagenome assembly JACLAB01 (sample SAMN15725117, study PRJNA655200) | protist metagenome | isolation source: fluorescence activated cell sorting (FACS) single amplified genomes of... | place: USA: West Boothbay Harbor, Gulf of Maine | collected 2000-07-19 | reverse complement strand
TTTATTTCTTTTGCAAAAAATACACTAGGTGAGTTTGGGGTTTCTAGCAATGGTGCTGTGATAATATGTCCGTGTTTTAGTTTTGGAAAATACCATTTTACTTCTTGAAAAACATTTACAATTTTAATTTCATATGATTCAGTCATTCTCGCTGTTAGTGGATTAATTACTAATGCTTCAAACCCTCTATCATTGATGCTAGTTAACGGAATCATTTCGCATTGTCCTAATTCTTTTTCAATTACTAGTATACTCCAATCGATAGGCATCTGAACTGTGTAAGGACCTATTTCCATTACCATACTTGGAGCATTGAACGTCTCCATAAAGATCAATGGAATAAAGAAAAAATCAATATTCTGTTTGTTATTTGTATCTAATACACAGTATTGTATATCATCAACTAGTTCTGGAACTTTGTCTAAATTATAAGACGTATTATTTGGTGTTAAAATTTTCATATAGTTACCTTGTTTATAGTATAAGGATAATTTGCTTCCTTATAAAACTTTTTCCTTGTAGTTAAATGACGTTTAGAAAACTTACAGTTGGAAGTTATATCCCATATCTGTACGTGGTCTTTATCTTTGGCTTTTCTAATACCTCTACCAATACTCTGTATTACCCTTACAAAGCTCTTTCCGGGTTCTACAAGCACTAGATTAAATATTCTTGGTAAGTTAATACCGACTGCCGCAACTCCGTATGTAGCTATTAATACTTTGTATTGTTCAGTGGCAACTTCATTATATTCTTCTTGTCTTTCTTCCATTTTAGTTTTACCTTGTATGAAAACACTATCAGGAATTAATTCTTTTAAAGCTTCTCCTGTTTTAATCCTATCAATTAATATAAGAGTATTTCCGCCGGATCGTATTTCTTCAACTAAATTACTAATAAATTCCATTCTAGTTTGATTGGACGTTAAGTAGGATAGTTCTTCTTGATAATTTCTAAAACTTTGTAAGTCTTGTGTTTGTATTACATTAACGTGACATTGTGCTAACACACCTCTTTCTTGTAGTTCACTAGCACTCAATGAACTAATCACTTGTCCTAGTCCTGCTATTAAACTTGCTTTTTCAAATTCTTCTTTAGGTATCGTACCTGTTAATCCCCAACGCATTGGTACACCTGCAAATGGTCCTGTTAATAACTGTTTCAATACATCTGCTTTTGCCATATGTACTTCATCAACCATTACACATACTACGTCATCTAAAAATTCATCTATAGGAAATTCTGCGTCATCTTTTTTGCTTTTCTTGTGTAGTACATTCAAACTTTGCCAAGTACAAATTGTGTGTTTACGATTTAGTTCTTTTCTTTCTCCATAGTAGACACCTACATCAAGTCCTAGGTTAATATAATCTTCTTCTGTTTGTGTTACTAAAGATTTATTAGGAACAATTATTATTGTTCGACCATATGGTTGACACAACCTACTTAATGTTGCAGTAATGATTGTTTTACCAGCACCAGTGGCAATTTCTTGTAAGCATTGTGGATTAGCAATAAAGTCATTAATAACTTTAACCTGATAGTCACGCAATATAATTGGTTCACCTTGTTGTGGATGTCCTTTAGGCCAATTGATATGACCTAAATGTTGTTCATCAACTTTATCAAATTTAAAACTATATTCTTTTCTATCATCTTTGATTTCTATATCATACCCTTGTTGTTCAATAATAGGAAGGATCTTATCAATTAAATTAAGATAAGTTCTTCCGCCTATATCACAAAAACGTACAAAGCCGTCCCATCTTCCTAACTTATAAGCTGGTAGATGATAAGCATATGGAATAAAGTATTTTAGTTTGTCAGAAACTTTACGTCTAGTAGAGACATCTAGTCCTTCAATTCTAACATTGACTTCGTCTTTGATATGTAATATTGCTTTTTGCATATTGTTATACTAACACAGTTTCTATTTTTTTGCAAATAATTCAGCATCGTCTAACCCTGCTACACGCAATTTCACAATATTATTAATCTGGAACTGTTTGGCATCAATAGCCTTCATCAAGCCTAAGTATTTGTTTCTTAATAAAGCGAACTCATTAATTATATTGGCCGTATTAACAACTTCGTCTTCACCATCAATGTATTTTTCAACATCTCTACTGGTCAATGCTCTTTGATAACTTTCTAGATATTTTTTGTAGTGCTTACTACGTAGTTTTCTTAATTGTATATTAAGAAATTCTAATATTGCTTCTATTTCTTGTAACTGATTAAACCTATGCTCAACTATACCGGGTACTCTGGAAGCATTTTTTTCAATGTTACCAGCTAAACCACATTCAACTCTAGCTTCTTCTAGTTCAGCTTCGTAGAAGTTGATGCAATCTACTATCTTTGATAGATCGCTTGAAACTTGACCATACCAACCTTGGGGCATTAGTAGTCCTCATTGTTGTTAAAGTCATCATTGTCATCATCTTCTTCTTCGCCGTAAAAGTCATTGATGGCGGCTTCTAAATATTGATCACCATCTTTGAGTTCTTCAAGCGATGCTTGATCTAGATGTAATTCATCAATTAAGATAGCATAGGCACGTGAGGCTTCAACTCTATCTTTTTGAGGAATATACTCAACTAGCTTCTGCCAAGCCTCAAGCAACATTATCGACTCCTGTAGATTCTTCATCAGCTATTTCTCCTTTGGCGTTATTTACCGAAGGTGCTTCTTGGAACTCTGCCATAACTAAATCTAATTTCTCACCGGTCCAGTTCTTTCTATATTCAAGATGCTCTTTGTCCATTCTATCAATATACTTTAGTCTGTTACCTTGTTTAACTAATATACCTTTCTTCTCAAACAAGTCAACTAGTCCACTATAAGGATCCATTCCTTTTTCATATGGAACTTTAACTTGTACACTTTCAAAAGGTTTATTAAATCTAGTTTTCATAACTTTGATTGCTGATCTAATACCCATTACACTGGTAATCTTGTTACCATCTTCGTCTTCTTTTAGTTTTAATTTTCTCATAGCAATTACAACTGAACTTGCATATACAAAGCCTTGTCCTCCAGATATCTTATCATCTGGGTCAAACATATCTTGCGATGCATAAGTGTGGTTAGTTACTACTAATCCTATGCCGTGAGCACCAATTAAGTTTACAGTATTTCTAATAAGTGCAGTAAGAGATTTGGCTTTTCTACCCATATCACCTTTCATATCACCTCTTTCGAACTGGTCTCTATCTGTTGGAGTCAATAACATACCTAAACTATCTACTACGAATAAAACTTTTGGTTTTTCACCATCTGGCTTATCTTCATAATCTTTTCTATAGTTTGTAATAAAGTCACTAATTATTTTGGCAACTTCATCTACCATTGCAACTTGAATACGTAACATCTTTTCTGGTGATGTATCTACTCCGAGTGCTTGTAACCAATCTTCGTGTAGTGCATTCTCACTGTCTATTGCTACACAAAAAATTCCTTGCTTCTGTGCATTTCTAATTAGATTACCAGATGCAATCAAACTCTTACCTGAGCCTGATTCTCCAGCGAACATTGTTACTCTACCTAGTGGTATTCCTTTATTAAAATCACCACTAATTAAATAATTTAAAGTGTAATTACCAGTATCAACCCACGTATCTGGATCTGATTCAAAGCCCACACTAATGCCTTGTATATTTTTTGTTAGACTGGTTCTAAACTTACTTACGTCAAATGGTCTTACCATAACTTCTCCTAATGTTAATGAGTGTGAGCAACAATGCTCACACCCATAATTTAACTATTACTATTTGTTTGCTTGTCTACTTCTAATCATTGATAAGATATCATCTGCTGATACTTTACTTCCTTGACTAGTTGCAGGCTCACTTGCTGTTGCCGTTACTGTTTCAGTAACTTCAACTTTTGCAGGTTCAGGAGTTGGTTGAACCATTGGTGCTACCGGTGTTGCTACCGGTGTAGCTGTTGCTACTGGAGTTGTTTCTGCTACAGGTGTTGTAGCTGTTGCAACTGGTGTAGCAGGAGCTCTATTGTTTGATCCTACGTTTAAACCGGCCGGCTTATAGTATTGGCCAAATCTTTCTGGATCGTACAATTCACCATCAACTGATGCTTTAAACATTTCTTGGATTATATTAAGTTCTTCTGCAGAAGGTTTCTTCGGCATAAAATCACTTAAAGTATGTAAACCAAATTGATCAATCGCTGATCTTTCTGATTCACCCAATGATCTTGCTTTAAACGACCAAGTCGACGTCGAGTAATCAGCATACTGACCTTTTGTAGTTTTCGTCAATTTAAAATCTCTTCCTGATTCTATATCAGTTGGAAGATCTTCCATATCTGGATTCATTAATGCTGATCTGATAATGTTGAAGACTGAAGGATTAATTACAAATCTTCTAATCGGATTTTCTGGAGTTGTGTCTTCGTCTAATGTAGAGTTAACCACAAACCCTTGGAAAATGTAACTTCTTTTTTTCCAATACTTTCTACCCATATCTTCTAATGCAGGATCTTTAAACCAAGTTCTTACTTCTGCAAGTACTGGACAAGGTTCATTAAACATTTCCATACAAGGTACTTGTACTAGGGTTGGCTTTGTATCTGCCGCTCCTTTAATACCCGGAAATGGTAATTTGATCATTGCTCTTTCTACCCAAAAGAACGTGTTGTTCTCATCTGAGTCAGGTAAAAATCTTATTGTTGAAGTTGTTCCTTCTGGAATATTCCAAAATGGAAATATTGCATTGTCTGAAACTGTTCCCCCACCTGAGGTTTTCTTTTCTTGTTCCGCCAGTTTTGCACGGATTTCTTGTAGTGTTGCCATTGTTAGCCTCCTATGTGCCTATGTTAGCATATGTTTGTTTATGTTTGCCTATGTTTGCCTGTTAGTAATTAATATTATTTCTAACATTAACTACAAGTATATTTATGTTTTAGTGATTTGTCAAGTACTTTTTTTAGAAAATTATAAGAATCAGCAGAAAATACTTAAAACTACTGATTCATATAGGTATTTTAATTTATCTTCCAGATACCCAATCTTGCTCATCGTCCGTGTATGGCCACATATTATATCCCTCCGCTATATTTCATAACATTTAGAATCATAACACTTGCAAGTATCGACATCATAAATCCTATAACAACAATGGTTGTAATCATATCTTTGAAATGCATTATTTCTCCTTTTTGTTATTCAGCATTAACTTCTTTGCTTCTTTGTGAAGACCCATTATTGCCAATTGGTGTGCCGCTCTGGCTGTACCAATTGCTTCACAACTTGTGATCATTTTTGCAAAAAATTTATTTACTGCTTCACAAAATGAACAGTAGTATAGTGTAATTGTACTCATCTAAATACTCCTCTAGTCTTATTATACATTAATTCTTGTTGTCTACGTTCTAAATCTACTAAATCTACTGACTCAGAAAGCCATTTTTCTTCTCTAGACATTCTATTATCTTTAAGTAAATTTGTTATTACTTGTAGTAGTTTTTTCATTTATTCACGCCTTTTTTATCTTTATTAGTTATGTTTGGTAAGATGTGGTAGTAAGCATACTCCCATTCTTTACCGTACTCTGTTTTGGCCCACTGTAGCATCTGAGCTTCAGAAACACTTTTGCTTCTAAAGAAATCCGCAAGGTGAGTCCATATGAAATTTTTCATATCCTGTCTCCTGTATAGTTTAGATGCTTGAGGAAAGCAATACCCTGGTCTTTTCCAGTGTCAGTAGTCTTTGCTACCGTCAGTCTTTTTAAGGCATAGCCAATGCCCTGGTCTTTCCCAAGTGCCACTCTTTTTTTCTGAGCCGAGGTCGCTCTTGAATAAAAAACTGTTTTCTTACTCAATCTTATTTATAAAATATACTATGAAATTGTGTCGTAGGTCGACATATTTTTTTGCAAGGCTGTCTTGCTTATTTGTAATGGATCGGATTGTTTATGATTTGATTAATTAAACTTTGTAACTAATCAACTCTTTCATTCTTGCAAGTTCTGGATTAGTTTGAGCTTGTGGATCAATCGCTTCTTGAGTTGATTCACCTGCCATATCAGCCATTGCTAGTTCACGTTGCATAGCACTTAAACCTTCTTTTTCAAGTCTTGCAATGTAATCTGCTACAGTTGATTTTGCGTATGAATCATCTTGCATATCGTGAAGTTTTTGTAAATCAGCTTTTGCTTGTTCATCACTTGATGCATCTGATATAATGGATTCTGCTTCGCCCATTGCTATGTCAAAATCATTTCCGCCTTCTACAACTTCTTCTTCTGACTGTATACCAGCATTCTTTTTCATAATGTCAAGTTCTGATTCTGTACCATCACGCATCATATCTGCTCTGTCCATCTGTTTGTCCATATAGTCGATACGTACCCACTCAACAAAATCATCATTGTCCATTAGATCAGCTATATCATCATCAGCAACTTCGGTACCGTCTGTGTATTTCATACCTAGTTCTGGTTCAAATATCATATCGCTGTAATCTTGCATATCATACTCAACAGTATCCAAGTCTATCTGTTTACCTTTGTGCATAACTGGTTTGTTCTGTGCTGTCTGTGAATATTTTCCGCCTGATTTGAACATATCAGAAGCGTCAGCTTCGTTCTTTGCTTCTTCTGACTGTATACCAGCATTCTTTTTCATAATGTCAAGTTCACTAGCTTCTGCTATTCCGTAATCGTCTTTTAGTTCATCCATTAAACGCATTTCTATGTCTTCCATATTATCCTTTGGATGTAATCCGTGATCGGCCATAATATCATTCATTTTATCGTGTAAGTATGTAAACAATTCATCATTTTTGTAGTCGCTAGTAAGATCATACAATCCACTAAAATCTTCTTGTTGTGCAATTGGTTTTAAGATATTTGCATACTTGTTTTTTAATGCATCTCTTTTTGCAGGTGCATCAACATCAACCGCTTCTTGTTTATTGCCCATAGCTTTTTTAATTGCTTTGTCTTTAGCCGCCATATAATCATCTGAGTCAACATCGCCGTCGTCATCGTGATCTTTGCCGTCAGCTTCGGGTAAGTTTTTGGCATCAGTTGCTTCTAATTCATTGTGTGCAAAAGTTTCTGTTGAACCATCTGCAAACTTAACAGTACATTTGTCACCTTCGACTTTAATGCATCTACCTGGTGCTTGTCCTGGGCCTTCTTCTTTTGGAAGTACCGTGTCGCCTACTTTAAAACCTTCAGTAACTTCTTCTTCGTTAAGCTCTGATTCGTCCTTTTTCATTTGTTCTTGAAACTCTTTGGACATTTTAGCATACTCATCAGCTGACAAATCTCTTGGTGTTTTGTTGTATTTGTCTTTTAGCCATTTAGTAAAGTTTGTTTTTGGATCTTCTTCTTCGTTTGTAGCAATCACGTTGGATGCAAACATACCTAACATCTGGTTAAAGTTTTCATCTAATTGTGCAAATTCAGGTAATTCTGATTCTCTAACTTCTGATTCATCAGTTCCTGTCATTTTTGCGTTTGCTACTTGATCAGTTTTTTCTGTTTCAACTTGTTTGATAAGAGCTTTTACTTTTGCATCATCTAGCACTTTCATAATAACTTGTATGTCATCTTTTCTGTATGGTGCCATATCACCGGCTTTCTCAGCCGCTTCACCGCCTGCAGGTTCTTTATCTGAACCTTGTAATTTTGCCGCCATTCTATCAAGGTATATGCTTATCTCATCATCTTTTACAAGTTTACCTACTAGGTTTAATCTTGCCGCAATCTTTGTTCTGTCGTTGATGAAACGTATTGGCATATCTGTGATGTCAATTGGTTTAGGAGGCATCATCTCAATTGGTTGAGCTAATTTAGTTTGTACTGCGATTCTTAATTTATCTAAAGTATTCTCTTCATCGTGTATTTCATTTATCATTGGAATCAACTCCTGAATTCTGTTATCCACATTAGTTACTGTGAATTTTTCTTTCATACTGTTAATTGCATCTGGAGTTACTTCTGCATTTACTTTTGCTACAAAGTTTTCAGTATAATTTTTATAACCTTCCACTGATGTAATTCTTTTAATCATTTCTCTTAATCTATCTTGCCTTACTAACATACTGCCCATTACTGATGCCGCTTGTTCTTGTACAGCTGGAGATCTTCTCATAATAGTTAAGACTTCTCTAATCTTGCTTAACTGTTCACTCATATTAATAACAGACTGTCCAACTTCATCGTATGGTGTTCCGCCTGACTGTACGTGACGAGTCATTGCTCTTGCACCATTCAAGTGAATGAAAGGATATTTAAATCTTTCACCGTCTACATTCTCAATATATAATGCTGAAATGTTTCTTGATCTTGAACCAGGAACTTCTTCGTCAACTGGCTTACGGTGTTTGATTAATAATTTTGCGTTTTCTAACTTTTGAGAACTAGTTTTTACTGTTCCAATTAAACCGCTAAGGCTTTCTGTTTGTATATTGTCTGTCATAGTATTTGTATTTAACCTAAATGCATAATTTTTGGGCTTTATTTCTCTACCAAATTCTCTTAAATCAAAGTCTAATAGACTAGTTTTTGATAAATTTCTTAATAAATCCACTATTTTTTGTATTTCATTAATATCTGATGGTCCTTTGTGCATCTTAATCTCTCCATTTTTATCGTCTAAGTTGACCATAATATTAGGAGTTTGCACATAAAAGAACCTCGCTTGTTCAGGATTGGCTACTTCACCACCTTCTTGATTATCAAACATCTTCAAAGATAACCCAGAGCCTTTTAATACTCTAAATATTTTTTCTGCTACTGATTGATAATTTACTGCCATAATATTATTTATACGTTTCTATATAATCATTGGCATTGGAGTATTACCAAGTGTATCATCATCTATATCATCACCTACACCTAGACTTTGTTCAAATATCGGATCATATTTTGTAAGGTATTGAACTATTCTACAACACAATAATGTTGCTGAAACTAGATCGTCATTTTCTCCTACTTTTGCTGAATAGGTGTTACCACGTGCTACAAATAATTTTAATTCTCTAATTAAGTTTCTACTGTTAAGAACCATTTTACCGGTTTCAACATAATGTTTTAATTTAGTACAAGCTGTGATTTTAGCTTTGTGTGTGGTATTATATCCTTTACGTTTATGTGCATCTCGTCTTTGTTGACCAGCACGTCTCGGCTCGTGTAAAAAGAATCCAGGAAATCTTGATTCATCCATTTCTTCAATAGATATAATCGCACCTTCACCTAATGCGTTGTTCTCAACAGTCCAATATATTTCAGGAGCAGGTGTTCCTTGATCAATCAATGACTGATTAAGGTCTTTTAAAATTCCTAGCAACGTTCGTACTTGTCCTTGGATTGGAGTTTTATTATGTTGCCATTCGGCAACTTGTTTTAATTCTGGAACACTATAAACTTGTATCGCCGCAAAATCTCCTCCTGTACCTAAACTCGGATCAAGTGCCGCAACATATGTTTGGCCTTTCTTGGGTTTTTCATACCAACGTACTTGTCCTGTTTTGTATAAAGGATCTTTACCTACTATTGATACTAATTTCAATCCATCAATTAATGTTTCATCAAATGCAATAAATTCACAGTCGTGCTCACGTCTAAATCTTTCTTCACCTATTCTAGCACGTTCATCTTTGGCCCATTGTTCATCTCTATCAGGATGTTCTGACCAGTGTACACCTATAGCCCTAAAGCCATTGATTCCTGTACCGTCTCTAGTAGGTTGACCATATTCATCAACTTTTTTATTAGCACCTCTCCATAGTCCTGCGAACACATCGTCATCATTATTTGGTGTTGATGTAATAATACACTTACCACCAGTTGATAAGGTCGGAGACAATGATGTCCAGAACTCTTGTGCTTTATTTTGTGGTTCAACAAATGCAAACTCATCCATATAAACTAATGATATAGACATACCACGTCCTGTTGTTTCAGTAGTCGTCTGTGCTATAATTCTCGAGCCATTGTCAAAATCCATCGAGCCTTTATTGTAACTAGTTACACCACATCTAATATGATCCGGACATTCTTCATATGCGAATCTTACACGTTGCATAATATCTTGTGCACCTTGATATTTGTGTGCCGCAATTAATATTAATACATCAGGATTAAACATAGCATACCATAACAAGTAACCTGCCGCACAGGTCGTCTTGCCTGTCTGTCTGGCACACATTGCTATTGCAAATCGATTACTGTTGTAGGTATCTAACAATCTTGTTTGGAACTCATAAGGTTCAAATTTTAATCTACCTTTAGTGGGATGTTGTATCCACATAAAGTTTTTCATAAAATGCAAATACCCTATGTTCTTATCTGCAGATTTCTTTAAATCTAATAATTTTTTATCATCATACTTAGATTTCGAATATGCTTTTTTTGTGAGATTACCTTCTAAACTTTTTCTAACCATACTAGTATTTATGTGCGTATTTAATGATTGTTGATAAACGACAGTATTTGTACCTTATTTTCATTAGTTGTACATACATTAATAAAGTTTGTCAAGAAATCAAAATGGTTTCTAAGGTCTAAAAATAACTTATCGTTCAAACGATCACGTGCTAGGTCGTAACTAGTCTTGCCAATATTGGAAAAATATTCTTGTGGCAATCCTTTTCTATTCCCATATCCTGGAAACACGCCGACTGTAAAAAGACAAGTATCACCTAACTGCTTGGCTCTAAATCCATATGGTCTATCTAATTGTAGATAACTTTCTGCAAAACTGTTTTGAGGCAAGAAACTTGTTTTGTCAATGTGAGAGGCAAGTAGCATTGTAACATATGCTTCAATCTCGAAAGGTAAATCGTACCCGTGTTTGTCTTGTGTCTCTTTTACAATCGTATAAAAAACAGAGCGATAACTCTCTTGCATAGAAATATTTACACTTAAAATATTTTCCGTTAACAGATGTTTTATAATTTATTTTATGCTGTAAATACTTAATAGGGGGAAACATTAATGGACTGGCTTAACGACTTTAATATATGGGTTGAAGAATCTTTTACTTTTGCTGGTAAAAAGAAGATAGTAAAAGACAGATGGAAACTTTTCAAAAAAAGATCTCCTAAAGTTCCAGACTATACTTGTCCAATCATCGATGATGTATTAGATACATTAAGTTCAGACCCAAAAATGTCAGCTAAATTATTTCGTAAAATAAAATCTAAAATGGAAAGACTACGAAGACAAAATGACAAGTTAAGAGAGTCAGGTGTATACTGGTACAGTATTTGCAAAAAAAATTTAACAGATAAAAACGACGACTAGTGTATTAGACAATTTATATAGTGTATGTGTATTAGACAATTTATATAAATGAATAATTTACAAATGTATTAGTAAAATTTTTATTACGTCTTCGGTCAATTTCTTCGAAGAACTTTGAGCAATCTTTCAGCCTATTGTTTGTTTCACGTTTGCCTAGCTGTGTTTCCACAAAGTAGTTTCTTAGCCTTGTGACATAGTTCAGTTCGTTTGGCTCTGTGTCTGGTTGCTCACTCACATACTTGACCACATCGTCAAATTTGGCTATCCAGAAGTCTGTCTTTGGTAAAGTAAGCACGTTTAGAAAGCTAGGGCTATGCAGTATGCTGACCCCATATGTAACACCGCTGTAAGCACGTTTTAAGCTGTATACATCCGTCAACAACTGCTTCTGGGTGTCTATGCTTAACATATTTGCAGTCACCATTATATGCAAGGATATGCCGGTTTTAAGCACCATCTTGCTGTGCTCTAACCAGTGCTTATAGTTCATTCCTTCTCTTATGTATTCTGCTTGTTCTCCATAGCAATCACAACTGGTATGTATCTGTACATCTTTGACACAGCCTTGTTTCTTTAACTTGGCTAGTCTGATCGAAGCGTCTATTATTATCTCAGCTGATATGGAGAGGTTGCTGTTTATCTCAAGTCTCAGATGTGGTTGGGGATCTTTCTCTAGGTCATCCAGCAGTTTGAAAGTGTTCTTGTTCAACAGAGGCTCCCCACCTGTTATTCTCAAAACCTTGAGAGTTTTCTTTAGCTCAGGCCACCATTTCCACCAGGCTTCGACATAGGGATTGTGTTCTCTATTCAAGTAAGGAACCCTGTCAGTTTCTTTGATCCATTCTAGATTGTTGTAGCTGTCCTTGGTTGGGTATGCTCCTTGGTGTTTGACTTCACTCCACCATTCACTGCTGAAAACAGGACTACAGTACACACATTTCATATTGCACACGTTACCAAAACTGACTTCAACCTGTGCTGGATTGGTGTTTATGTGCCAGGGTTGCGACTTGACTTTATCTATGTAAGGCATTGCCCAGGTGCTGTTGCTGGACTTCTTTATCCTGTCACTGTAGTGTTTGCCTTTGCTGTCTTCCACCTTCCAACAGTAGCTACATTCATCAGGACGTTTGCCTTCCAACATCAGCTTACGTTGTTGCTTCTTGTATTCGGTGTTGTGCAAAGCACTGGGATTGTCTTTGATTTCTTCTAATGGAATCTTATGTGTCTGTGGATGGTGACAACTGTGTGTATGTCCATTCTGTAGATGGATTGTGACCTGTTGCCATTTGGCCAAACAAAAAGACGGAGATACTGAGTCTAGTTGCTTTTTTGTTTTTTCAAACTTTTCCATTCATTTTAAATTAAACGTCGACGCCGGCCGCTCGTGAAATATCTAATGCTGTTTTCTTGAGTGCCTGTCCAAATCCACCTGCTCTTCTTTTAGTGGCCAGTTTGGCTAATATTTCTAGTATAACTTTTTTAGTTATTAAAAGCACAGTAACGTCATTAGCACTATTGACTTTGTCTTCTAAATCAGAAAATGCATCACCGGCCGGTATTGCAGATAAAGACTGTTTAACATTCTCAATATTAGTTTTAGATACAAGGTCTTGTACTGCTTGAGGTGTATACTTAACTATTCCTTTGACACCAACGTTCTTAACTTTTGATACTAAATCATCAACATCACTTGTTGCAACAATCTTTCCATACTCAGCTCTGCTTCTTCCAATCCTGAAAGTAGTACCAACTGCTTGTTGAAATATTGAATTTTGTATTAAGTTTGATCTGGTGCCAGATGAGGCTAATTCAGATTGTCCGCTTTTAATTATAGCGCCGTGCTCACGTGCTATTGCTTGTAGAATTTTTGGATCTACTGCTTCTTCTAGTCCTGATTTTTCAGTCTTTTTTTTTCTACGTCGCTGTCTGCAATAAACTGATCGTATTCTTCTTTAAGTTTTACGAAACGTGATTCTACTTCTTCGTTAACTTCTTCAGTTTGTTTGCTTTCATCTGCTAAACCGTTGTCGCCGTGTCTAGCTGGAACATATTTAAACTTCTTAGATTTTTTAACTGATGTTGAGAAATCGTCTTGTTTAAAATGGCCTGGACCTGTAGGAAAATATTGTTCATTGTCTTCCATCATTGATACCTCTGCGTGTAAGTCGTCTTGTTTAAGAGCATTTTCAACTTCGTGTTGTGTTGCTGTAGTAACAACTTCAACTGCTCCTCTATTAAATTCGTTTTGATCAACTGATGCGTCTTTGATGCCACCTTGTTTTAAAGCAAACTCAATTGATGGTGCGATTGATCTATCATCGTCAAGATCGAAATCTCCTAAATCATCAACTACTATGTTATATGTTTGTGCTTTAGGTTCCATAATTATTTCTTCATTGCTTTTCTATTATCTTTTGATAACGGTGACTTCGTTGCAGAATCTTCAACTGCTTTAGTGTCTGCTTTTGCAGTATCTGTTTTTGCTTTGACACTCAAAGGTCCTTCAACTTCTACTCCGGCTCTTTCAGGATCTTGTTCTCTGTTGTCTTGTAAAGTCTTTAAAAAATTCTCTTTGTGTTTTTCACCAAAGTTTTCGCCTTTGTCATCACCTGCTTCTTCTGGTGTGTAATCTTGGCCTATTCTTGGTTCGTAATCTTCTGCGTTAGCAGTGTTTCTTTTAATTTCTGCTTCTTGCTCTAATTCTAATGGATCATTTTCACCTTTGACTACAATGTAATCATAAGGGATACCTGTTTTGTCAGATAAGTTTCTTCTTAACGTTTCAAAACTTACTGGCATTCTAACTACTGCATCAATAATATAAACTTCTCTATTTCTAATTTTAGTTCCAAAATCAAGTGGGTGTTCTTGCATAATAGTCTTTTGTGGATTGCTAAAACTTACTACATCATATCTTTGCATTTCGGCTTCAATATTATCTGCCATTGCGTCTGATACTTCAGTTGCTAGTTTAATTCTTACTGGAATTTCTTTTACAGCTTCCGCTAGATAGTGTTTAAATGTCTTCATACAATTATTTATCCTTTTCTTTAGGTTCTTCCTCGTTTTTACTTACCTTATCGATAAGCTGATCTAGTAGTTTATTGCGATCTCCTATGACAAAACCTTCGCCATCTATAATATCTTCACTACTCGATCCAGAAGTTTCTTGTTGATCTACACGTTGTTTCTTAAGCTGTAGCTCAATCATACGTAATTTCTTGTCAGCTTTGGCGTTTTTTGCATCTATGGCGTTTCTCATCATTGTTTGTGCCACTTCAAAAAATTTACCTGCGTGTCTGGCTTCAGAATTCATACCTAAATCCATTAATTCTCTAAAACTATTCATTGCATCTGTGGCATACCCGTCCATATCTTTGTCGTGTGTTTCTAAATCTTTTACTTGAGGTAATGCTTTATCAATCTTTTGTGCAACTGATAGTGCTTTTTGTATATTATCTTGACTATCTTCTTCAGTGTCTTTGTCGTTTAGTTCTTCAATTGCTTCGTACTCTGCTGTTGGAGAAGATAACGTATTTTCTTCAACGTGTTTATCTATTTTTTCATTTTCCATTGCATCTTCCATACTAGGTAGATCAAATGTTTCTTCGAGTTTCTTATTCATATCCTAATTATAACACCTTTTTTATTAAGAGCAAGAGATTTTTACTTTATCTTGTATATTGAATCTTCATTTATTACTCTGAATTTCATTCCTTTACGTTTTGCCCATTCACCAGCTGACAACCATTTTGCTCTATTTAACAGTATAGTAGCCTTTTGGTGGCTTGTTTTTGCTTTTTCTAGTATTGTTTGATTCTTGGGTTTTATTTCAACTAGCTCAGCAATTCTATTGCCTGTTTTATTTTTATAAACCATAATAAAATCTGGAACATAGTGAGTATATTTTCCAGTCAATGGATTCCTATATGGAATTTTTACTGGTTCACTAGCCCAACTTAATATAGCTGGGTGATTATCACACATTCTCATAAAGGTCAACTCCCAACCAGATCGATATCGAGGTAATCTAGTACCGGCGTACTTCTGAGGATTTTTTGGTTCGTATGTGCCTTGATGATATTTACTCATACAAGTATTTACTATTGAATTATATGTCTACCAATAAACGTGTTAGGAGTTTGTGCTACTTTTCTTCCAATTTGACTTGTGCTAGGTCGATAATTGTTTAATAGTGTTATTCCTAGATCACTAAATGATATCTCTGTATCATTTTTTAAAAATAGATCTTCAAAGTTTGTTTCAAACTTCTTCATTGCATCTAAACAAAGCAATGTATATGCATCAACTAATCTTTCACTGTTAATGTGTTTTTCAAATATGCCTTTGATAATTTCATATCGAGGACCATTTATTGATTCTCTAATTGTACTATCAATATTTTCTAATATTGCTGTTGTGAGGTCAACTTGCTGGCTGTTTAGAGGACCGCCAGTAAACGAGTTTGATATTGATCCAAATCTACTAATGACTTGTTTA
>JACLAB010009098.1_pt1 | contig 15789 bp, 10 predicted proteins | sample 8027921 | NCBI WGS metagenome assembly JACLAB01 (sample SAMN15725117, study PRJNA655200) | protist metagenome | isolation source: fluorescence activated cell sorting (FACS) single amplified genomes of... | place: USA: West Boothbay Harbor, Gulf of Maine | collected 2000-07-19 | reverse complement strand
ATGGGAGAATCGATCGTTGTGGCCGAGTTGGTGGGGCGAAGGCGAAACTTCTTTCTGCCGGAGCGTTGCTTACACGAATAAACTCGAGTTGCTCAAGTGGGCGCGAGAGGAGAAAGAGTGTAAGTGGGATGATAGGACGATTTGTGCGGCTGTAAACCAACGTAATCTGGAAATGGTAAAGTATTGCGTTGCAAATGAGTGTCCTATCGATGAGTATGCGTGTGCATACGCTGCCGAAAGCGGTAATCTCGAGTGCCTCAAATGCTTACGCGAAGAAGCGAAAGCGCCTTGGGATTCTGATACTGCCTCTTGGGCGGCTGCAAAAGGTCATCTCCACATACTCGAATATCTTGTTGAGCGTAAGTATGATCAATATAGCAAAGTTACGTGTGAGTATGCGGCCCAGTACGGCCACTTGGACTGTTTGAAGTACTTGCGTGAAACCGCCAAAGCGCCGTGGGACGATTGGAGCGTACTGTACGCACACGAGAAAAACCACACCGAGTGTTTACAATACCTCCTCGACAACGACTGTCCATTACCAGAAGACTGGTCATATGAAGGTGGAGTACTACACACTACCGATTCCGACGACGACTATTATGATGTTACCGACGAAGATGACGATTCATACACGCACACGTGGTAACGAACGGCGCGCGAAAAAAAAACTTGTAATACTACTTGAATTCAAAAGAGACACACATTTGAAATAACACACACCAACGCTGTTGTTCGCGTATATATATCGTAACAAAACGCGGCGCCAAGCAGCAAAAAAAGAGTGATGCTTTTGGCGAGAATTGAACTCGCGATCTCCCGCTTACTAAGCGGGCGCCTTAACCACTTGGCCACAAAAGCGAATTTGCGCTCTCATAGCCAAAAATAAGAAATAAATACATCGTCAAACCTTAAATACAAAGGTCTGTTTTAGACCACACGCGAGCGCGTTTTGGACGCCTCGATGCCATCGAGGAGTGAGAACACGTGGCAAAGTTTCATTCCGTGCCTTGACTCTCGCTCTTTCGTGGCGTTCTCTGATCGTATTCGCGCATTCATCATCGCGCATAAAATGGCCACATTTTTATCCAACGTGTTTCCTTCTTCACAAATGAACGCGCAAGAAGAAGACGCAAAGTCACCACCATCGCGCGGAGGACCAGAAAAAGAGGACAAGGCCAATACGAATAATCACTACGAAACCTTACTCGTCTCCACGTTCGCTTCGGACGAGGAGATTCGCAGAGCGTATTTAAAGTTAGCCTTAAGATGCCACCCCGATAAATTCGGACGACGGCGCCGACAACAACAACAAGAAGAAGAAGAAGACAAAGAAGAAGAAGACGCGAACAAAGAACGGTTTCAACAAATCTCCGAAGCGTACGGAGTGCTCTCAAACCCAGAGTTACGACGACGATACGACGACGAAGGCCACGCGGGGTTTTTCTCAGCAGCATCAGCAGATTCGTCTTCGGAGAAAGAGTACGAGCACTATTTGAGAAGGTTTCGAGAGCTCGTCGTGTTGACGCCGCAAGGCTTAGATTTAGAGTTTTGAAGAAGAGCGAACGTTTACGAGGACGATGAGTTCAAACGAAGTGCCAATTCACGAGCTGAACTCGAAACTCCGGACGATTGATACCAACGCGAAGAAACTGAAAACGGAATACGACGCCGTCGCGAAGAGGGGAGGGAGAGAGATGTTGACCGAGTACTCGAACGCGTATTTGAGGATGGAAAATACGAACAATTACAGCGGCGTTGCATCGACGTCGTCATCGTCGCCGTTCTCTTTATTAGTATTCCCCACGGAGGAGGAAAACAAAGCGTACTCGCGAGCGGCGGCGCTGAAACGCGAAACCGCCGTCCTCGCCTGGCGCGCGAAGCTCGAACGCGATTTGAGACCAAAAATAGAGCGCGTGCGAGAAAAATTCGCGGATTTGCTCGAGGAATTACACGCGACCGTCCCAAATATGCTCCCAAAAAACGCCTGCTTCTCCGAAAACTTCTTGCAGGTTCAAACGAATTTTCTCGAGCGACACGTCGCCGAACTCGACCGCAAGCTCTCCTCGCTCGAATTCGTTCTCGAAAAGACGAATTTTACCGCCTTGGCGGAAAACGGCCGACGACGAACTCATATTACTAATAACGAGAACAACAGTAAAAACGACTGCAGAAACGTCCTGCTGGTTGCCATAGCCGCCTGGTTTCTCGAACCAAAGTTGCCTTAAAATATATATAATACAAATACTTTAGAAGACAACAGAGATACTAAAAGCACGTCTCCCCAAAAACGCAGATAGAATCGCACAAAGTCGTTACTCATAACAAAGACGTCTCCATCTCTTTTCGTAGTCCAGAAGAGGCGGGTCAATGCAGTCCTTTACTTTTGTGTCGGTCAGCAACATCTTTGTGTCGAGTCAGCAAAATCTCAAAAATCCCAAAAAATCTTCAAAAAGAAGAGAACAAAAGAGATAACAGAAGGACGCCACACGCCATTTCACGCGCGCTTGTGCTCGTTCTTTAGCACACATAAAGCACAAAACGACGAATAAAGCAAATCCTTTGAAACGCGAAAAGAGCGATATATATATACTCGTTCGGGAGCGTTTACGTTTTATATCTCTTCTGAAACGCGAGCGCGCGCGCATTCGTAGAAGATTTCATTTTAAACGATTAGATACGAAAATTTGTTCTCCCCGGGAAAGGAATATCCTCAGGAATATCTAAAAGTAACATCGAGAAGACCAAGGGGGATGACGGCGTGGAAACCGTCTCTCTCGCGCGACGACGACGCGAAAAAGAAGAAGGCGTTTAAAAGAGAGGAGGACTCTCACTTCAACTCGAAAAGAGGAGGCAACAAGAGAGACTTTGTGGTGAAAGACGACGCGCAATACTTCGAAGATTTGCTCTTCGGAGAAGAAATCACGGAGGAGGAGGAGGAGGAAAAACCGCCGCCGGTGCCGCCGAAGCGAAGGGAACATCATCATCGAGACGAAAGGTTTAAGTCCAGGAGGAGCCAGACGACGACGCCGGAATTACCACACGAAGAAGAACAACAAAAACAAAAACAAAAACAGGAATTTGAAAACGAAGAGTACGAAGAGATGAAAGACGTGAACGCGATACGACGCCTGACGAGGCCGGAAACCGAGGTGGAACGCGAGGTGTTGGAAATCGCGAGGACGAGTTTTCAGAGGATATCTTCTATAAACAACAACAAAAACAAAAAAAAGGATGCTGCCTCCGCGCAGAACATCAACAACAACGAAAAGACAATAGCAACACCGACTCTCCACCAAATAACTCGAAGAGAATCGGAAGACGAGGAACGAGAGCGAGAAAAATGCTTCAGATTGAAACAAACGATTGAAGAAATGTTCGCGAAAACAGGGCGGGAAGATCGAGAAGTGCGCGTGGCGACGAGCAGCAAGTTTCGAGGCGCGTGCGCGTTGAGGAATTTAGTGCACTCGTACGTCTGGATAGACCCGGAGTACGCGCGCATGGGCGCGAGAGCGTACAACGAAGAAGAGATGATGACGATGCAAGGACGACAACACGCGGTTGGGTCGGCGAGTTCGTATTCGTCCCGGATGTCTTCGTCGTCGTCGTCGTTACCGCCGAACGAGCTCAATTTGCAAAGAATCATCGTCGAGGCGGATTTACGGTCGCACTTCGTCATCGCCAACGCCACGCCGCGGTACCAACGTTTGTTGGACGAGTTACCGAGCGAATTCGTCGGCACTTTCTCGAGGCTTTTGGAAATCATTGACTTCATGGCGGTCAAGTTGAACTCGAGTTTTGCGGCGAGGAAGATGGACACGCCGCCGTGGAGACGCGCGAAATCCATCGCCAGTAAATGGTCTATGCCGATCGAAGAGCAACTCATCAACAATAACGGAAGCAGCAGCGCGAGCGGATCGCCGATGAACCACCACGCGACGACGACCGCGAGTGGGTCCTCGACCATGTATCAACATCAACAACAAAATATCTCGCCGCAGCACAAACACACATCAACGTAGGTGCTGAATAAAAGAAAGATAAACTAAAAATAGTAGCAACCACCGTGTATCACCATCATGAACAACGAAATCATCGTATTCTGTTAGCATCGACAAACACACAAAATATCTCGCAAAACCAAGCAACTGTTTCCCCAATGCACGACAAAAAGACACCCGCATGATTAAGAACAAAAACGCGGAAGAAGAGTCGAAGAAACCGCCACCGCCGGACCCGTCCGTGTTTCGTGGCCAAAGTGGCACCGATTGTCAGTGCTCCTCCGTCGTCGAATGTGGAGAGAACGATCGGTTTTTGCTGTTGACCGCAGACGGCGACGGACGAGTGAAACTTTGGAACGGGGAAACGAAAAGGAACGTGTGGACGGTCGGTGATGACGACGACGACGACGACGACGACGAGAACACCACGCGCGACCCCAAAAGGAAAGTTTCCTCGTCGATTTTAGCGATCGAAATTGTCGAAGACTGTAAAGAGTCAGACAGATGTACGTTTCTCACGCACGAAAGAGACGGCACGGTTTGCTTGTGGGTTTCCTCACCTGAAGAGAACGAAGAGAAAGACGAAGATATTTTCCCGCCGAAACGGTGGCGACGGAAACCGATGCTGAAACAAGTGTTAGAAACAGAGAGCGAGTGTCACACGTTTTGTCCAATGTCGAACGTGATAACAACGGTGTCGTCGTTAGAAGAGGAAAAGAAACGCGGAGTAGTAGTAGCTCGACCGGCGAGCGAACGAGGCGCCGTGGAGCTCGTATCGGTCGATTTGGAAGGAGGAAGGATGACGTCGAAACCGATACTGTTGGAGAAGAGGGAAAAGGTGACGACGGGAGAAGGGAGCGAAGAAGGAGAAGAGGAAGAGGAAGAGGACAACGAAAAGTACGGGAGCGTGTCTGCGTTGAAGTTTCTCTCCAGACGAACTTTAATGATTGGATACGAAAGCGGACACGTGACTGTCGTGAGAACAGACGAGGGAGACTTCCTCGACGCCGGCTCATCGAACTCAAATGTTGATCTACCAAACAACACCGAACGATGTTTTAAAGATATGGTCACGTGCATAGACAGTTACGTACAGAGGAAGAACGATGAAGAAGATGAGAACATAGATTGCAAGGATAGAATGCACGTAGTCGCCATCGGGTGCGCGGACGGCTCCGTCACCCTATATATGGGAATCGAACTCTTCAGGTCTGTGATCGCGAACTTTTCACTTCTGTCTGTCTCAGAAGGTGTCTACGAAGAAATTTTCTCTCTAAAAAAAGACTCCACGAAAGGTCCGTATCACTCCCCGGACGAATCCACCCAAGGCGTCGCCTCTCTCTCCTTCCGCGCCGACCGCAAACTCCTCGCCGTCGGGTACTGGGACGGGAAAACCCGCATCTTCTCCCACCGAAAATGCTGGGACTCCGGACCCGCACACCGTATAGGGCCCATTCTCGCGTGTTTAAAAACGGAAAAGTTGGTCCGAACCGACCGACTCCCCGGCGTCGCTTCGGTCCAGTTTCGCAAAAAAGGCGGAAAAGAGTTACTCGTGTGCACTCGACGAGACGGGTGCTGTCGCGTGTGGCCGATATTTCCTCCGAGCGGCGGGTGAGTAATCGGGGAAAACGGAGATAGAAGAGAGAGCGCATCCAAAGTGCTCTTGGTCTCTCTCTCTTTGAAAATGTAGAGCTAAAGCGTAGTACGAGCAGCAGCGCGAGATGGTCTCGATGGTCTCTCTCTTTGAAAATTTTATCAGTGTCAGACCAAATGGAATCTCTCTCAAACATTTCGTCATTATTACGCGCAAAACACACACTTACACACATCACTTCTTCTCTCTGCCACTTCGTTAGTATACCTATATAATACTAGAGTAGTAATTGTTGGTGTTTTTCAAAATGTCGTCGCTCGAAGAAGAAGAACGGGGAAACCGAATCCCGTTCGAACCGGACGACCCTCGGTACGAATTCACCGCCGAAGAGGAAGAAAACGCGCTGAAAGCGTACGAAAAACGGTACCAAAAAGAACGCACGTGGGAAGATTTAACGGAAGATGCCGAGGGAAACTTACGCTCGTCCTCGCTGGAAAAGGACCGATCTGAGCGACGGCGGTTTCTGGCGAACGAAAAGAGGAAGAAAATCGAGAAAGAAGCGTCGCAGTCCAGAGTTGCCAAAGGGATGATTCGGTACTGTTACGTGATTCTCGATTTGAGCGACGCGATACACGTGGAAGACATGCGACCGAATCGAAGCGCAGTCCTATTACCGCTGATGATTAAATTCGTTCGAGAGTTCTTCAATCAAAACCCCTTGTCGCAGTTAGGTTTGATCGCGTGTAAAGATGGGAAAGCGGAACGGATTACCGAACTGTCCGGATCTCCGGAGACGCACGTGAAGGCGATTAAGAAGGCGTTTGCGAGCGACGGCGTCGGGGGGAGTTTTTCGTTACAAAACGGGTTAGAGCAAGCGATGGAAGGATTGAGAGACGTGCCACCGTTTGGTGCGAGGGAGATTATAGCGATTATTTCGAGTTTGAGCACGTGCGATCCGGGGAATATCAACGATTCGGTGAGGAAAGTGAAGAAGATGAAAGCGAGGACGAACGTTATTTGCGTGGCGGCGGAGACGAGGGTGTTTAAAAAGTTAAGCGAGGAGACAAAAGGGAAGTTTAGCGTGAGTTTGGACCAGTCGCATTTGACGAGATTGATTATGGAGTGCGCGCCTCCGCCGGCGTTGTTGTTGGAAACCGCGAAACCGGCGTTGGTGGAGATGGGATTTCCGAGACGAGAGCCGAGGAAGTTTGGCCTAGGCGCCGGAGACGAGGACGATCGAGACGTGTTGACTATTGGACCTAGGAACGGAGAGTATCGGTGTCCGAGATGTGAGGCGAGAGCGGAGGAGCTACCGAGTCAGTGCGGGACGTGTCAGTTATCGTTGGTATCTTCGCCGCACTTGGCGAGAAGTTACCACCATTTGTTCCCGGTGATGCCGTTTGTGGAAGTGAAAGTAGACGGCGATTCAAAAAACGAGGAGGAAGAGGAGAAGAAGAGAAAAAAAAACAGCGGTAAAGATGATGATGATGATGGACAATTTCTCAGAGAGTGCTTTGGATGTTGTGTCGTGGTGGATGCGTCGACTGGGATGTTGAGTAAGTGTCTCAAATGCGAGAAAGAATTTTGCTTCGCGTGCGATGTATACATTCACGACCGGTTGCATAACTGCGTCGGATGTTTAACGACGGCTTTAGATAAAGAGTAGTAGTATTGGTAGTAGTAGTAGTAGTAGTAGTAGTGTAGCAGTAGTAGTGATATTCGTAGTAGTTCGGGAGTAGGTACATAAATACAGTGTGCACGCGTCACGGCTAAGTATTACCACCGTCGAGTTCTTCGTCCGTTGTCGGGAAGACAAACTCGCTAAAGCTTAATAATTCGCCCACTTCTTCTTCTTTGACGACGACGACGACGTTTGCTACATTTTTCGCGTCATCGACTACGGGCTCCTCTGATTTGCTTTTACCGCGCGCTCCAACCCCAGTACTAAAGTCGCCGCTCGCATTGTTCACGTTCATCCTCTCTAAATCTCGTAAAATCCTCCTCTCGTCCTCAATCTCCATCTCTCTCATTTTCCGTTTTTCTTCCTCTTTCCTCCGTTTCTTCTCTTCGATTTGCATTTTCAACGCGCTTTCGTATTCAGCGTTCGCTTTCTCCCGCGCGTACAATTCTCTTCGTCCGTACGCAGCCGTTACGTCGACTTTACCGCCGCGACCGCCGTTCGTCGACGACGCGGCGGACGAAGACATCGTCCGAATCCTTTCCATTCGTCTCTCGTCCTCTTTCTCGTTTCGCTTGCGTTCTCGGTTCTGTTCGATTTGAAGCAGCAAGTCTCTCTGATATTGTTTCGATTTGTCCATCTTCTTCTTCTCTGATTCATTCGCATCGAAATGTTCTTCTTCTTTTTCTTCTCCAATCGCTCGACGATGATTCTCCGAAAGTGGACTGTAAAGCGCCGCCAAAGTCTCCGCCTCCATCACTTGCGCCGCGTGCGACTTGTTGTTCTGCAAAAGCACATCGCGCGCGTCGTACATTTTTGAAATTCCACGTCTTCCGTGTCTTCCATTTCCTCCTCCTCTCGATGACGACGACGCGCCCGGAGGAGCAGCAGTACTACTACCCACCATCTCGTCCTTCTCCTCTTTCAACCCGACGCAGGCGACGATGCTCGTTTGCCGCATAATGCGTGCGTGTGTGTGTTCTTTTTAGCTGTGTTTATTCTGATGCGCTGCACTCTATTTTTAAAACACTTGTGTCAGAGGAGGAAAGAAAGAGACGTATTGAGGGGAAAAATGTTGACGTCGCGCGAAGTCATCATACATCTCATCTACATTAAAACTAAAACTATAACCTACAATCTGGGCGCGTTCCCGATGTTCCCGGCCGCGGGCAACCTCTCGACGCTGTACTTATGATTCTGAAGATACATGATTGGCACGCCCGGGATTTTCCGTAACCTTCGTTTCAAATCCGTATCGCACGTGGCCACGACGTAACATCTGTGTTTCCTGCACCTGTCCACGATGCAGTCGTCCGCGTACGTCCCTCGGTGCATGCACGGTAATTTTACGAACCTCGGGTCTTTCGCCACTCTCAGCGCGACGCGATATTTCGTCCCGAGTTTCTCCAACTCCCCAATCACGCAATCCGTCACGTGTGGGACGCAATTCGCGTATAAACAATCCATCATCCCTTTCACTAAATCGATTTTATTCTTGATGGAGAAATTGATAAAGTTTGTGTCCACTAAAACCGAGTACGGTGGTTTAATCGACGCGTTGTGTTCGTTGAACATGTGCGAAGAGACCGCTTCGATGCGTTTGATTTTCATCTCGTTTTCCTTCGATTTGAATTGGTTTTTACTCCTGTGACTCTCTTGTCCACCACTGTTCATTCGCGTTTGCTGCTTGGCGTCTTTTGGGTTCAAAAGGCGTTTGGTCAGCGCGAACTTTTTCGTCTTGCGGACGTTTTTGCCCATCGTTTACGCGCGCTTTCTTTCTCTTTTTGTGTGAGGAATGTGGCGGCTGCTGAATTGGAAAAAACGAACGAAGTTTCCTCACTCGTGTTCTTTTGCACTCCTCCTTTAGGCGCACACGCGACTTTTACTAAAAGCTTACCAAAAGCAGGGAAAAGAGAAAAAGGTGATGAAAGTTTTTTTAGACGTGGCGGCGGACCAAACGCCGCTGGGTCGAATCACCGTCGTCCTCAGAGACGACGTCTGTCCGAAGACGTGCGAGAATTTCCGACGGCTGTGCGTCGATCATCATCTTCGAGGAGGAGGTGAAACGACGACGAATAACAACAATTACAACGCAGAATTCAAAGGTGGGTTTAAGAACTCCACGTTTCACCGAATAATACCGAATTTCATGTGCCAAGGCGGCGATTTTACCAACAACGACGGAACCGGTGGGAAATCGATTTACGGGAAGACGTTTCCGGACGAAAACTTCATCTTGAAGCATTCCGGACCGGGCGTCGTCTCCATGGCGAACTCGGGGCCGAACACGAACGGGAGCCAATTTTTTCTCTGCACTTCGAAAACGCAATGGTTGGACGGGAAACACGTGGTTTTTGGACAAGTGACGAAGTCTGGGATGGAAGTGGTGAGGAAGATGGAAACGTTCGGCTCGAAATCGGGAAAGACGTCGAAAGTCATACGCGTGATGGAATGCGGCGAAATCGACGAACAGTTGGAGAAGGACGAAGATATGGGAGACGACGACGCGGTGAAGACGAAGAAGCGGATGGATTTAGCCGAGGCGAAGAAGATGGAAGATCAGTTTCGGGAGGAGAGGGAGAACGACGAGAGAGCCAAGGCGGCGCGGAGGATGATGAGCGAGATGAAGAACGAAGAGAATACGAATCGGGAGAACCACGACGACGGTTTTGATCAACTCGAAGTGACGTTGAGCGCGGCGCCGGATTTAGATAAAATGACCGCGAAGCAAAGGAAATTGTACGAGTTACGGCAACGGATGAACCTCGGGAGGACGTTGAATCACAGCGCGGTTTTAGACGAGAAGAAACGAGAGGATAATCCAGACGAGTACGCCGAGCAAGCGAGACGGAAACAAATAGAACAAGTGAAGCATAGACGCGAAGAGGAAGCGAAATTAAAAGGCGTGGACCCGGGGAAGTATCTGTTGACGCAGACCGCGGAACAAGTCGAACGGATAAAGAAGAAGCCGAAATTTGAGGACAAAAATCCGCACAATCGATTCGCTCAAGAAAAACAAGCCATTCGGTACGAACGAAACGTGAACGATATTAAAGTATCCGAGGAAGAGTACGAAAAAAAGAAACTTCAATCGGCTGAGTTTTATCGAGACGCGGATTCGTTGTTATACGGTACCGATAAGGCGAGCAAAGAAGGCATCGAAAAGTTGCAAAAGTTTATGAAGGAAAGAGACGAGAAGAGAAGGAAACGGGTCGTGGCGGAGAAGATTAAAGATTCCAAAGGGGATGGGATTAACGATGGGAACTCCAAGTTTAACGCGAAATTGGATCGACACTACGGGAAGTACACGAAGGAGATTAAAGCGAATCTTGAAAGAGGGACGGCATTGCCGGACCATTAATTTCACGATGATGATCAAGAAGAAGGTTTGTGCTTCGCGTTCGTTTTTTTTCTTTCTTCTCTCGTCTTTTTGTTTTTTGTGCATGCGTACCAGCTTAAAGCCCTTAGGCCACGGGTCGCGAGTTAAACCGTTATGCAAAATCGAACTCAGACGAATAGTAACAGAGCGGCGGAGCCTTTAGTTATGGGCGCGCTGTCTAACTGTCCGTCGACATTTTTTTTCTTCTTTTTGTTTTTGTTCTTCTTGGTTTATTATCGATTCTGACCATTCTCGCTCTAAAAACTTTACATTTATTAAAATACACAGAGAAGAGAATATGCATCATTCGTAGTAGTCATCATTCATTGCAGTAAAAATAGACGAGCGTCCCAGTACATGTATTATATGAGTAGTGCTTTCTAATTCATTTAGGCCCATATCCACCACCCCCGGGCGTTTCGATTCTCAAAACATCGCCCGCGTCGACGTTGATGGACACTTTCCCGCCGATGACTTCAAAGTCTTCACTCCCTTTCCTCTTGAGTAGATTTCTTCCTTTCGCACCGTCGTGACCACCACCCAACCCTCGCGGATTCCTCTCGCGTCGTTCACTCAACACGTTCGCCACGAGCGGTTTGAGAAACGTAAACTCTCTGACTAATCCATCGCCGCCTTTGTTCTTACCTTCGCCGCCAGAACCTTGCCTCAACGCGAACGTATTTACGAGCACAGGGTATCGACGTTCGAGGATTTCCACGTCCGTGATGCGCGTGTTGGTCATGTGCGTTTGCGTACCGCTCGCACCGACAAAGTCTGGACCCGCACCGGCACCACCACCGATGGTTTCGTAATAGCCAAACGTTTCGTCTCCAAAGGTGAAGTTATTCATGCATCCTTGCGAATTCGCCGCCGCTTCGAAAGCTTCGAAAATGACATCCGTGACTCGTTGCGAAGTTAAGACGTTGCCACCGACGACAGCGGCAGTCGATGACGGGGACAAGAAGCACCCGTCTGGGATTCGAACGTCGACTGGCGCTAAACAGCCTTGATTCAGTGGGATCGGTTCATCTACGATACATCGCAAGGCATAGATCACCGCGGCAACGGTAACCGCCGGTGGAGCGTTCCAGTTTCCCACAACTTCTGGAGCAGTTCCCGCGAAATCAAAAATGGCCGAGCCGTCTTTGGCGTTCAGCGTCAGTGAAAGTTTAATTTCAGAACCGTCGTCCATGAAATCAGACGCCTCAACCGTCACCGTCTCGCTTCGAGTATCGTTTCTTTTCGCAAGAATCTTACTCGCAAACGCTTTTAATGTTTCACGGACGGCTAGTTCGGCGTTCATTTGCACGAAACGCATGTACTCTCTCGTTTCCTTTGTCCCAGAATCCCGCATTAACTCGCGAATCAATTGAATCCCTCGCGCGTTGGCTGCAACTTGCGCGCGCAAATCGTTCAAATTGTCCTCAATCTTTCTCGATTTGCCTTCTTTCAATATCTTCACCAAACCTTCCTCGTCGTACACGCCTTTCTTTAATATCTTGAAAGATTCAATTGCCACGCCTTCTTCACTCAACTTTGTTGAAAAGGGCGGCATAGAACCCGGCGTAGCCCCGCCAACATCCGCGTGATGCCCTCGCGACGCGACGAGAAACTCCAACTTGTTTCCTTTGAAGAACACGGGGGTGACAACGGTAATGTCCGGTAAATGCGAACCACCCGAGCAAGGGTGGTTGGTGACAAGCACGTCGCCGTCTTGTAAATCGCCTTTCAAATGTTTCAGCTGCCAAGAAACAGTTGAGGACATTGCGCCCAAATGAACGGGCACGTGCGGCGCGTTGGCGACCAACCCTCCGCTCGGCGAGAAAATCGCACACGAAAAATCCAAACGCTCTTTGATGTTGGTAGATACCGCCGTGCGTTGTAAAGTGCGTCCCATTTGCTCTGCGATACCCATGAATCGATTGTTGTATAACGAAACGAGCACAGGATCGGCGATTTCTTTCGAGAACGCAACTTCGTCGAAGTCGTCGTCGTCCTCATCAACCCCTAATTCAAAAGAAGCTTTTTTGCTCGAAGAGGAAGATTTTGATGATGACATTCCATCGACGGTAATCTCGAGATCGCCCGCACTTGTGACCAACGCGACGCACTCGGATTCGATGACGCACGTGGATGTGCCGTTCATAATTATAGCCGGTCCAACGATTTCATCTCGCGGGAATAGATCGAGCAATTCGTACACCGGCGTTTCGGTCCATCCGTTCTCGCCTTCAAAGTACGTCTTTGTTTGCGATTTCTCTCGCTGCTCTAAGCTTCTGGTGCTGCTATTCCTTTGCATTTCTTGACGTGTTTCTTCTCCTTCAGAAACTAATAAATTCACTTCGGATTTCGCAACGCCTCTCACGCGAACGTCATCGACGATTGCTTCGCGATTTTCCATCACGAATCCGTACTCCGCGCGAAAGCGGTCTCGAAATTCATCCATGAACGAACGCGAAGGGTTGGATTTTTTCGATGGCTCTTTAATCATCATCGGAGCGTCCGTGCCTTCAAAGCGCATGTTCAAATATAGTTCTGTTTCGATGACGTCTCTGGTAAACCCTTCTTCTTCGACTAATTCTCGCGTGACGACTTCGCGAAGCTCGTCGGCAGTCTTTTCGAATAACTTTTCGTTCTCTTTGGAATACGCCGCGAAGCACGCGGTTTGTTTTTCTCGAACGACATCGGCTAAACCCATACCAAAAGCGCTCAATATTCCTGAGTATTTGTGAACTTTGACGGATCGAATGCCTAACGCTTTCGCCACCGCGCATGCGTGTTGTGGACCAGCACCACCAAAGGCGGATAAAATATGCTTAGACGTTTCAAACCCCTTCGATTCGGTAATTTCTCGAATCGGGCGGCACATGGCCTCGTTCGCGACGCGAAGGAAACCTAATGCGACCTCTTCGGTCGATAAATCTATGTGACTGCTGCTGCTATTACTATTGCTATTTTCTATTTCGCGCTCGCGAAACCAAGCGTTGATTTCATCTCGCAACTGTTCAAATTTTGCCACCGACGCCGCTCGATCGAGCGGCTCATTCTCATCCGGACCGAAAATTTTTGGAAAGTATTCCGGTAGCACTCGTCCCAAAACGACATTCGCATCTGTGACTGCTAACTCGCCGCCTTTTCTATAACATGCCGGTCCAGGTTCACTGCCAACACTTTCCGGACCAACTTGGAACCCTCCGGCGAAGAATTTCAGTTTACTCCCTCCGCCCGCGGCTACGGTGGAAATGTCAAGTTGCGGACACTGCACGACGACACCTGCGGTGACGGTTTCGGTAACGTGCTCGTACCCTTGTTTCGGATCGTATCGTGAAACGTCCGTGGACGTACCACCCATATCAAACCCAATTACGGATTCTATTTTTTCTTCATCTTCTTCGTTCGGATTACTACTACTACTACTTTCCTCCGTCGCCGTGCGAGCGTACCCGACAACTCCTCCCGCTGGTCCGCTCAGAATCGCTTTATACCCACAAAATCTATCCGCAGACGTCATACCTCCGTCGCTTTGCATGAACAACACCGGAACATCTCGCATTAACCCGTCATCAAACCCTTCCACAAACGTCTTCACGTACTCTTTGATCTTTGGCGTCAAGTAGGCATCCACGGCAGCGGTGTGTCCTCTCGGCACCGCCCTCGCCATCGGCGTCAACGCGGACGACAACGAAATTTGCTCGAAACCAAGTTCCTCGGCTAATTCACCAATCATAATTTCGTGTTCTGGATACGCGTACGAGTGCATCAAAACTACCGCCACGGAGGTGAACCCATCCTTTTTCGCCTCCAAAAGCGATTGCCGTAAACTCTCCACGTTTAATTTTTCCACGATTTCAATCTCCTCGTTTGTTTTCACTCTAGCCATATCAACCACCTCGTTCCCTTTTCTATAATAGAATTCTCCATCTCCACTCATCGTCGAACATCGAACCGGTCTCACCCTTTCCTCCGCCTCGATGCCTCTCTCGGCTAAACTCGCCGGCCGCCTCGCGTCCAACTTGAAGATCTCCGGTCTCGATTGGTTCCCAACCGTGAGCAAATCTTTGAATCCTCGCGTGACGACGACGACAACTTTCGCTCCTTTCCTTTCCAGCAACGCGTTCGTCCCAACCGTCGTCCCCATCCGTACCGATTTAATCCTCGCGGTTGGCGTTTTCACCTCTCTCGGAATGCTTTCCTTCGTGATGATTTCCAACGCGCGTCGAATACCTTCCCGGGGTGCGGATTGATAATTCTTCGGGTCTTCCGATAAAAGTTTAATAGCCATCTTCTTCTTCGTTCCAGACTCTATGTATTCGCAGTAGACGTCCGTAAACGTCCCGCCTCGGTCGATGCAAAACGTCACGTCTCTCATTGTCATCGCGTTCTTGTTATCCGCTTCAAGTTGTGCTCCGTTTTGTGCGCACGAACACGGCTTCATCGATGATGCTCTCTTCGACGCATTTTGTCGCGCTTTGGTCGTTACACATCTGTGAAGATGGTGCTTCCATCTGAACGTCGTCGGAGCGCACGATTTGTGCGCCGCGGAGGACGTTTTCATCTCTCTCTCTTTCGTTTTGTTGCGGATGAAAGAATGAAGAGCGAGAGAGTTTGGAAAAGCAATTTAGGTGATTTTGAGTCGAATGTATCTTCTGCGCTTTACCGCGTCTGCGTGTCTCTCTCTTTGGTATCTTTTATTACAAGATTTACGATGATGATGATGATGATGACTACGTTTCGTGTAGTACTCCATGCTCGTATCGCCAACCGCGTGGTAGAGGGCAGTTGTTGTCGAGGAGGTATTGTAAACACTCGGGGTGGTTGTTCTTGTGCGCTTCTCGTACGGCGTCCTCGTCCCAAGACGCTTTGGCGGTTTCGTGTAAGTACTTCAAACAGTCTAAGTGGCCGTTCTCGGCCGCACGCTCACATGCCAAATTGTAATATTTATTATATTTACGCTCAACAAGGTATTCGAGTATGTGAAGATGACCATTTTGAGCCGCCCTTGTGGCAGTCCAAGAATCCCAAGGCGCTTTGGCTTCTTCGTGTAAGTATTTGAGGCACTCGAGTTGACCGTTTTCGGCAGCACGTGCACACGCCCACGTATTGATAGGACACTCATTTGCAACGCAATACTTTACCA
>JACLAB010005578.1_pt1 | contig 15789 bp, 12 predicted proteins | sample 8027921 | NCBI WGS metagenome assembly JACLAB01 (sample SAMN15725117, study PRJNA655200) | protist metagenome | isolation source: fluorescence activated cell sorting (FACS) single amplified genomes of... | place: USA: West Boothbay Harbor, Gulf of Maine | collected 2000-07-19 | reverse complement strand
CGGAAGTACAACTGGTACTTCCGGAAGTACTTCTGGAAGTACTTTCGTACTTTCGTACTTTCGAGAGTACAACTTATTATTGTACTTTCGTACAACTTATTATTGCACGTACCCATACATATTATACTAGCTACTAGCTAGATAGCTAGCTAGCTAGCTAGCTAGCTAGCTACCTTCGAAGGTACGAAGGTAGCTAGCTAGTACGAAAGTAGATAGAGTGCTAGTAGCTAACGTACGTAGATAGCTTGCTACTTTCGGAAGTACGAAAGTACTTTCGTACTTTCGAAAGTACGGAAGTACAACGTAGTATTACTTCCGGAAGTATCTATTTCCGAAGGAGTAACAACTTATGCTCCTTCCGGAAGTACTTCGTTCCGTTCCGGAAGTACATCGTTCCGTACTACGTAAGTACGGAAGTACTGCCGGAAGTACTTCCGGAAGTAAGTAATAAGTTACATACATGTATGTGTACTTCCGTACCTTCGAGCACGCATGAACACACACACAGACAGACACACACATACGTGTACAGCTGTACACGTACAGTACACATAGTCACATACAAACATATGGGCCCTACTGTACATTTTCACGCGGCGCACACACACTTATTCTAACGAATTGGAGTTGCTACAAGTCAACTTGACAGCACTGTGGGACCGTCCTTGACGTCTGAGGAGGCATCTTCCTGATGAACAAATATACAGATCGGCCATATTCGCCTCAGTATTATGCCATTCTTGAGAAACGCAGAGGTCTCCCAGTATGGCAACAACAAGATGAATTCATTCAGTTGCTAACCTTGCATCAGACTCTCGTCCTTGTAGGCGAGACTGGCTCTGGCAAGACAACGCAGGTACCCCAGTTTGTTGTCGATGCCGGTTACGTCAATAACGGCAAAATGTGTGTATGTACTCAACCGCGCCGCGTCGCGGCAATGTCTGTGGCTCGCCGTGTTGCTAACGAGATGGATGTCACAGTTGGTGAAGAAGTAGGTTACTCGATACGTTTCGAGGAAGCCACTAGCTCAAAAACTATCTTGAAGTACTCAACGGATGGAATGCTTCTCCGGGAGGCAATGAATGACCCCATCCTAGAACGATATGGGGTTGTCGTAATTGATGAAGCACATGAAAGAACGCTAGCCACCGATGTTCTATTTGGCCTTTTGAAGGAAATTCTTATGAAGCGCACAGATTTGAAGGTTGTCGTTATGTCAGCCACCCTGGAGGCCGAGAAGTTTCAGGGTTACTTCATGAAAGCACCTCTCATGCGTGTACCTGGAAGGCTTTATCCTGTAGAAATTTTCTACACCCAAGACCCTGAACGTGATTACCTAGAAGCCACTATCCGAACGGCAGTCCAGATCCACACATGCGAGCCTCCTGGGGACATACTTATCTTTCTGACGGGTGAAGAAGAGATCGAGGACGCATGTTTGAAGGTCAAGAGAGAGGTTGAAAACATGGGTGAAAAAGTCGGCGACGTCAAAGTTATTCCCCTCTACGCAAGTCTTCCACCTCAGCAACAACAACGAATCTTTGAGGAAGCTCCGCCAGCGCGTTTTTCTCTTGCTGGAAGAAAAATAATTATTTCTACAAATATAGCCGAGACCTCCCTGACGATAGATGGTATTGTTTACGTTATTGACCCTGGGTTTGCTAAGCAGAAGGTGTACAACCCGCGCATTCGAGTCGAGTCGCTTCTTGTTTCCCCGATCAGTAGGGCATCAGCACAACAACGAGCAGGTCGTGCAGGGCGAACTCAGCCAGGAAAGTGTTTCCGGCTTTACACTGAAAACTCCTTCAAAAGAGACTTGCAGGAGCAAACTTACCCAGAAATACTCCGGTCCAACCTCGGTTCTGTAGTGTTACAACTTAAAAAGCTTGGAATCGATGATTTAGTGCACTTTGATTTTATGGCAAGGTTATTTTTTTGTTACCTTTTGGGTAGAAACAGTTATATTGTTATATTTAATTTGATTTCTATTTATTTTTACACACATTTTTTCGCATGTGGTTACATGCCCTGTGAAAAGGATCCACCGGCACCTGAGACACTGATGAGGGCACTTGAGCTGCTCAACTACCTTGATGCCCTAGACGATGATGGTAACCTTACTCAAGTTGGATCAGTTATGAGTGAATTCCCCCTAGATCCTCAGCTCGCGAAAATGATGTGCGTTTCGCCCCAACTGAAGTGCAGCAATGAGATTATTACTATAACATCTATGCTCTCGGTGCCCAATCCGTTTATTCGCCCACGAGACCAGCAGAGCGAAGCTGATGAAGCCAAATCTCGATTCAGTCATATGGATGGTGACCACCTGACGCTCTTGAACGCTTATCATGCTTATAAACAAAATGGTGAAGACCAGAAGTGGTGTTTCAACAACTATGTGAATTTTCGTGCTATGAAATCTGCAGACAACGTCCGTTCACAACTTGTCCGCATCTGTGCTCGGTACAGCATTTCTCTTATTTCGACAGGCTTTACAGATAAACTCTATTATCTCAACATCCGGAAATCTATACTTTCAGGATATTTCATGCAAGTTGCGCACCTAGAACGGCATGGATCATATTTAACAGTCAAAGATAATCAAGTCGTCTCCCTTCATCCGTCCACGTGTTTGGACCACAAACCGGAGTGGGTAGTATACAATGAATTTGTCCTAACAACCAAAAATTTTATTCGTATATGCACTTCGATTAACGGGGACTGGCTGAATCATATAGCCCCACACTATTACGATCTAACGAACTTCCCTCAGTGTGAAGCGCGACGAGCTTTGGAACGCATGAAAACTTCTTCTCTGAAGAAGAAATGAGGTTCGATCACTAATTAATTATCCTTACTGTAACTATGAACAGCTATTGTACTTCTCTTAGAGTGTTATATTGATGTCACATCGCCTCGAGATGGCCTAAGTGTGCGCTGAAAAATCCCTACACAACTCGTGTTGCTTTCCGTATTTTCTGTTCGATTGATTGCAAACTCTGCAAATGAGCCCGCAAGTCAGCAAGGGCGCCGTATATCAACAAAGTTCCCTGCTTGAGTGATTTATTTCACGAGATTTCCTATATTTTAGTATAACAGAACTCGGAAGGATGACAAACGTGTCAAACCTGTACACTGTCATCCGAAAAAACAATTTCATGGAGCAGGTCACCGAGATCGCAAATTTGAGCGCTGACAGATTCAGAAACAGCATGTAGCAACTCCTGACTACGTGGTGAAACCTGTGAACGAGCTCCTTTGTGTTCATCAGGCAACCTAGAGAGGTTCGTAATAAATATATTGATTCCAGTTGGCGTATGTACGTAAACTGTACCTTGTCAAAAGCTCTGCCTCAGATTCCATGACACTGAGTGTTTCACAAATCCCTTTCTGGTGGACCTGGAGAATGTGCAGATGACGGTCCATTTTGTCCTGCGAGGAAGACACTTTTCCAAGGTCTACCTGCACGATATTGTTTCAGGGCAGCGCGAAAAAAAAATGGATTAGGGATACGGCGGGGGTCTATGGTTTGTAAGCAGGTCACCTGTAAAGCAGCAAACTTTTGCCTATTTTTCAAGATATGGCCGTCCCATTCTAAGAAACCCCTCGCTCTTGCTGCAAGAAGTCCCTGAGAAAAAAATAGAGTAAAAGTATTGCGTATTAGGAACGTTTCCAATCGAATATGTTGTATGCATACGGTGCGACACTCGAGTTCAGCGTTCCAAGAAAGAACGATCTCGCCAACACTCTTCGACTCGACTTCTGACGGTTCCTACAAGAAAGTTCACGCGGATTTCGAAATACATTTGCAAGAAATTTTGTGTACAAAAGATAGTTTACTTTCAAAGCAGCCTTGGTTGTAGACTTTTGGGCACGAGCTTCATTCATAGAGGAGAAGAGGAACAGGCAATTTTAGCTGAAAAAAGTCCTTAAGAACAAATTATCCCTAGGGCCGTTTGAGGCTTACCGTTGAAGCACGGTACGTGAGTGGTACGTGTACAACGTTACAGTACTGTAAGGGTAAAGTATGTGTACACGTACACGTACGTGAGTTGTTGGTACGAAGGTAAGTTTTTAGCCCAGTCTCCAATAATATTAAAGATACAGTAAGTTGTTATTATGAATAATGTACTATTACGTGTACAGTACATACAATCTTTTATTGTACGTGTACTTCCAGAGCAATCTACATATCGACTACGTGTAGCCCTACGTACACTACTATTCATGTTTATTGGATGGGCTACTGCAACTTATTTTATTACCTTCGTATTTATTAAAACTATTACTGTATTTATCTTCGTAGAATATCTACGTAGCTAGCCAGCTAGCTAGCGAGGTATTCTATTCATACGGCGTTTTCTTCAGGTTTTCTTTCCATGCTGTTGCACCTCTGCCCAACCCTCCCAGTGAAACCTTCCCGTAAACACCCTCAAGACCGGCTTCTGCGGTTACCACTTCGCTCTGCATATCAAGAAGACATGTCAATTCAAGAGTACATTGAAGAACACGCCCTCGGGAAGAAAGTCGAAGATGTCATTAATGCAGCCGTGAAGGCGAAAGCACCAGAGCCGATATCTTTCATGGTATAGAATTAAATAGTGAAGGGTTTTTACGGCTTTTTTTTTCTCGGTCTCTCCAACCTTCCCTGTGAATTGATTCCCATGTTCTACATTTCTACAGGCTGAATACTTGAAAAAACAGACACCTGCTGCCATCACTAGAGTTGTCGGCCGCCAGATTTTCGACTCGCGCGGAAATCCCACTGTTGAGGCAGATGTCTACACCTACAAAGGCATGTTTCGCGCAATGACTCCTTCTGGAGCCTCAACCGGCATTCACGAAGCTGTCGAGCTCCGTGATGGAGACAAAGAGAAGTGAGTTATAAACCTCGTATTCTTCTCCAACAATGTCATTCTATGCCGACTTCATTTACCCTGCACTAGACTTGCGCGTTTGCTGCCGCCGTTTCTTTGACTTGGTACCCGATCTGCACAAGTCTCTCGTGGTCTTCAGATCCCTGGCCTTGTCCCGTGTTTCTTCTTCCGTAAATCTTTCTCTACGCCGACCATGTCCTGCTGCGTTAACCTTGCTCACCTTTAGAGACGATCTCTCCTTCGACTGATGTATTGCATGTTTCTTCAGATGGATGGGCAAAGGTGTATTGAAGGCTGTGGAGAACATCAACACCATTATTGCCCCTGCGCTCATTGGGAAGGATCCTGCCGACCAAAAGATGATAGACGATCTCATGATCGAGCTCGACGGTACTAAGAATAAGGGCAATCTTGGCGCGAACGCCATCCTTGCTGTCTCGATGGCAGTTTCGAAGGCCGGCGCAGCGGAGAAGGGTGTCCCTCTTTACAAACACATCTCTGAGCTTGCAGGAAACTCTAAGCTGGTGCTTCCTGTGCCCGCTTTCAATGTGATAAACGGCGGGTCTCATGCGGGTAACAAGCTTGCCATGCAGGAATTCATGATTCTCCCCATCGGTGCCTCCACGTTTGCTGAAGCTATGCGTATGGGCTCAGAGGTTTATCATAACCTTAAATCAGTTATTAAGAAGAAGTACGGTCAGGACGCGTGCAATGTCGGAGATGAAGGAGGGTTCGCGCCAAACATTCAGGAGAATAAAGAAGGTCTTGAATTGCTTAAGGAATCTATTGAGAAAGCGGGATACACTGGAAAGATCAAGATAGGCATGGATGTCGCAGCAGCTGAATTTTACACGGCTGATGATAAGATGTATGACCTTGACTTCAAGACTGAAAACAACGATGGATCGTTAAAGAAAACTGGTGAGGAAATGATTGCTATGTACAAAGAGTTCTGCTCTGAATATCCTATCGTCTCCATCGAGGACCCGTTCGACCAGGACGATTTCGAGAACACGGGCACTCTCACCGCGTCAGGTGTGTGCCAGGTAGTTGGGGATGACCTCCTCGTGACAAACCCTGAGCGCGTTGCGACTGCCATCGAGTCAAAGGCTTGCAATGCATTGCTACTCAAGGTGAACCAGATTGGTTCAATCACCGAGGCAATTGAGGCAGTGCGGATGTCGAAGAAGGCTGGTTGGGGCGTCATGGCATCTCACCGCTCTGGCGAGACAGAGGACTCATATATCGCTGATCTAGCGGTAGGCCTTGCCACTGGTCAGATCAAAACTGGAGCGCCTTGTCGATCTGAGCGCCTCTCGAAATACAATCAACTATTGCGAATTGAAGAAGAGCTTGGTGCAGAAGCATCGTATGCAGGCGAGAATTACCGACACATAGGCTGGTAAGCAACGCTTGCCAAATAGACAATAATGTTTGGTGGAAAATACAAGATATCTTCTCGTCCCTGTGTGAGACAGAGATGCTGGTGCTACTATCTATCACTAGCTGATGTACTCAAAAGTACTTGTACATAGCTACAGATGATACATACACTATTTTCAACAATGAGCCTTTCACCTAGCTAGCTAGGGCTATGCCGTAGACTTTAGACTACACGTACGTGTACTTGTATCTTCAGAATCCGTATCACTCTCATTTAGGGCTATTATCACTTTCATTCAGGGCTACTCGTACTCGTATTGACACTTTCATTCATCAGGGCTACGTGTAGTATGTACGGAAGTTGGAAGTATAGACCTTGGAACGTAGACTTATTGTTGTGTGTGTGTTTGTATTCCGGAAATTGTATAAGCAAAACCAAAATCGATCGGGGAGGTTTGCCGATCAAAAATGCTAAAAGGGTATTTTTCATCGCAAGCGCCGATCAAAAGCTTAACGCGGGTGAAAAACCGCATTCTGGTCTGCGTAGGACGTAGCCCTATGTGGCCGATACGCGACTGACTGGGCGTCATACGATTTTCACTTAGGGCACCTTGTCAAGTACTTTCGTACTTTCGTACCTGAGTGTAGACTTTTTAGAACGTGCCGCAGCAAACCACCGGTTCGACACGGACACCCACTTCGCTGCTGGATTAGTCTGTGCGCCTCGGATAGACAGCACTTCCGATTATTATGGCTCTAGTACTCGCTACAAGTGTCGCAACACTTACGCGTTCGCAGACCGATTCGCGTGCGAAAAGTCGCACACGCATAGTTTTGACGTCAAGTTCGTTCGGTGAAAGAAGTACGTTCGCTAACTTCTCCGGGCTCGCGACGTCCTTACCTGGCTTTGGCGGAGCGAGTCTTCTCCGACCTGGACATCGGTCCGTCCATGTCGTGAAAAAATCCATTGCACAGATGCGATGGCGCGTCCTTGTAAATGTTGTCGCTAGCCCGCAACCTACTTTTGATAAAATCACGGGAGGTTACACGAGAACCTTTTCAGTAGTGAGACTATCTGTATTTTTGAGGTCAGTTCGGTATTTTTTTATGTAAACATCTTTTTCGAATATCAGCATCTATTTCTACAGCATTCTTGTGGGTTATGCTTGCTATTATCTTACTCGCAATAGCCTCACATTTACGGCGCCCGCCATGGTTGCATCGCCCGTGCTTGACCTGGACATGACCTCTATCGGGGTAATCACCTCCATATTTCCTCTGTGTTACGGCTTCAGTAAATTTGTCAGTGGCGTTGTTGGTGATGTGCTGTCGCCGAGTATTATGCTAGGTGGCGGACTCGTGGCTACTGGACTTGTGCGCAATCTCTCAAAACAAATCCAATGATATATTGACGCTTTGTATTGGAGTAGGTAAACATTTTATTCGGAGCTAGTTCAACGCTACCAATGTTCTGCTTTCTTTGGGCTGTAAATGGTATGCAAGAGCGCTTTATCTCTATCTCTCAAGTCGCATATCGCTCATCAACGTGAACACGTATTCATGTCGCTTCGTTAATAGGTATCTTGCAGGGCTTCGGAGCACCAAGCTGTGCAAAGATTCTTACTTCGTGGTTTGCTACCAAAGAGCGTGGAACTTATTGGGTACATCTTTTAGTATCACGCATATCTTCTTGCTGTCATTCTTCCAATATTCGCAGGGTATGTGGAACATAGCGCATAATCTCGGGGGGTTCGCTGCTCCAATTCTAGCTGGTTCTGCTGCTCGAACATTTGGTTGGAATGTGAGAAATTATTCTCTGGCTTATTCAGTTTTCATGTTTTGATACGTTCAAATTATCTGCAGTGGGGTCTGTGGGCTCCGGGACTTGTAGCAATCCTTATTGGTTTGGGTATAATTCTGTCCTTAAAAGATTCTCCTGAGGATCGAGGCTTCATGCCAGTCGAGCTGACCGTAGGTAGAGTTTTGTGTTACTTCTCTTTCTTTCCTCTCGTTCCGAACACTTCTTTTTTTCAACTCGTTTAGAGTCAAACAGAGTAAAGACTGGTGCTCAGAATTCGGTGAGCGCTCTATCCTGATGATTTTTTTTCCTGAACTCAAAGTGCTGGAGCTAGGTTGAAAGACTGAGTCTATTTGAGAACTTAATTCAAAACGTTCTTTCTAATCCTTTCATATGGTACACTCTTTCAAAATTCACATTTAATCGATTCTCACATTGCATGGCAGGGGTCTTGCATTTACATACTTTTGTGTTTACGTTGTTCGACAGGTGTGCCTTCATTCGCGATATTTTGGCTGCTGTTGTAGAATTTGTTTTCTAGGGAATAACATCATGGTCTGTATTCTATTTGATAAAAGAAAAAGGAGTTGTTGATGCCGGGTCAGCTGCAGTGAGTACCACCCGTAATGATTTTTGAAGATTTTTATGATGTAGAATGATTTGAATTCCCTGTTTATCATTAGGTCCGAGTATCGGGACTTGAGCTCGGTGGACTTCTTGGAAGCCTAGTTGCAGGACGGATAAGTGATTTCTACATAGCAGCATCCAAAGCAGGAGGTGCTGTTGGCAAGCGCATACAAGTTGTAATCGCTTACATGATTGGGGTTGCTGGCATGTTACTTGCCTTTAAGGCTGTCCCTCCAGGTATGTCGTTTAGTTTCTTTGTTCTTCGCTTCAGAGTTACTGATAAATTTCTCGAGAAGGACTGACTATTACTCAAGCACTAATTGTATTTTTTATCGGTTTTTTTCTTTACGGTCCACAAATGCTTATAGGTATTGGTATATAATGTTTGCCTCAGGTTTAAAAGCAAAACAACTTCACTTCACAGGACTTTGTGGTGCTGAAATCGTTGGTCGCCGCTCGGTTGGCGCAAGTGAAGGTTTTTTGGGATGGATAGCGTACTTGGTACGTGTGGTCTACTTTTGTTTTGATCTGATACTGCTCACGCGTCAACACAGGGCGCTGCCAATGCAGGCGTACCACTCTCTCTTCTTGTCCAACAGTACGGCTGGAATGCGTTTTTCGCTGCACTACTCCTCGCCTGTACGTTAGGAGTTTTTCTTCTGGCTCCAATTACAGGTGCACAGAGCCATGTGCAGCGCAGCCAGGCATCTGCTATTCCGAAAAAAGTGAACAAACAGATAGACTAGATATTTCGAGCAACTTTTGGAGTGTTCATCCATGGGTGTCTAGAGCACGCCATCCTTTAAATTGAAAGTGTTTGCAGATTACTTGGTTACAAAGGAAACCTTTTTTGACTTCTGTTCTATAATTCCCCAGCATACATTGGTATACCCGAGGACCGGACCTTGATGTCAGTTGGATGCTCTATCACTTCATCGATGAGCCCATACTCTTTGGCTTCAAAAGCAGACATGAAGAAATCCCGATCGGTGTCTTCCATGACCTATCATTTGATGATGCAAAAACATTCATGACGTCACTTCGAGGAATTGAAGGCAGGTGGCATACCGTATTCAGGGGCTTGCCTGAGAACTCGGCAAGATAACCATTGAGGGTTGACTTGTGGTGCTGGTTAAGCGGGCAAGATAGTCAAGTCAATGTACAGTTCACATAAATTAACTGAATCGAAGGGTACCATAATCTCGTTTGCCTGTATCTCAATATCAGCCGCTTGTCCCTGTGCTCCTCCAAGAGGTTGATGTATCATGATGCGGCTGTTGGGTAGGCTGTACCTCTTCCCCTGCAACAAGAACAACGACAAGGTTTCTCTCCATTAGATAAAATCTCAGTACTTAGACACTTAGAAGTCGCTCACTTTTTGACCTGATGCTAGCAAGAAAGCACCTGGGAAGAGCAGGCAGATGTATTTTTGTTAGATTTCAGAAACCATCAGGCGTTTCGCATATCGGGGGATCATCAGTGAATACTTACCCATAGAAGCTGCAAGACCGACACATACAGTGGAAACGTCTGGGCGAACGTGTCGCATTGTGTCGAACACTGCCATGCCAGCGGTCACAGAACCACCAGGGGAGTTCACGTAAATCGTAATGTCCTGTGCATTATTCGTTTAAAGAAAATCAATAGTGAAAAGTAAGTGCTATACACGAGGGGCAAAGATATCCAAAGAGGAAAAAGATAACAAGATACCTGCTTAGCATCTGAGGCATCAAGCCAGAGTAGTTGAGCCACAATAAGGTTGCAGCTGTCGTCATCGACTGCTCCCCCCAGCCGAATGATGCGCTGCAACGAAAAAAAAATTAGGATACTCGGAGCATTATCACGAAGCGTTTGATGCTAAACCTGATTCAAGAGTTGGCTAGCAACACTTTGGAACCGTTCCATGACCATCGGTGGAGGTCCTTTACCCTGCTGCCCGAGGACTTCAGAGCTACCAAAAATAAGGGAGGGTGTTGAAGAGTCAATTCGCCGAAGAAAAGGTCAGAAGATAGACATGTAAAGAAGACGCGAGGTCACAAAGAATCCGCAGACTACCTCGTTATACTTGAAACACCAGCACGAACACTCGACCCAAAACTTTGCCTAGAAGTAGCGTATGTCAGGTTTCGGGACGAGGGGAAGGATATCCAGAATTTAAAAAATCAAAATGCGCGTGCTTACTGAGCGGAAGAGCAGCGCGCGCGGGAGCCTCGATTGCGCCCTGCGAACACGTTAGGAACGGTTGCGCCGCGGTGGTGCAACAGAGAAAAAGCCATGCCAAATTTTCTTTTTCTAGGGTCTATTGAGAACCCTCGCGATGTTGGCTTTTAGTGCGGCGGCGAAAAAAAAAGAGGAAAAAAGTTCGTCAGCTCGTCACGACAAGTTTGCGTGTATGGTCGACGAGGCGAAAGACTCAGTGTAGAGAAGATGGTGGCCTAGCGTATTCGAGGCAACGAGTTGCAGACGTGTGGTTCGGTTATCGTCACTTGTTCATACGTCGGCAGACGTGCTACGTGTACACGTACGCGTACGCGTGTGTGTAGCTGACTACCTTCGTATCTATCATCGAAGAGCTAGCTGTGTACCTTCGTACGAACTACGAAGATACACGAATAACAATGCACTACACGTACGTGTACACGTACACGTACACGTACTGTACGCTGCTCAGTTTTTTTGTATCAGATACTGTAAACGTACGGGACTACAACGTTGTACCTTTGAAGGTACGAAAGTACTTTCATACGAACTACGAAAGTACACGTGTAGTCTACTAGCTAGGGATATGATATGCATTATGACTAGCGAGCGAGCCATAATAAACAACATAGCCCTACAACTTACAGTAGATAGACTAACTATCATATCTAGTAGCTACCTGAAGGTAGCTAGCTACGAAGGTACCGAAGGTATGAAGCTAGCTAGCTACTAGCTAGATAGTACCTTCGTACGAAAGTACGAAAGTACGAAGGTATGATAGATACTTTATCTCAAATACTTCATTCATTCCGCACGAAGTTCGGAAGTACTTCCGGAAGTACGGACTTCCGCACACGTACTTCCGTTCGGAAGTATACTCATACTTAATACGTACGAAAGTACGAAAGTAAGAAAGTACTTTCGAAAGTACTTTCGTACTTCCGTATGTAGCTATGTATGTACTTTCGAAAGTACTGTAGTACTGCCTTGTACGAAGGTTGATATTTGTTGTTAGGTAAAAGTTGTTATGTATAAACTACCTTCGCGTGTATGTAATTATGTATATTATGTACTATGTATGTAGGTATGAGTGGTATATGTAGCCCTCCATACCTGCCGCCACGAACGAATATGAAGTACTTCCGTACTTCCAGAAATAACAACTTTATTGTACACGTACGTTGTACACGTGTAAACTTTACACGTGTACATAGAATATGATTTTATGAAGATATGAATAGGTTGTTTATCTTTATACTTCTACGCTGACCGGAATGCGGTTTTTAGAACTTTGAAAGGGTATTTTCATCGCTATAGCAGATCAAAAGCTTAACGCGGGTGAAAAACCGCATTCAGGTCTGCGTAGTTGTAGGGCTACGGAAATAATACTTAGCACGAAGATAGAATAAGTTGTTTTACCTTCGTACATTGCGTGTACCTTCGTACAGCTGTACACGTACTGTACAAGTCGTAGTTGTACAAACATTTTTGTACTTTGAAAGTACTTTCGTACGTTTGTACATGTACGTGTACACGTGTACCTTCGTAGTCGTGTACCTTCGTACTGCACAGCTGTACACATATCATAGAGGCCTAGCTAGCTAGCTAGCCCTACGAGTACTTGTACAGTACACGTAACGTTGTACGTGTAGGGCCCTACTGTTGTACGAAAGTACTTTCGTACCTTCGTAAGTATGTACGTTGTAGTTGTAGTTGTACACGTAGTCTTCTGTCAATTTATTAAACGTGTTGTGAGGGTACAATAAACAAGTTCCTGGTTTCATCACGTTGTTCAGGGTCTCGCCTACTACGAACGTACGAAGACTGGGACGAGGATTGTTTCTTCGTCGATTCCAACCCGGCATCACTTTGAAGGTGCCACCACGATTAGTAGAATTCAGCAAGAACAAACCTTTACTCGGATATAACGACTCCATTGCTCTCTAGCTAGGATACTCTCTCGTCCTCCGTAAAATTGGAGTGTTTCTTTTGCTTCTTTTTGTCTCCTAAGTGGCACTTTGTGTGGAAAAATTTAAACTGCATTTCACAGCATCGACTCGTCGACAACATCATGGTTGAAGAACATATTAACCAGCCAGCAAAAGATGTTGAGGTCGACGAGTTGGAGGAAAAAAAAATCGCCCTGCTGGACGAAGAAGACATTGCACTTTTAAAGACCTACGGACTGGGACCCTATTCGAACTCAATTAAAACATTAGAATCCGATCTGAGGTCTATCACAAAAAATGTCAACGACTTGTGCGGTGTCAAAGAGTCTGATACTGGCTTAACACAACCAAGCCAGTGGGACTTGACCCAGGACAAACAGTCTGTGCAAGAGGAGCAGCCATTGCAAGTAGCGAGATGCACTAAAGTACTAAATCCTAACACCGAAGAAGCTCAGTACGTGATCAGTGTAAAGCAGATTGCCAAGTTTGTAGTTGGCCTAGGGCAGCATGTTGCGCCGACTGACATTGAAGAGGGTATGCGAGTTGGGGTAGACCGCACAAAATATTTTATCAATATTCCCTTGCCGCCCAAGATTGATCCTTCTGTTACGATGATGACTGTCGAGGATAAACCAGATGTCACTTATAATGACGTAGGAGGTAGCAAAGATCAGGTGGAAAAACTGCGCGAGGTCGTCGAGCTGCCTCTCCTCCATCCCGAGAAGTTTGTGCAGCTCGGAATTGACCCACCCAAAGGTGTTCTCTGTTATGGTCCGCCTGGTACAGGAAAAACACTTCTTGCACGAGCTGTTGCTAACCGCACAGACGCGTGTTTCATTCGTGTCATCGGTTCGGAACTGGTTCAAAAATATGTAGGCGAAGGGGCTCGTTTGGTTCGTGAGTTATTTCAGCTGGCTCGAAGCAAAAAGGCGTGCTTAATCTTCTTTGACGAGGTTGATGCAATCGGCGGAGCAAGGTTTGATGATGGACAAGGTGGTGATAATGAAGTGCAACGCACGATGCTTGAAATAGTTAATCAGCTTGACGGTTTCGATGCACGCGGAAACATCAAAGTTCTGATGGCAACTAACCGCCCAGATACATTGGATCCAGCGCTTCTCCGCCCAGGTCGACTCGACCGAAAGGTTGAGTTTGGTTTGCCTGACCTCGCTTCTCGTACACAGATTTTCCGCATACACACCCGCTCCATGGCAGTCGAGCGTGATATACGCTACGATCTGCTTTCACGTTTGTGCCCTAACGCAACTGGGGCAGAGATTCACTCAGTTTGTACTGAGGCGGGCATGTTTGCCATCCGTCAGAGGCGAAAAACTGTGAGCGAGAAGGATTTTTTAGATGCCATCACCAAAGTGATAAAAGGATACCAGAAGTTCAGCTCCACTGCGAAATATATGGTTGGTTTCGTCATAATCGCATTTTCGTCGTGTTTTCAAATTCGCGTTTACATGCGGGATAGACTTACTTTTACTCTCGTGTTTTTATCTTGATGTCCCTGCAATACGCAATACAACTAAGAGGCAGTGTCCACGACGAGGCGGTGATTCAGGTAAATATAACCAGCCCTAATCGTTTGGCCGCATGGGAATATTAAGGATCGTCATAGACGTTCCAGGTTTAGATGAGTCCCGTGTACTCTCTGTATCGCACTTACGCTTGTTAGACTCGCGTGCACTTCGGTTTTTTTTAGGCAGTGATTGCCCTGTTCTACCTTAGACGACGAAATGAAGTTGTAGTGTTCCGTTGCATGCCATGAACTTCAGGTAATGTGCGAATAAAATTCCGAGCGCTTAGGCGTGTACATTTATGTATAGCGCAGCTGAGAAAATCAATATTACGTTCGACCAGGATTTGTGTTGGTCCCAAGGGGCACCCTCCCGTCGCATGCTACAATTTTAAGTTTCTGAACCCGTGAGGTTTCTTTGACACCTCCAGGTACTGTACTGCTGAGAGTTACATCATCAAGGATGAATGTCCAAACGTTATCACAAAATCGATACGTGTGAAGCTGTCCCTGATAGTCAAAATGGCTTAGTTCCAAAATGCAGAACTAGTCAATGGCTGTCTCTGACCTTCAAAGTAGTTCGAGCCTTGACGTCTTTCAAAGCTTCGTTCATACACTAGAAACAAATAAACAAATAAATTCCGGTACTACTATTAGCATGAAAACACGCTTACCTTGTCAAATTGAGAGAGCACTTTCATCGCTATCGATGGCGTGAGATCTCCATCGGTCACTAATTCATCTAGTGCATCTGTCAGGGTCATTCCGAGGGTTGACCTGCGATAAAGTTCGTAGTACTGCGAAAAATAAAAGTAAGTTTTGTGCGGAATGAGAGCCACCGATATAACTCACCGCCATAACTGGATTCACAAAGTTACAAGAAATGGTACAGAGCGTAGTGTGCAGTTGAAAAGTGACTGCGCAACCGTTCAGACGCGCGTACTCCGTCCACTACGGCGCAAGTGTTCAAAAGGTGCTGTCTTCACCGGTGTCAAGGTTATTCTCGTAGGGCCCTTGAGCCCATTAGTATCTAGCTAATATTATTTCATTCAGTATGTACTTTCGAAAGTAATATGATACAACGTACGTGTACGTGTACTGTACACGTAGAGGTAGTAGCGTCCACGTAACGCGTTACGTGTACAGCTGTACACGTAGTTGTACTTCCGGAAGTACATACAACAATTAATGTACATAGGGCTACGTGTACAGTTGTACACAATCCTTTGAAACTCCAATGTCCATACTACACGTAGATAGAATACGTACAACGTACGAAAGTACTTTCGTACGACCGAAGGAAGCTAGCTAGATAAGATACCTTCGAAGGTAGCTAATAGGATAGCTACTTGGATATCAACGAGAGGATAGGAGCTTATAGAGAGGATATTAAGAGGATGGCGTATGAGCAAATTGTCAGAGCGTAGTACTTTC
>JACLAB010009346.1_pt1 | contig 15792 bp, 7 predicted proteins | sample 8027921 | NCBI WGS metagenome assembly JACLAB01 (sample SAMN15725117, study PRJNA655200) | protist metagenome | isolation source: fluorescence activated cell sorting (FACS) single amplified genomes of... | place: USA: West Boothbay Harbor, Gulf of Maine | collected 2000-07-19 | reverse complement strand
GCGGCGAGATCGGGAGACGAGGCCCTGCGCGGCGGCGTGGTTGAGACGTACGGTCGGGACGGAGAGCGGGGGCTGATGATGGAGCAGGCGTCGTCGTCGTCGGAGGAGGAAGACGATGACGACAACGATGATGATGATGACGACGAGGAAGAAAGCGCAGAGGGACACGAGGCGGGCGGTGAAGACGACGAGGACCAGGCGACAGCATCGACAGGGAGGCGGAATGAGGCGCGATCGAATGGCGAGTCGACCGCGTTTCGGGTCGCTTCGAAATCGCGCAAGACGTTACAGAAGCGAGAATTCTTCGGCGAGCACGTGGACTTGTCGGTGGACGACCTGGAGAGCGACGCGGTGCTGGCCGCGCGGCGGCGCGAGATGCGGCCGGCAGAGGGGGAGGGGATGCAGGCGTGGGAAAAGAGTCGCACGGTGATGATGACGAGCGATCAGTCGGCGTGTCCGGCGGGGGTTTCTGATGTGCTGTCAGACTACGGCGTGAAGGCGCGGGTGGCGACAAGGTGGAAGGCGGTGCACGAGGCGGTCACGGAGCAGGGATTTGGGGAGTTTGTGTCTCAGAAGCAGGCGGTGATGTTTGGGGTGATGAGCTCGTATATGGACGTGCTGTATCCGCTACACCGTTACCCGAGCGAGGTCGGCGCCAAGGACCCGGTCATGGACGCGGCGCTCCTGCACATCATCAACCACATCGCGGTGTCGGGGGACGTGATCAAGAAAAATAACGAGTTGGCCGACAACCAAGACAAGAGAAAGAAGAAGAAGCGCAGGGATGGGGATGGGGATGAGGATGGGGAAAGAGACGATGACGACAGTGACGATGAGATCGTCCGACCGCAGGACCAGGGCTTTGTGCGGCCAAAGGTGGGTGCTGACCTCCATGTTTCTTGGATCTTCGCTTCGACTCTCTCTCCATCACTCGCGCGCTCACGCACTTCGGTCACGCACTTCGGTCACGCACTCGGTCACGCACTCGGTCACGCACTCGCTCACGCTCTGCGCGCTTGTTCGTCTCAAGGTGCTCATCCTGGCGCCGTTCAGGCACCACGCCAAGGCCATCGTGGAGCGGTTGATCCAGCTGGCGATTCAAGAGACGAGGACAGACACGGTCAAGAACAAGAAACGCTTCGAGGAGGAGTTTGGGGTCGCCGAAGAGGACGACGTTGTCTCGGAGCGGGAGCGGGTGGCGCTGTCGCTCAAGCCCAAGCAGCACCGGGCGCTGTTCGACGGCAACTGCGACGACCACTTCCGGCTGGGTATCAAGATAACGCGCGGTTCCATCCGCCTATTTACGGACTTTTACGACTCGGACGTCCTCGTGGCCTCGCCGTTGGGGCTGTCGACCAGGCTCGAAGAGGTCAAGAAGGACGAGCCGGATCCCAAGGACTTTCTCTCGTCGATCGAGATCTCGGTCTTGTATCGTGCTGATGCGCTGCTCATGCAGAACATGGCACACGTCCTCAAGGTCTACGAGTCGCTCAACGCCATCCCCAAGCAGCAGCACAACTCGGACATCCTTCGGGTGCGCGACTGGTACCTCGGGGCCCGCGCCGGGGCCTACCGGCAGAACATCCTGCTCAGCAGCTTCGAGTCTCCGGAGATCAATTCGTTGTTCACGCGGTACTGCCTCAACCACGCCGGCATCGCGCGCTGGAAGGTGGCGCACCGCGGCGTCCTCGGCAACGTCTCTCCCGGAATGAAGCACGTCTTCGAGCGTCTCGAGACCCAGGCCCAGGCCCAGGCCCAGGCCCAGGCCCAGAGCGCCTCCAAGGACGAGGCCGACGTGCGGTTCGAGCACTTCACCTCGCAGGTGTGGCCAAAGATCCGCGAGGCCTCGTGCGGCCAGCTGCTCTTCGTTCCCTCGTACTTTGACCTGGTCCGCGTTCGCAACTTCCTCCGCAAGGAAGCCGCCTCGTTTGTGGTCCTCAGTGAGTACACGACCGCCCAGGACATGGCACGAGCACGCAACTACTTTTGCGACGGCCGCCGACGTGTCCTGCTCTACACGGAGCGCTGTCACTTCTACAACCGCCATCGTATCCGGGGCATCAAGGACATCTACTACTATCAGCTGCCCGAGCACCAGCAGTTCTATGCGGAACTGGCCAACTTTGTGGACGACGACGCGGCCATGGCGACAGTCAACGTCGTCTACACCAGGCGCGACGCGATGCGGCTCGAGCGGATCGTCGGGACGAGTCCGGCGAAGAAGATGCTCGCGAAAAGAGTACGCGTCGGTCGGAAGGTGGCTGCTGCTGCTGCTGCAGCAGCAGCCACCTTCGTTTTCGTCTCCGGGTCAACTTGATGCATCTCCCGCCCGGGCCCGGGGCCCCGGGGACCGGTGGTTGGTCAGGCCTACCCCCGCAGCAGATCAAATTGTTTTGTATTGCGGCAGCTCAGCGCGTGTATTAAACAACAACCACGGTCATGCACTGGAGGAAACGCGATTAGAGGCGGAGGCGACGGAGCGAGTGATCCCTTCCCTTTCGAATTTCCCCCTTTCGAATTTCCCCCTTTCGAATTTCCCCATGGAAGACGCGCGCGAGGCGGTCTTGCCCGTGTTCGACGGCATGGTGGCACAAAGCGATGTCGTGAGCGAATCAGACAACGACGACGAGGAGCTGGAGCGGGAGCTGGACGAGAAGGAGCGAATGATCCAGGCCGACCTCGTCTTCGCCAAGCAACAGCGCGTTGGTCCGTTGCTGGCGCAGCTGCGCCAGCAGCAAGAGCAGCAGGCTATGGGGAGCAAAGAGGAGTACAGCGTGGAGCATCTGAGACGACTGTATGAGTTTGCTCCGCGGCGTCCGTACGTGCGCACGGGCCGGAGGGAGCTCTGCAAGAAAGTCCACGAGCAGCCATGCGAGCTGGGTTGCTTGAGCTGTCACTTCTGTAGACAGCGCACAACGGAGCCAAAGACCCGTTGCTCGCGGTGTGCGGGGCGGGACAACCATTACGGCGGGCCAAACCGGGGTGTGCTGTGCGGTAGCTGTCTCAGTGGTCGCTTTGGTGAGAACATCGACGAGGTGGTCCTGAACCCCGAGTGGGTCTGTCCCGTACGTGTCGCGTTCGTTGTCGCTAGACGCTTTGTTTCTTTCACCGGTTCTCACGTTGGCTTTTCGTTCCCTCAAACGCATTAGGGGTGCCGCGACTATTGCAACTGTTCGTCCGTGAACTGCATGAGGCTGGCGCGCGGGTGGTTTCCCACGAATCAGCTCTCGCGAGAGGCTCTGGAACAGGGGTACAAGGTACGGACGTGGCTGCGAGTTGTTTGTCAGTCGGTGGCGCATTACCTCTCCCTCTCCCTCTCCCTCTCACTTTTCCCGCTCGCTTCTCCCGCTCGCTCCCCGCAGTCGACGGCGCATTACCTCATCCTGAGCCATCTGAGCGAGCATGCGTCCGTTGAAGATATCGGCGTGGGTCTTCTCAAGGCGCGGCGCGTTGCGCGGCAGCGTGGGCTCGGCGTCAGCCGCCGACAGGGCGGTGTGCGCAAGGAAAAGGGGAAGCGGAATCGTGGGGACGTCGTGATGGTGGACTTTGCGGAACTTGAGGACTCGGACGACGGTTTGGACGGCGGCTCAGAAGATCGCGGCGACAACGCCGGCGGCGGCGAGGCGGAAGATGCCGGCGTGCTTCGGCGGCGGTTGCGGCCGAGCACCAGACAGAGCCAGCTACCGCTGGAGTACCGGTCGACGAAGACGAGGCGCGATGCACTGGAGCTTGCTTCCAAGCCGCGAATGCAGCGGGAGATCAACAACATCCTTCGGGATCTGAACAGCAAGGACGCCGGCGTGCCGGGCACGTCTCTGCTCGACAGGATCGTGGGGACGGCGCCGGGACTCGGTGAACAGGCCAGATTCCTATGCTTGCTGGATCGCGATGACGACGACGAGGAAGAAGATGACGATGATGATGGCGATGGCGATCACGGTGCATTGAGAGGGGTCGGTGGTGCCGAGCAGGTGGGCGGCGTGTCTGCCCCTCGATCGGACGCAGGGGCGCCCGGCCTCCCATTGTCGCACCCATCGTCGCACCCATCGTCGCACCCATCGTCGCACCCATCGTCGCACGCACCACCCACTGCCCCCCAAGACGTGCTCTACGCTGACGGCGGCGTGCGACAGACGGTCGCCACGGTATCCGTCTCGCGCGTCGCACAGACGCACGCGGGTATGCGCGTCTGTGATGACATGCTGCCCCCAAAGCGGCCGAAGAACACGCGGCATCGCAAGAAGAAGGCGAAGACAAGAAAGGCGGGCGGCGGTGGCGGTGGCGGTGGCGGTGGCGGTGGTTCCGGCCAGGGCGCCCGCGGCCCCCGTGCGCCGCCGCCGACCACAGATCTCGCCGGCGTCGACACGACAATGATCGACGGCGAGGCCCAGGGAGGAGAAGACTCTGATATCGTGTCCGACTCCGACGTCGACGTTGACGAGTGCGAGTCTGAGGACGACGTCTTTTGGCTCGATGACCGGGTGGATGGTGCAACGGAAGGCGTCGGGGAGGACGGCGTGCTGCGTCCTCGCGCGTCCCGCCCCGTTCCCGGTACCTCAAACACTGCCAGCGCCACTGACACCATCGTGCACAACAAGGATGCGACCTCCGCATCGACCACCGCTCCTTCCCTGGACGAGTTTGTCTGGAACGGTGCGTGCACGGTTGCGCCTAGCGAACCCCGTCGTCGTTCGTGGCTGCCTCTCACTCTCTCACTCATGTCTCGCCGCGCGCGACAATGTCCCCTTGCAGGTCTGTGCCTCCGCGCTACGTCGGTCGTGGAAGCCGTCAGAACGTTCTACCACTTCCACCCGGATGTCGAAAACTCGATGCCCCTGCTGGGCGCCGAGGCCGACCGGAAGCTGTACGAGGACGTGTACGAGAGCACCCGCTCCGGCCTGCAGCGGGTCCTCAAGTCGGCCGAGGGTCTCTTGACCGAGGAAGCTGTCGTATACTATCATGCGCCCGACCCATCCGAGGCGTCCGCAGACAATCAACGCCATCTCCAACGCATCTCCACCGTCGGCGGCCTGCGGCGCGCCGTCCAACTCTTCTCGTTCCTTTCTCGCATCCTGCCCGAGGCGGACGTTACCTGGAGGATCGAGAAGCGACTGTTGGGCATGGAGCCGTTTGCCGACTTCAACAACTCGAGCCCTCACGCCAAGGCCGTCCTGTTGCGTGGCTGGCTCGAGTTTGTGGCCATCCTGGAGAAGCGGCGCATCGTCAGCGTCGACGCGCTGACCAGCATCGGAAACGCCCTGGGATCCATCGCGGCCGAGATGAAGGCAGCGCTGCCGCTCCTAGACGCCATCATCGAGAACAAGCCCATGCCCATGCACGACGTCTCGATCAGCGGGTGGACGTACGACGGCGCCGCCCGAGGCAGGCAGCTCGTGGAAGTGTTCACGGACCTCCAGGTCCTGTACGCCTCTCTTTACCAGGTGTTTATGGTGGGAATCCAGAGGGCAACGGACACAAGCCTGTACTTGGGCCCCAAATCGCACCGCATGCTTACGCAGCCGCTCGTCAAGGCGCTGCTCGACCCGAACGGCTCCTTCCCCGCGGCCGTCGTCAGGCAGGGCTTCACGCTCATCTGCACAATCATCGACCTGGCGTTCAAAACGTTCGACGATGAAAGTATGAGCATGACTGCCGAGGAACGGAACGTGCTCCTCCGCGACCGGAACCAGCTCCTCGACTTCATCGAGGCGGACGTCATCCCCGACCTCGAGGTCCTCGTCCATCGGGACTACAACATGTGGGGATCCCCGAGCACCAGGAATGCGTCGCGTAACAGCGCTCTGGCGGGCCTCGACACGATGAATGCGTTCAACCCCAGCGCGATCAGCCCGATCAACGCGATCAACGGCAGCGGCGGCAAGCACGGGATCGGCAGCGAGAAGGTCGAGGTGCTGGCCAGGTGCTACGCACTCCGGCTGCGCTCCGGCCGGGCGAGCTGGGCGTCCGTCGAGGCCAAGGCGACCGAACCCTATTCGTTCTCGCAGTATTGGAAGTACGCCAACCTCCGATACAGGCACTTTTCCCTCTACCTGCTGGCGCACGCCCTGGAACGGGCCCCCGTCGTCCTCCAGCCCACACCAGCAGCAATGTTGCCCGGTGGCGTCGGTGGCGTCGGCGGCGTCGGCGTCGGCGGTGTCGGTGGGGCCGTCCCCGGAGTCGTTCCCGTTCCGAGACCCGTCGGCCCGGCGCCGCCACATCTTGCCACCATACTCCGAATGTGGCTGTTGTCTGTGCTGGACTTCGGAAGGCACGAGTGCTCCTGGTATCTGACGACCACGGTCTCGAAGCTCTCGAGCTTGCTGCCCTCGCCGGTGGATTTCCGCGGAGACAAGTCGGGCAAGAAGGCGGCAGCCATGCTCGCCGACTTTGGTCGGCGCATCGCCGGCAACCAAGCGTTGATACGCGGCATGGTTGTCTCGCTGGATGACTGTCTTCAAGAGCGCCAGCGGGAGATCGTGCAGACGGCCTTCAACGGGGACCGCGCTGTCGTCAAGTGGCACCGGGCGACGTCGAGGGTGCTCCTGGCGTTTCTTGGAGAGCTGCAGCGCGACATGAGGCGGGAGAGGGAGCTCATGAAACTGCTCCGACGATGCGTCATCTGGTCGATTCAGGACCTCCACACGGTGAAGGTTGCCATCGAGGGCGGCGATGCCGCAGAAGGTGGCGGGGGCGCGGGTGGAATGGACGGACTCTGCGGAGCAGAAGGGCTCGAAGGGTTTGGTCTGAGAGTCAAATCAGGCGCAAGTACCGGGCACGTCGCAGAGACCCTTGAGGCCGACCTCAGGCAGGCGTTGGACGCGTTTGAGTTTGACCGCCTCGTGAGGCTGCTGCCTCGCGAGCTCGATGACGAGGTCGAGTGCCACGAGCCCATGTGGATCTTTATCTCGGGTATTGTCGGCCTGGGAGACGCGTCTCTCGTCATGTCACCGTTCGAGCGCGTCGTGTACGACAAGGTATCGGCGGCGCTGTTTGCCGCAGGCCAGCCGCCGCGGGCCCCAGGCGAGGGGTCGTTCGGCGTGACTGGCCTCCCGCTGCACCGCCACGTCCTTGGCACCCATATTCGCCGCATATTGACCAAGACCAACTTCTTCAACGCTCAGAACGAGAAGCTGGGCGTGAATGCGATGCGGTTTGCGCGGGCGATCCTTTCCCGCCCAGAGATGCGGGCGGTCTCGACCTTCGAGGGCGCCTTCGACATGATGCTGACCACATGGATCAGCCTTCTGTCACAGATGTCACCTGCGGCTGACTCGTTGGCGGTTCGCTTCGAGCTCACCATGCTGTTCAAGGATTCGATCAAGCTGCACGGCCGGATCCTGGCATCGTCGCACCTGCACCGCGAGTTCTGGAAGGTCGTCTGCAGCGAGTGCCTCCGGACAGTGTCGAGCCGATTTCCTGAAGCCGTGCTCTCGGCCGTCTCGATGGAAGCCGAGTTCATATACTGCCACGTGCTGCCGACCTTCCCCGGCCTCGAGGCATTTGTCCCCAGCACACCGGCCACGCTGTCTGCCGCGTACAACAACGCCCTGAGCGAAGTGGGACGCCCGCCCTCTTTCGGTGTGCTCGACAGCGTTGCTTCCACAAGCAACATCGCCGACATTCTCCCACGCATCTACGGCTCGCGCCAGCGCGAGGGCAGCCTGCGCCCGGGAGACTTTGCCTGGACGCTCGCCAAGGCTTCCATCGGCCTGCTCGACGATATGATCGACGTGCATGCCGGCACCGATGTCGATGCCGATGCGGACGCTGACGCCGGCATCGAAACCGGCGCCGACGGGAGGCGAGGCGATCGCAATGGCGGCATCGACACCGACACCGACCTCGCAGCCAGCGCCGGCGCGGGCGCCGGCGTGACACAGAGCTCGGCGCCCGGTGTATGGTACCCCCTGTGCTGCATGCCGTACTTGGAGTCTGTGGCCAGAACGAGCGATCGTTTGTACACGTTCATCAAAAGAGAGTGCGATGCGTACTTCGAGCGGCTCGAGTCGAAGGTGCCCGGCTGCCGCGCGTCGCTGCCGCCAAAGCAGGAGCGGCCGGCGCGGGTGCCACCTCGGATGCCTGCGGGCGCGTCAATGGCCGGCTCGGCGGGCTCGAGGCCGTCCCCGTTCCCGTCTCCGTCTCCGTCTCAGGCCCCGAGCGGGCCGCTTCGCAGCGTGCTCGACATGGAGCGCCTGGATATGAAGGTGACGTTTGCTATCGCTGGCAAGCTGGCCAAGGTCCGCAAGATCCAGCGCGATGGCGTCAAGGTGGCCGCCTGTACCCTGTGCGACGAGGAGGATACGTCGCGCGAGCTCACCATCCTCGTGTCCAAGCCGGACGCGCTCGTAGCGTCCCTGCTCGATCCCTCGGGTCCGAACGCGCCGTCCAAGCTTCCCAGGAGCGTGATGTTTCGGGGCATCGAGCTCGTCAAGAAAACGAACTTCGTCGCGAGGTCGACGGACGCCTGCAGTATGGAGAAGGCGGAAACGGCCGACGAGGCGGCCGCCTTGCCCGTGGGGAAGAATGACAGGGGCGGAAATGCCTCCGGCCGCCCCACGCCCGCGTCCGTGTTCATCGAGGCCTCGAAAGAGCTCGTGGGTATGGGTTACAGCCTGGATCTCGTGACCAGGTGTCTCCAAACCCTGCAGCGCCACGCGAGCTCGCTCACCAAGGCGACGATCGTACGCCGCGTCGTCTCCATGTTGAGCGAATGAGAGAGGAATGAGAAAAAAGGGACTTGACAGCAAATCAGCAATACTGACGACGTATGATGTAAGTGCCGTCGTCATGTCGGTTACCACGAGTCGATTTCCGCACGCAGCGCGGCCGCCGACAGCCCAGGGTCCGCCTCGTCGTCGAGCATCAGGAGCTCCTCTCTCTGCGGGTCAAAGCCCACGTCGTCGACGGTCATCATCTCATCAAACTCGCCCGAGCTGAGGATCGTGTCCGCGCTCGACAAGGACGACTCGCTGCCACCGCTGCTACCGCTCGCGGTGTCGTAGCCGATGGCCGCGGCGACCGCCGGGATTCCACCCCACCGTTCGACCGCCCGGGCGAGATCGTACCGACCGCTCGTCACGAACGCGGTTTTGACAGGCATGGTGCCGGGCTGCAGGTCGCTGCTGGCGATGAACGAGTCGAGCTCACGCTTGAGGTTGTCGAGCGAGTTCCTGACGTTGGAGGAAGGGGGAGAGAGGACGGAGCGGACCAGTGAGGTTCATCGTCGGGAGCGTTGTACGTAGGGTATCGTCACCGCGACCACCGCGACCACCGCGACCACCGCAAAGTGCGTACCAGTATCCTTTCGGCTTGCGTGCCTTGCTGCTCGTCGTCCAGCCGAGCCGGGCGGCCACGACACTGGCCCCACCGTGCGCCGCGATGCACTTCTCGAGGTCGCTCCGCCCGGCCGCCCTGAGCTCGTTTCGCGTCGGGATCGTCATGGTGTCACCGTAGCTAGAAACCAGCTCGGCACGCAACAGCAAGAAATCCTTCATCATGTCGCCCAACCGCGGCTTGTTGTTGTTCGTTTGGTTTGTATTCGTGTTGTCTGTGTTGTTGGCGTTGGCGCTGCCGTTGTTGTTGACCGCTGACGCCGACGTCCCCGTCGACCACGCCACGCGTTCGATCTCGGCTTTGACCGCCAGCAGATTGTAGGGCAGGTCCTCGAAGAAGACCCCCTCCAACAGCGGCTCGATGACCGAGATGGCCGGCGTGCCGGCCGGCAGGATGATTTCCACCGCGTATTTGAGGTCCGTCGAGGTACCCACGTAGTCCTCGTCGGTCGACTGGCCCTCCGTCATGGCAATCTTCCCCTGAATGACGTCCAAGTCGCCTGCCACCTGGCGGAATTGCAGCTCGCTGCACGGGCGCTCCACGAGGTCCATGACCGATTCGGCGTGCAGGCACAGATAGCCAAGATTCTTCGTGGCAACCTGCCGTACCCGCTTTACGTTGGGCGCATTCTGCGGCAGCTGGATGCGCTCCGATGCCACCAGCGCCGGGATGAATCGGTGCAGTCGATTGTAGTCCGTGATGACGTCCCACACGACAGACGCCGGTGCGTTGACCCGTATGGCGGCCACCACCCGGCGGTGGATGTAGTCGAGGCCGTCCAGCCGCCGCAGGTGCACCTCGATGGCGTTGCTATTGGACGAAGGCATCGGAATTTCCGCGATGGACATATTCTGGAGGTTGGATTTTGTCGTCGTGGGGGCAGGCGTGGTGGGGGCAGAGGCAGAGGTAGAGGTAGAGGCGGAGGCGTTTGGGACGCTCGCCGCTGCTGTCGTTCTCGTTCTCGTCGTCGTGGTGGCGGACGTCGGTGGCGCCGACGGCGGCAGCGGCACGAACGTCGTCCCCAGGTAGTCTGTTGCGGACAACACCGACGCCGAGGCCGCCGCAGAGCTCGCCGACCGGGCGTTCCTGGGGGTACCCACACCCCGTTGACTCGCCTGGAGCGCCGCCGTGATGGGCGCCGCCTCCCGGTATCTGGACCCACGCAACGACCAGAACGGCCCCTTTCGCGGCAGAGACTCGTCGCCGCCGTCCCCGTCGTACCCTGAGTCCCCCTCGTCCCCGGCTCGAACGACGCCGTCAAAGCCGATGGCATCCTCCTCGCCCTCTAGGCTCACCACCGGCGCCTTGAGCCGATTCGCGGCCCGCCGCTCTGCTACGGCCGCAATTGCCCGGATATTCGCCGGTAACCCGGCCTTGATCACGTACGACACGATCTGACTCGGCAGATCACGGACCACCTTGACCCGAATCTCGTACCGCAAGAACGTCGTCGCCCTCGCCAGACTACTCACGTCCGACTCCAGCACCCAGCTCCCTTCGAACCGCTCAAAGTCGCCCTTCACCGACCGAAACCGCACCTCGCGCCGCAACCCGCTCTTCTTCACCTCCTCAATCTCCAGCTCGGCCTGCGCGGCAATCCTCCACAGCAGGCTCTGGCTACACCCGACCTGCCGCACCCGCACCCGACTCCCCTGCCTGCTCAAAACCTCACACTTGTCGAGGTTCGGCACGATCGAGGGCAGCGACTCGTAGTCCTGGCGAGCGAGCGAAGCGCGTAGCGCGAGTGAGAGAGTCAGCGCGCGCGGTGAGCGATGAGCGAGCGCACGTCGGTCGATATCAATACCCACAGTCAGCACGTCCCAGACAGTCTCCAAAGGAGCCTGGATCTGTACCTCGGCCACGACCCGCTTCGTGTCGCCCTTGGCGTCCAGGAGCTCGATGGACGGAGCGCTCTGCGAAGACCGGAAAGGGAAAAATTCCGGAGAGGCTGGGGAGGAGGATGCCGTGGTGGAGGGCCGGAGGTGGGGGGAAATGGGCCGTATGGACCATTTCCGGCGCGTCGCAGGCCTCGGTGGAGGAACAGTGACTTCGAGGAGCTGGAGTCCCAACTCCAGCGGTCGTGGCCTCATCTGGGGTGTCTAGTGCGCGAATGAGAGAGGGACATGATTCATGACGCAAAATTGCGTCGCGTTCATGCGTTTCCTGACGCCCGGTGACTGACTGCCGTGGGTCCTCTTGCGGAGAGATCTGTCTATGGAATGCGGCAGTTCCTCGCATTGGCAATGCGAACCTCGGAGTCGAACCAAGGAGGAGTCATCGATCGAAATCGGAACCTGAGAGGGCCCCCAGTGGGGTTCGACGGGCGCTCAGAGAGAGAGAGAGAGAGAGACAGGGCCAGGGGGATAGCGCGTCGTAATACGTGGCCGGCCTGCCGTCTGACGGCTTGGTGATCTGTCTGACTCGCGTACAACAGACACGTGCCCATGTCCTTGCCGTTCGGGTCCTCGCTGTGGGGATGGGATGAGCATGGAAGCGGCACGGGAGATGGGCTCACGCAGGTTGACGATCAGCTTGAGCCAGGGCATCATCCGCAGGAGCCGCGGCGCGAGCTCGACCCCCTCGCGAACATGTGTAGGCTTGGCTCGACGGCCGTAGCCGGAGACTCTCCTCTGAGAGGATCGAGATCCGTGGAGAGGATCGAGACGGATAAAGCTGCTCCGTCTCCCAATCTTCAGCTCCCGCTCCCGGCCCTACATTCTATCTAATAGTATCACATATAAACAACATGATCGCGACGCTGTCCCGCTCTATTAACGCCACGGTACGTCCTAGGGAACGCTGCCTTCATCATTCACGGGGCGAAATCGTTCCTCCTTCGCACGCGCGTCTGTGCGACTGACGGTCATCCGCGTGACCGTGATCGTGGCGATCGTCTACCCGTCGGATAGGCGGGATCGCGCGTTGGGATCGCGGGATGGTGGAGGCGTGCCACACCCGACGCTCACGAATTCGCCTTACGACCGTGCCACCCGACGCTCTCTCTCACTGAATCGTTCGCCATACGACCGTCTGCAGCGTGCTACCAGGACCAGCACGGTCGTCGTCAAGGCTTCCGCCGGAAACTGGTCCCCCGGATCCACTCCCCCGGCTCATCTGGTACATGAATGGCCCCGCAGACCCGCCGTCCGCACACCCCGACTCTCTCACTCGCGCTACGCGCTTCGTTCGTTCGCCAGGCCGGAAAGTCTCTGCCTGGAAACTTCGGCTTTGGTGGGTTATTCTTCTTCTGTCTTCTTCTTTCTTACCGACCTGCGCTCGCGGGCCCCGACCCTGTCACCCCCGCTCTCACTCTCGTTTCGTTCGTTCGCCAGACCCGCTGAACTTGGGAGCCCCCGAGGGCGCGCTCGCCTACTACCAGCAGGCCGAGCTCCAGCACTGCCGCTGGGCGATGATGGGTGTTGCTGGCATTCTCATCCCGGACGTCTGCACCCACGCCGGTGTGCTCAACGTGCCGGACTGGACTGAGGCCGGAAAGATCTACATCGAGAAGGAGGGTGCCTACTCCTTCGCGAGCCTGCTGATGGTGCAGCTGTTCTTGCACAACTTTGTCGAGCTGAAGCGCTGGGAGGACATCAAGAAGCCGGGATCCCAGGGAGAGCCGGGCTCCTTCCTCGGACTGGAGGCCTCGTTCACCAGCAAGGACACCGGCTACCCGGGCGGCTTCTTCGACCCGATGAACCTGGCCAAGAGCGGCAACATCGATGACCTCAAGTTGAAGGAGATCAAGAACGGACGCCTTGCCATGGTCGCCTTCCTCGGCTTCGTGGCCGGCCACGCCGCAACCGGAAAGGGACCGGTCGACTCCCTCCTCTCCCACCTCGAGTCGCCGTGGTTGAACAACTTCTGCTCGAACGGTGTTTCGCTGCCGATCTCCGTGTTCCACTGATAGAATGAGTGATTTGATGGTGTAACGGTGGATAGCATTTTACAGTTGCAGCCATCGAGGTTGACGGTCCATCGTTCAAAAGTCGAGCTTCACGGCAGTCGAGGAGGCGGCCGCCTCCTCCGCCCGCAGCGCCCGCTCGACGCGCTCGTCGAAGGGCGTGTCGTTCAGAACGACCGGGTTTTCGGCGTTGTACTTTGAGTTGCTATTGTGGACTCCGAGGACCTCGCCTGGCGAGCGAAGCGCGTAGCGTGAGTGAGAGGGTCGGGGTGCGCGGGCGCACGTCGGCCGAGATCAAATCAAACCCTCCGAGGAGATGATAAACGCGCCAGCTTTGGGCTCTCTAGGTTCCTTTCGTCTCACCGGGGTCTCGACAGTATCGTTTACTCCTCCTCCACCTTTTCCGCCTCCACAGCACGCGAAGAAACGCATAATTGAGATCTCAGTCCGAGTCGACGATCATCCTCTTCTTCTGCCCTCGCTCCCCGCTCCCCGTCAGGTCCAACTCCACCTCTCTGACCTCTCTGACCTCTCTGACCTCCTCAACAGCCTCCGCCTCCTCCTCCTCCTCCTCCGGGAGGAACGCGCGCGCACCCTGCCCTGGCCGCCACAACGGGAAGGGAAATCCTATATCGAGTGCCTCTTCGTGGAGGATGTCGAACAGCAGGTTCAGTTGGCCCAGAATTTCCGGACTGTCGAATTGTGTGCGGCTGGGGTTGGTCCAACGCCGCCGGTCCCAACTGTTCTCCGTGCACTGGTCCCACAGCCCAAACGCGCGCCGCGCTGCCTTCCGCTTCTTCTCCGGCAGGGACGCAATGTTCTTCTTCGCTGTCGCCCGATAGACCCTGCCCATCCTCGAGTCTTCGTCCAGGGCGCCGTCACGTATCTTGAAGTTGATCTGGTCGTGCGTCGGCCGCTCCCGAGGAATGCCACCCTCCGAGTCACTCGAGGACGTCTCACCGTCGACTTTCCTGTCGTCGTCCGATCGGATCTCAATCTCTCTCGCCCGAAACATCTCGTCGTCATCGTCACCGTCGTCCTCGTCGTCCTCGTCGTCCTCGTCCCCTCGCCGCTGTTTCTTGGAATACCTCGATCTCGCGGCAATCCGGCCCGGCGACACGAGGTTCAGACCGTACTTGTCCAGGGACTTGGTCGCCTTCAAGACCACCTCGGCCGTATCTTGCATCGGGACATCATCCCTGCGGACGATCTCGTTCAGGCCGAAATCGTCCAGGAGCTGCTGCGGGAGCTTCGGATGCGCCGCGTCGGCGTCTGCCAGCACGCCCGCGGCACGCACAGGAAGCACGTGCTCCGTGGGCGGCTGCAACGATCCCAAATCGAACTTCCGCGTGCAAATGACAGTCGAAGGCGTGTCGTCGTCGTCGTCGTCGTCGTCATCCTCCTCGCCCTCCTCGCCACGATCACCACCACCATCACCATCCGTCTGTAGCTGCTTTCCCTTGATGAGCTCTGCGAGTCTCCGCCTGGACGCCTCGCCGAGGCCGTCGACGTCGACGCACGCAATCTTGGGCAGCGCCGAGAGGACCGCCGCGAGCGTGTCGACGACGGCATCGTCGCAGTCGCCCAGCTCGAGGCACTCCAGGAAATACCGTGACCCGCCATGCATCAACTCGCCACACTCCATGCCCTGCTCGCTTGGCACGTGGTATCGCAACAGCACCTTGAGCAAGGCCTCGATCTCCGTCGTCCCCAGCTTGCACCCCTTGAGGCTGATGCGCCGGAGCTTGGCCTGTTTCCACAGGTAGACCAGGAAAGCTACGTCCGCGCCGGCGTACTCACCCGGTCCCCGAGGGGTGCCCGTGGCCGGGTCAGTCCCGATGCTGTCGTTGTCCGACAGGTCGAGCACCTCCAGATTCCAGAGGCACGGCACCGTATCCAGGCGCCCAAGAGCGCGAACGTGCATCGGCGTCAGGCCGCAGTCACGTAGCACGAGGCATCGCAGCCGCCACCAGGGACCCCACAAAAGGGCGTTGTCCAGCATATCGGCGAGGGCCTCGTGGGGCACCCTGCCCCGGAGCCCCGTCAGGTCGAGCGTGTCCACGACCGCCACAGCCTCGGCGTGTGCTGGCGGCGCGAGGGTCGTCAGCAGGGCACCCACCTGCTCGGGACTCCCGCTCGTCACGCGAAGGACGGCCCCGAACGGCGGTTTAGACGAGTAGGAGAACGCGAGCGCCGCGGCGCCTCCCCGCCGCGCGTCCATCACCAGCTCTCCCGGGATGGACGACAGCAGCCGCACGTGCTCCTCGCAAGGCTCCTCGCTCTCCGCTTCGCACGCCGTCCTGTACATCGCGACGAGGGTGTCGCCGTCGACGACGGCGAGGGCTGTCGTCGTGGTGGTCGTGCTCGGGGCGATCGCCCGGTCATCTCTCGGTTTTCCCTTGCCATTCCCCGCCCGCGTGGGCCGAGCAGAGCGGCCGTCGTTCACCGTCCTATTCTCTTGTTCTTGTTCCACATCCTGCGCCACGACGACCTGGCACAACTCGCCAAGAAGGTCCGTGGTGGCCATGACCAGTTTTAGGATTCAAATTTCAAGG
>JACLAB010010091.1_pt1 | contig 15794 bp, 10 predicted proteins | sample 8027921 | NCBI WGS metagenome assembly JACLAB01 (sample SAMN15725117, study PRJNA655200) | protist metagenome | isolation source: fluorescence activated cell sorting (FACS) single amplified genomes of... | place: USA: West Boothbay Harbor, Gulf of Maine | collected 2000-07-19 | reverse complement strand
AGTTTCCTCACTCCGCTCAAATCTGACGATCATGGCGTCTCGATAGAGGAATACCAGAAGTATGTCAAGCAGCCAATGGACTTTGGGACTGTGAAGAACAGGCTCGACAAGGCCAATGGTAGTAATGGATATGCCAGTCCTGCCGCTTTCTCGAAGGATGTCAATCGTGTGTTTTCGAATGTGATGAAGGTTTGGGAGGCTGGGCAGGAAATCTTCGATGCAGCTCAGCGTCTACAGCTTTGGTGGGTACAGCAGTGGACTGAGTTAGTCCCAAGGCTTATGACCATGAAGGCAGACTGTGATCACGAGCAGGAAACATCCAAACCAGAAGTCGCAGGACTTTGCAATGATGAAAATGCTGCTCCGAGTAATGTCGAAAGAGGAGATGACTATCAAGAGCAGCTTGGAATGCCTGACGAGGAAAACATGAGAAGCTGGTCACATCATCACACCGCCGACACTGTAGATGATCCAATCTTTCGTGCAGCCATGCATGGCTATGATACCGTGTCTTTTGTATTTGGGCTGGAAGTTACTTGGTCGCTGATTCAAGAAAAACAACAAGAAGAGGAGGAACGAAAGGCAATGGAGGAGCTAGAAAAGATTGAGGAACTTGAGGAAGCACTCGCGGCCGCGGAGAAGGAAGAGGAAAGTGACGATGATGAATCAGGTGATAGTGATGTGGACGCAGATGGTGCGAAGAAGCCAGCGGCAAAAAAGACCGGGAAGAAGAAGACAGCGGACGTAGATGATAGTGCAAAGAAGAAGCCAGCCGCGAAGAAAACCGTGAAAAGGGTTGATGTCGACAACGATGAGGATACAGAATCCCATCTTGGCGACGAAGAAGATGCAAAAGAAGAAATGGCTGATTTTCTTGCATCTGATTCTGATGAAGGGGAGGAGGACGAAGACGAGGATGACCCTGCTTCAGGAGACTTGGAAGCTCTTGAAGACGAAGAAGAAGAAGACGATGAGGAGGAGGAGGGTGATGATGAGGAGGAGGAAGAAGAAGAGGAAGTGCATGTGGATGAGGAGGAAGAAGAGGAAGTGATTGCAGATGAGGAGGAAGACAAAGCCGATGATGCCGCAGACATTGAAATGAATGAGGCTGCCTCATCTAATGATTCTCCTCCCGCGGAAGAACAACCAGAAGAGGATGACAGCAACAAGTGGTCTTGTACTCAGTGTACATTCTTGAATGATATGAGCAAGAGAACTTGTAAAATGTGTGGCAAAAACAACGGAAAGAGGAGAAGGCGATCTTGAATCTCTTGAGTGTATCTAGAGTTTCAAGGACAACCATTTTATTGATCAATTTTGTAAATAGGTGGGTAGCACTGTTATAAACACCATTATGTGTAATGCTATAACCACCATCATTATCAAGAAGTCCAAGCATATGTATAATATTTTATCACTGCCGGCAATTTTGGAAAGGTCCCAACAAGTGAAATCCCATTTGAGCGTTCTTGCTTTCCAACACACTCATCAACCCTCGCTCACTCAACCTCAACACGCGTCCCGTCGGAGCTCTCACAAATCCACAATAACAACAACAATATAATCAACAGCAACATCAAATAACAATGGTAGATTCAGCTCCACTCATTTCAAGCTCCTCTCATGAAGAAGAGGGGAAGAGACGTAGAACGATATGCGGTGAGAAGAAAACATAGCCGGCGACAGTAGAACATGAATGACTAGGAATGATTCCTTTCCAATATCTCTAACTGACATGATTATTCTCTCTACTTCATCTTTAGGATGCACCACCTTGAAAAATGAGTTCAAGGGCTCCTACTTCGATCTTGTCGAGCAACAAGACGGTGGAGATGCACATACACTTGATGTAGCCAGCACGTTCTCACCGAAACCCCATTTACCGTATTTAGTAGCCAAGCTAATCATTTTGGTATGGATGATCAGCGTAATGGCTATGAGTATTTCTGGTAACAAGTTCCCTTCTTTTTGGTTGGCATTTCTAACTCACTGGACCCTTGTGCTCACGGTAGCATATTCATTGATGTCCTTCGTAGCTTCAGTTGTATTGGCCTGCCGCCCTCCACAAACTAATACACTGAGCATCTGGCTTAAAGTCATGTGGACCTTATATGCCGCCATGCTCCCTGCGAATGTGTTAGTAACCATCTTATATTGGGCCTTGGAGTTTGATCCAAGCACGTTCCAGCCATACCTGGGCATTATGTTACACGGTGGAACAATGGTCTTGATTATGATTGATGGCTGCATCCTATCTCGAATTCCAATCCGTATCAAACAATTTTGGTTCTATGAACTATTTTGCTTCATTTACATTATCTGGACAATCATCCATTCATTTTCGTCTATTGGCAACCCATTCAATGAGGAAAGGGGAGAAGACGGCACCAGCATATATGGACAACTTGACTGGAAGGACAACACTGTCACAGCTATCATTACTTCAGTACTTGTCCTCTTCATTGGGAATCCTATAATCTTCCTTCTATGTAGATTGCTCTCGAGATGTGTTCCCAGAAGATATGAAGATAGTGCACCCAAGAGCCTGAATGACTATGTCGATGAAAGAGTGTAGAAAATTCATATACAGCCCTGAATGACTATGCCGTCTAAGGAGTGTAGCATATTCAAAGTTGTTCTGTGTTTTCATAAGTATCATGTATAAGCTATAAACAACGTCATTAGTAACGATAGATAATCTACTCTCTATGCATCTGCGAGATAATAATAGTTTGCCTTCACACCCTGAAACAATCCCTCATACGAGTTAGCATGAAGACGTTCAACATCACTATCCTGCAAATACCTTTTGAAACCTCTATCCACCGGCACAATTTTGTTTTGGTAGTACAATTCAATTGCAGTGTTCTGAACATTTGGCAAAGACGACAAGGCAAGCTCGACAGCAATTTCAGCCACATCTGCCCTGGAAACGAATCCTGATAATACATCTCCCTGTGTAATTTCTAGGGCACTTGGTCCTTGAATTATGTTTTGTTTTGGCTCGTCTAGCCCGCCTGGACGTAAAACTGTGTATGAAGATGATGAAGACTTACTTGATGAATATGCATCACGTACACCTACTTCACCAATACGTTTCTGAGTCATAATACCAGCCACTGCCATTTCGGTAAATTTGAACCCCAATGAATTGGGTCTTGTGGTTGACCCAGAAGAGATGACTACGTACCGACCAACCTTTTCCTTCAAACAGGCATCACCTGCAGCTATTACACCATCACCATCGATTTCTTTCGAGTTCCCTCCCTTCTTTGAAGCTGATGCCGCATAGATAACCGCACGACATCCAGATATGCTAGCAGCTAGTGCATCTGCATCCTTAACATCACACGCATCAATTGTCAGCAGCGGATTGGATGATGTGGCATCACCATCGAATCCAACAGCGCTCAAAGCAACCCCGGCAGGTGGCCAAGTACCAGAGCGTGTCAGTGCCTTGACATTTAAACCACGTCGAAGACATGATGCCACACAAAGAGCACCAGTGCGGCCGGAAGCGCCGAGAATTGCAATGGGTGCGGAAGCATCACTAGATGCCGCCCATGATGCCTGTTGTGGTGATAAGATTAATGGAGCAATTGTTGCAGCGCCGCCAATCAATGCATCTCGACGATTGATGTTGATGTTATTGCTATTGATATTGCTATTGCCGATGGAGAGGGCAGAAGTAGTGCCTCCAAAGAGGAGCAACGCTGACACAAATATGGTCAAGCAGGGGAAAGAGTCCATGGTGAGCTTCTTAGACGCGTTGTAGTTGTAGCTGCTTGGGCGCACCATTTTTTGTACCAATTCCGTCCGTATCCGGCGGTATGCAAACAGGAGGGCGCCATGATTGTGCAAGCTACTAACGTTGCTAGCTTCTCTGTTGTGAAATCGCTATCCCACGGGTACTCTCTGCCAACAACATCATGATTGATTCATTATTTCTAAGGCTGTTTCAGCGGCCATCATCGACGCCGCTGTGCATTAGTTCATTTGCAAACGATGAGAGTGACCATCAAATATCTGTCGCTGCTAATATCAGCTATATCCTTGGGCGTAGACGGCAGCCAACTTCTGCGAGGAAGCCGTCGACGTTTACAAGATGATGTGTTCAACGTTGCCATCTATCATGAACCATCCCAAAAATCGAGGAGAGTACAGTCCACAACCAACAGTCTTCACCTTCACAACGACTATGTTGCCGCATGTAGCACATATCTCACGTCACCAGAAGTCACAGAAGATGGAATCATTTCTCAACATGAATTCGTTGACTTTTTGCTCAACCAATGTCACTTTGAAGAAATTTGTCCCAAGAAAATGAAGCTGAACTTTGAAAAGCTCGATGTAAACGTGCAGATGAAGTTTATAAGAGGTATTTGTTACCAAGAGGATTTTGTTGATAGGTCACGGTGCATTTATGGTTTGCATGAGATGTGGCTTGATGAGAACATGTTTGGATTTAGGACAGGTGAAGATGATGATACACAATCATTGGTTCAAAACATGTGTAGTGAAATATATCCCGATATTGGACAGTTGGGACTTACAAGGACGGCAGGTAAGTGAAAGTTTACAATGCCTCCTCTTATTCATGAACAAATTATAGTGTAGCTGATATAATTTCTCTTCCTCCATCCTACACAAAGAACCGACATCAAATCCAAGCACAAGTGTGAGGCCTTCAATGTCCCCAACATCAAATCCTACTGCAAGCAAGGTGCCATCAACGTTTCCAACATCAAACCCTTCGTTTAGCTTGATTCCGTCTACCCTTCCGTCGTATTCTCCGATTACATCAGCACCCGCTCTCACAGAAGAGCCATCATCTGAACCAACTACTGCTGCTTCTATTCATTCCAGTGAGTCTTCATCTCCGAGCTCAGTACAATCTGGATCTGTACTTCCACCGGGCCAATCTGAAGTCGATGTTGACACCACTGAACCGCCCTTCAACACACCACATGACCATCATGGTGATTCGCTCTCAAGAGACGTAGTCATTGTGGCAGCAGCCTTGGCTCTCACCATGATTGTGCTTGGTTCTATCTACACTATGTACAATCACCCGCCCCGATCAGTGATTACAAAGAAGACATCTTCTAATGCAATTCATGACCAATGGGATACAACAATGTCGTCGGTGCCTCTCGCTTGCTTAGGATTGAACCAGTCTATCAGCTCATCGTCTTGTTCGCATAGGGATGGACGTTTTGTCAATGTTTACTCAGCTGAAGGTTCTCCTATTCCGCAATTCAACCCAAATTTTGCTAGCACCATTGTCATAGGAACAGTTACTATCGGCGGATCGAGTTCATACAGTTCAGGCTTCTTGGGAGAACCAGAGTTTTCGCCGAGAGAATTGTCAGCTGAACAAGGCAAGGCATTCTCTGGAGCATTGGAGTACGAAGATGTGAGCTCTTTGCAATCTAGCAGGTCATTTAGTCTCGTTCAGCAACGAAAGAGTCCAATGTACATGCATCGCTACGCCAAGAAGCAAATGTATTCACAAGGAGGCGATCCTGACCCATCATTGAGCCCCCGCTCGGCTCATTCATGTAAGACTGTCCCGATGACTCTTTCATGTGGTAAAAAGAAGGTGCACACACGTGATCTAAGTGGTGATAGCAATATTGTATCGCTTGGTGACTGGAAGGCAGTTTCGTATATGTCCTCGGACTTACAACGGCAGCTTCCACACCCCATGGAAATGAACAACTGCGGCATTCACAAGTCTGCAACAGATGAAGCGACGGCGTCCATGAACCAGAAGAAATTTTTCTTCGATTTGTTTACGGTGGAAAGTGAGTTGGAGAAGGGTTCAAGTCACTCATTACCTGTCATCCCTAAGAGACAGTTCAGCTTTAGCTCATCCGATGGTGGAGTATCCTCGGTTCTCTGTAAGTTTATTTGTTATGTGGCCTTTGCATACTTCTATACCCAATATTTCTTCTGTTCTAACCGGCCATGTTCATCATCTTTGTCGCACACCTCAGCCGAATCATTCTTCAAAAATGACTCGTCATATATTCAACGACAGCCTGTTGCTATGTCTCTCAAATCTTCTTCGTCTTCCGACAATGTCATTGATTCAACACCCAGCGATATTTTTGTCCCTTGGCGCAAAGAGAGCCGATCTAGGGAAATAGAGATGAGTGATAGCAATAGTAGGTCAGAGTCGGATTCAGAGTCACATATTGCCCTCCCTCGCAAGCGGAAAGGTTTGTTTGCTACCAAAGGACTCTTCTTCAATGCGTTTAAGAGGAAGGCAACGAGGAAGTTTACGTTCAGGAATAGACCATACCAGCACCTACGAGTTGAATTGCATGAAGATCAATCCGTCGTATCTATGTCTAATACCTATTCAAGCCATACCGATCTGATTGTTCAGCAAGCACCTACACCTACCAAGCCACCAAACGATGCTCTTTTGGGAACCTTTGCTGCCGCCGTCTTGCCTTTTCGAGGAGAAGATTTGGAAACTCCTTTGCGAGCTGGAAGTGAACCAATTCTGGGTGCTCGTGCCACATCTAGTGCTTGTGATATCGACCAGGGCCGAACTGAAGCGCAGGAGAATGTTATGGTACCAAAGGAAAAACACGACGGAGGGAAGAGTGACGGTGAAAGTGCGTTGAAGAGTGATAGTGCAAGTGCCTTCTCTCGTAGCCAGTTTGACTCAAGCAAAGGCTGGTCATCCTGTTCAAAACTAAGCAGCAGCAGGAGTTGTAGCAGCAGGGACGACGAGTCAAACTCAAGTGAAAGCCAATGGCACAACGCCGATTTTGACTCTATCTTTGATCTCGATTTAACAGAGTCTTTGGAAGTATCAAAGTCCTTGGAGGCATCTACAGAGGAAGTATCCAAGCCTTCCCTCTCTGAAACTGAAATGGAAGTCATTCACGACTTAATTACAGCCCGGGACGTTAGCGATTTAGAGGTATCCAGCCCAAGCGATGAAAGTGGGTATTCTTCTAGATCCCTGCCTCACATTGTTTCGGAGTCTTCCGATGACATGTCGTGTCCTTCTGATGAGATGAGTTCGCGCTCGTTTGATAAGATGTCGTGTCCTGACGATGTACCCGTGGTGAAGGATCGTTGTCTTCAGAAAGTAGATGATTGCGCAACTGTCCAAATAGTGCCAGGTGACTGTAAAGGAGATGACTATTCAGATGAGCCTTCCACGAGCAATGAGATCGTTGCAACGAAATGAGAAATTTGGACGTATGCTTGAACCATTGTTTGAAATATGTGTGTTGTTAATTGAGCTTGTACATGATGATATCTTTTCTCATGCTTTTATTAAAGGTGAATTAGCATTGAAGTGAACTGTTACCACTATCCTAGCTGTAGTTGCTTCGCTGCCTTTTGCCATGTTACGCAGAAGGGAGCTTTCCCGTTCCATCACTCAAAGTTGAACGCACTATAATCCGGCCAAAATCTTCCAGTAAGCCCAACTTCACTGTCTCCTCAATTGTCGCTTGAGACGGTGTTAACTTTTTATATGTACAACCCAAGCTGGATGATGAACACGACTGGGAGGTTATAATTTCTACATTTTGTAAGTCCTTCTCATTTTGGAAGGTTGATATTAGCTCATCAACACTTATTCGCTTCGAAAAGAATCTAAAAGAGCTGCAACAAGCTCCTTGGATATCTTCAGATCCATCACCGTCATCACGATAGATAACTGTGTCAAAGTGAACTCGATCATTTGGTTTAACGCCTTTATTCCCCGTGCTCTTTGATTTCATTAGCATTGCTTGGACTTGTTTGGATACTGGCTTCTTCTTCTTTGTTGACTTCTGTTTATCGCCAAAACTAGCTGTTTGATAAATCAAATGAAGTCTCTGTTGCAGTCGGTTGTCGTCGTCTTGTTCATCAGCCTCAATGTTAGATGTATCTTGATTCATTGACGCACGTGATGATTCACTTGTAGATTCAATTTGCATCACCATATCATCATCTACTTCATTGCTGTTTTCGCTATCAACATCACTCTCTGCATCTAAAACACTCTTGCTCTGACCAAACTCATCATCTCTATCAATAGAGAATATACGAATTACTACCACATCAAATTCTTGTAGCCAACCCGCTTGTTGTGCATCATGTAAGGACATTGTATTCGGAAGTCGTCTATACTTAATGTTTGTTGTGTCATCTTTCGTGTTCCCTGGCGGAAAGGCAACTAGAAACTCAACAGACTTGCGATTTCCAGTTGTTCCTGCGACAGATGATGCAACTCTACCAGCAGTAGTTACTCTTGAGAAGAATTTGTAACTTGTGGTGGTTGTAGTTTCATCATTAGACTTAATGTCATCGTCATTTTCTTCTCCATTATCTATTAATTGCAGCAGTTCAAGATGGAATCTATCCTCCATGCGTAATTTCTTATTACCCTCTGCTCGTGATTTAATCAACATGGTACGTACCTTATCAGAAACTCGTTTCTTTTTACTACCACCATCCTTGGATGATGATGATTTTGCAGCCAAATTTTGGATCAGTGTATCAAGTCTTTGAGATCTTTGCTTCTCGGATCGTTTCTTCTTGGCTGGTGGCTTCTTACTCTGTTGTTGGATATCATGATCATTATCATTGTCAGATCGAGTACTAACCGCAGTAAATATTTCAGATGGCTTTAGTCTTTGTTGAGTAACGGTACTATCAGCACCTACTCCAGTCCATTGAACCCCCTCATCATGTGTCTTCTTCTCTGTGTTGTGATGATGCTGATTGTGTATAATATTAGGATCATTGTATGCAAAATCTTCATCTTTGACAACATTACGACTTTGCCACATTAGAAATTTCTGTAACATTAGCTCATCTCCCTTTTCAATATCTGTAATATACGTTGTGCTAGAAGTTATTGTTGTTTTGGATGGTAATGGTAGAAAACATATCTTGCCAGAGGGATACCAATTCATACTCTGCAGTGTCTTGCTTTTGGGGCCCGTTATATCAGTATTGACACGACATGTGTTGGAAATATTCTTGACGGGATTGTAACTCAGGTCAAGAATGGTCAACTGTTGCAGTTTGTCATTTTTTGATAGCGTAGTAGTATTATTATTGAGTAATTTTAGCACAACTAAATCCATGAGCTCCGCGAGGGATGAATCTGCCGGAAGAATATGTGATACACTCTCAAATTGAAAATCGTCGGCATTACCATCTCCTGATGTGATCATCTCAGAAGCCGATAACCCGCTGTCTCCTCCTTTTAATAATGACTTCTCCACGAGCAAGTGGATGGTGACGGAACCCATACTTATTAATTACTTGTTTGGTTGGAGGTGATCAATGCTTCTCTCTCTAGGTTGTTGCTTGTATCTATGGTTAGTTCAGCTTTGCTTTTGCTTCCTTTTCTTTTGCCTTTGCCTTTTGCCTTTTGCCTTTTGCCTTTTGCCTTTTCATCATACTAATAGATGTACGTACCTCTAGGACCTTCTTTATTCTTTAGTCAGCGAAAGCCGAATCGAAACTGACTATCATCTACTTTACCAAGGTATCATAGTGCACAAGCATATTGCAGAGGATCAAAAGATAACCATTCTTGAGTAGTGTAGGGTTTGTTTGTGACCTTGGTTTGTGAAAGTCTTCAACTGGAGCTTGAAAGAAGGCCAATGCATTTTCTAAATCACACTAAAAATATTATGTTCTCAACTTTTTAACAGTACCATCAAGACAGACAAGCAGAAACAAAGATGATAAAACAACCCTGATAGTACTTTTAGGGAGAAGTTGATTTTCTCTAAATATACGAAGGACCGAGGGCATTAAGATGCTGATGTGGGGATGTGGATGTGGATGTGGTGTAGATGTAGATTATGTATGTAGATGTAGGTCACTCACTATGGTACCAGCTGAAGTAAGTGAGAAGTGAGTAATGTAAGTGTCATTCATCTGGCGATCGCCTGCCAATTCCACCACCTTTGCATTCCCTTTCGAGGTCTTTTGGTTGGGTTGGGGTCATAAGAGTAGGTAAATACAATAACCTTTCATGCATGCGCCACAAGATTTGTGTATGGTCGTTTTGTGTGGAAGAAGCAAGAAGGAAGAAGGCGAACCGAAGAAGGTCATGATTCTCCGCTATGACCGCATTTGAGTACCGAAGACAACTAGATACTCCGTGGATCTATGACAGAATCGATCGTATTTGTGATTACTACCAGAGAATTTGTCTCACCGGTATGGCTTCTTTGTCCGTTGAAGTCTTCCCTTCTTCCTTCTCCAGACAAAAAAGAGAATTCCGGAAGTGCGCCACGATCAACCAAAACGTCACAATCGCATGCAATAAAGCCCTGCTGGACGAACAAACAACAACGGCAGGCTTATTACAATACATGATGAACAACAACACCTTGCCCCCTCAATATATTAATCATCGCTTGATAAGCAGCATTGCGCAACGAGAAGAGCAGCAGAAGCACGTTGCATCGATGATGACAGGCTCCCCATCTTCCGCCGCCCGAATGGCCCCGGCTAGTACTGCCCCTCAAACCATCGGAGACGCTACCGCCGCCGTCCCTACTCACAACATGGGCGACAAGATCAATGCAAATGTCATCCAACAAATTACAGGAGGCCGTGTTCCTCCCCGTCCTCTCTGGCGGAATGGGGAAAAAACTTTCCCATACAAGGTGTATGACATGCTCGAGTTTGCCGAGACGTCAGGCAACACGGACATCTGCTCATGGCTTCCATCGGGGGACTCCTTCGTTATTCATGATCGTAAATTATTCACGGAGTTTATCCTGCCAAGATTCTTCCTCCATAAGAAGTGGAGATCATTCGTAAGTTGCATAACTTGTGTGTTATTGTTGTTCTGTCGGTCTACTGCTCCCAGTCACCCTGCCTACATCAATTATTGATGCTCACCTTCTCTCCCTCCTCAACCAACCCCACCTCTCTGTCTCCCTCTTTGAAACAGACTCGTCAACTCAACATATGGTGCTTCAAACGTGACTTCAGCGTAACTGTCGCCGATGCCTATTGTCATCAATACTTTAAACGTGGAGACATGGCAGGACTTTCCCGCGTGGAACGTGCCGAGTCAAAGAATCTATTCAAGAAGGACCCCGTGACAAATAAGCGCAAGCCTGCCAACCAAACAATTGGTGCTGACAGCAACTCATCATCTAGTGTATCTACCAAGGAGGGTGGTAGTAGTAATAGTAGCACTAGCGGCGGCCCTGCCAAGAAACGACGTCAGTCGAGGGAGGAAGAGGATGTGAATGAAGTTGCCAACTTCCTTGCCGGGTTGAAGTCTACAGGTAGTCCCGAGGGTAGTCCCTCAACCCCTCACAAGACTGTTGCTGATATGCCATCTGCACCAACTGTTCCGGTAACTCACTCTGTGGTAGGAAAATCCAAGGAGGGGGGGATCCCGGTTGACACCAGCGGCGCCAGCAACAAGAAAAATATGGATGAAGTTAACAAGACAAGGGCACTTATTGCATCAAGGCTGAACATGTTGCCCCAACAAGGTCAAATTGCTTTGCCCTATCCATCAGCAGCAGAGCGCAGCAACAACAGAAACCAAACTATTCAGCGTTCCAACAGTGGGCATTCTGCTGCTTCTGCTACGCTTCCTCGTCCTCCCGCTAGCGGCCGGGCCTTCTTCGGCCCCAGTCGTCCCAATGGTACATTTGACCGTGAGTCACTTAACCATTTATCGACTGATCAATTGGTAGCGTTGGCCTCTCACATGAAGGTACGAGAGCAGATGTTACGTGAACGTGCTGCCGCAAGTATTGCTGATAGTGCACGTGAGCAAATGTTGCGTGAGCGTGCTGCCGCAAGTATTGCTGATAGTGCAAGTGCGATGGGTTTGATGCGTCCTAATCATCTTCATCAACAACAACTTCCACTAGGCATGCAATGTATGCCAACAAGAGAGGGAGGGCCATACCAGCGTTTCCCATCGGCAGGATCAGCTGCTTCTCCATCGACAGGAGTAGCCCCCCAGATGGCCATGAATCCAGGATGGAGGGATGGTGGTTTAACTTATCATGAAATGTTACAGCTTCAGGAATCACGGTTAGGGCGTGCTGGTGCCGGTGTAGTACCATTTTCGCGAGGGGGTATGGTACAGCAAGGGATGAATCAAAGGATGGCATTTCTTAGTGGTGGCAATCGCAACAAGCCCAGACCTTCGTATGGGGATGTCCCTTCGCCACCGCAAACGACTGGTATCCCAAACATTGATGGCATTTCCCAGAACTTGGGATATCCACGAGCTGCCTAAGATGATAGGGAAGGGGTGGAGACTTTTTCGTGTGCATATCGTAGAAATGTAAAACAGGTGACAATCGATAAGCTATAATAATAATCCAATATTGATTGAAAACAATTATGTCTTTCACCTTAGAGTCAAAGTTAATTAAGAGAAAAGGCTCTGAATGACGAACGGGACACTCAAAGGGCGTAAGTGATTGTACTTCTGACCAGTACCGCAGAAGGCAATTGGAACGCCCGTTAAATGTGTCAGTGTTAAAGCCGCTCCAACTTTGTCGCTCACCGTATCGAACTTTGTCAACACTATCCCATCAATTGGACGGGAATGTCCGCCCATTGTCAATGCCTTTTGAAACATGGTCAATTGATCCATCCCATCATTCCCCACCAATGCCTCACAAACGAATAGAACCAGGTCAGGATTTGTTTCAGTGACGAGCTTGGCCAGGGCTTTCATCAGAGGAACATTATTTTGCATCCTTCCGGCAGTATCCACCAATACGACATCATTGCCGTCCTCGGCGGCCTTATTAATTGCAGCCTTGGCAACAGCCGATGGATCCTTGGCATAGCCCTGATGATATAAGGGTAAAGAAAGACACGATGCATGAACAGAAAGCTGTTCTACGGCACCCGATCGGAAGGTGTCACATGCCGCAAGGAGAGGGTTGCATTGATTACTCTGAAGATAGTAAGCAATCTTGGCAAGTGACGTACTCTTCCCAACACCATTAATGCCAATCATAACAATAACATACGGACGTCCTCCTCCATTCTTCTTCCCGCCACCACCAAGTAATCCAGGATTTCTCTTTTCGATCACACCACGTAATACATCTACACTTTTACCCCGTTTCGTCCCCAAACTTCTACCACCAATCCCACCCAACTCGGGACGTAATATCCGTTCGATGGCATCTTCCAATGCATGACGTACAGCACGTTTCACACCCACCAATGTCCCCACCCTTTTCCCAATAAGTTGTTTTTCTACCACCTCACATATTGCCTGTGCAGTTGAGGGAGCGACATTCTTGGATGTTAGTAATTGTTGCATCTGTTTTAATGGTGGTTCTAAGTCAGATTTGGTAAGTGGACGATTGGGTGATAACAGATTAGAAAAGAATCCACGTATCCCAGTAGTAGTATTGCTGTCCTCTTCATCATTATCACCATCCCGCTGTTGTTTTTCATCCCAATTGATATTAATCTCATCTAAATATTCATCCTCCTCTTCCCACGCTGGGACCTCATCATTACTGGGCATATATGCTGCCTTGGCCTCGGCAATGGCACGTGCATCCTCACGAATAATTCCATCATTATTTTCATCACTGTTGTTATTATTATCTTTGTCCTTGGACATGTCCAATTCAGCCAATGCAGCCTTGGTAACCTTTTGATTCCCATCATGCCATGTTGTTGCCTGCTTCCCACCCTTTTTAGATGTGTTAGCAGTAGTTGTTGTTGCTGTATTAGTACTCTGGGGATGCTTTTTGTGTTTCTTATTATCAGATGAAACAATATTGGGAGTTGCAGATGAAGATGATGATAATTGTTCTTGAAATCGACGTAGGATAGAAGTAAATGCTGTATCAAATTCATTTGATGGAGGGATGAATAATTGCTTATTGTACTTCCCTTGCCACACTGCACTACTGTCTCCTTCTTTTTGTTGTTGTTGTTTTAGTTGCTTGCAATGATGATCAAAAAACAATGCATAACGTGTTAACAAGGAAGTCAACAAAGGATCCAACCTTGATAATTTACGAGTTGCCACTTCTGGATATGTCGCAAGAACGATCCAATTGTTGCTATTTGATGATGATCCGTCATTAGTATCAGCCACAGCATTGTTGATTGTATTCCCATCTAGCCATTCTACTACGACGCTATTATCATTGAATGAAATTATCTCACGATTGGGTGCATTATTTTGCTTCCCATTATTGCTACTATTACCATCACCTAGCAATACGGATGATATGAATGTGTTGACAATAGTTATACAATTTTCCTTATCAGAGTGTGATGAAGCAGTGGAAGACTTCTTGCTGTTGTTACTACGTAGAGGTTCATTGTGATAGAGGACTGTGCCGCCTGAGTGTTGATAAAGGATACAATAAAATGGAGTTAGAAATGTGGTCAGTCGGCCAGCAACAGCAGCAGCCATTTCCTTCTTACCTTTGGTGAATATAGTTATTGTTTCTATCATGATGTTGTTGGTTTGGATAGCGCTGACTGATATTATCTAGATACGTGCAATGAGCCAACAGCTATGAGAGATCATCTCACATCTCACCCAAAAAAAAATTGAGGAAAATGGGAAATCGACGAACAGACAAGAGACGAAGTTCTTCCTTTATGGCAAGTTGGCACTACCTACTATCTAAATAAAACGCTCGAAGGAAAGCGAGATAAACTAAAGAGATTAAACCCGCAGGAAAAGAAGGAGTCTATCAATAAAGTAGTAACAATCAAACGTTGTTTAAACACAGAAATGAACATGTAAATTCAACCCCCTAACATCCATTTCCCAAATTAAATGAGACTAAGTACAAGTCTTTCCTTCATCTCAGTACTACCCCAGACAAGCAAACACCTAAAAGAGTTCTCTAGATATCCCCCAACTCTTGTAGAGTACCTGCATTGCTCACATTATACAAACACCATCGTCATAATCATCTCTAACTATCTGTCTCTCTACTCCTCCTTGTCATCACCAAACTTCTCTTCCCACTCCTTGGCACTCTCCTTCAACCTATCAATCATACCAAAGTAATCAAACTTCAAACTACCCTCACCCTGAGCCTTACTGTAATACTCCTCTGGATACAATGCATCATGATCGGCCGTACCACCAAAGAAGGTGGGGATATCTTCCTCCCCATTCATAAGCATATCCTTCATCATATCAGTGGCATCATCCAATCCTTTCAATACGAATTTACCAGCTAAACGGCCGGGCATGAGTGGCATGAGTAAATTCATTACAAATTGAATAATGGAGCCAACTGGGGCCGAAATCAACATGTTCAATCTGTCAGGATATCCTCGTACCAATGCCTTCAACACGTTAATCAAAAAGCTTGGGACAGGTGGGGGAGGGGAGTTGGAATCACTAATAACGACAAAGTCGGTAATACCCTCCGGCATACATTGAATACCAGCGTCGGCAATCAAGATGAGTGCATTCACCTCGGCCTCAACATTGGGGTACCACGCCTTACGTCCACATCGGATCCAAAGAATAGGTTTCCCCTCCTTTGTAAATCCATGCCAATACAAACTGGCATTGTTAAGTGAGGTGGCCAATGCCTTGGCTTTAGTAAGCTTGTCATAATCGGCTTTGGCCTCATCGGAATATTCCGAAATGTTGGCAAGATGGACAAGTGACTCCATTTCGGGTGCACCGGCCTCCTCTCTCCATTCCATAACGTGTTGGAGTTTCTCTTGGGTGTATTCAATTGGACGGCGGACGGATGGGTCCTTGGAGTAGGGTTTGGAGGCTACAGATTTGATGTAGGCGTCGCTGTATGTTGAGAAGT
>JACLAB010004996.1_pt1 | contig 15797 bp, 13 predicted proteins | sample 8027921 | NCBI WGS metagenome assembly JACLAB01 (sample SAMN15725117, study PRJNA655200) | protist metagenome | isolation source: fluorescence activated cell sorting (FACS) single amplified genomes of... | place: USA: West Boothbay Harbor, Gulf of Maine | collected 2000-07-19 | reverse complement strand
CCACTCATCAGTATACACCACTATTCCCCATATATCGTTGACCCGCGGTCGGACCCGATTTAGGTCGGTTGTAATATATTTAGGGCTTTAGGGTCGCGCATGTTTTTTTTTCCTATGGCGCCTAGTCAGGCCAAGTCAGAACGGCGAGCGCGCTGGACCGCTTGCAAAGATGCTGCTGGGCGCCAAACACGGAGGGCGACCTCGGATCGTGTCGCGCATTATCCCCAAATGTTTGGCGCGAAGCGCGTGTCGGCATTTGCAACCGACCAGTTTTCGTATGATAACCACCCTGCCGACCGAAAGTCAACGATATAGGGGGAATGGTGTATTGCAATAATTTTATTATCGTCATTGCAATATTTAATTTTTTATAATATGATCTTAATAAGAGTTTTTAATACATAATGAATCATAATGATGCATGCAGTAGTATAATAAATATACGATAATACACATATGATTATATAGTTTCACCAGTTTATTAATTAAAAATAATTACCTCACGCCTGCCTGTCATATCGATCCAGCACTGTTTTGTGGTGTATACAAGAGGTTCCGCATAGGATAAAGATTAAGCTTGTCGGTGAAGCGCCGAGGCTGGAAGTTCCAAATCCGCGTACAGAGGCGCAATACCAACCTTTTGCCGCGATCCGTCGGCCAAAGCTGGGTCACATTGAAAGACCTTGAACGTACTTTCGTTGCAATCCGCGGATATACATCGTTGCTCTGATGTCGTTTTCGCTTCCTGCCACCCGCAACCGCCCTTCTCTTCGCGGCGCAAACAAGTCGTTTGGTCAAGAGATAAGGCGTTCCGCAATCAGGTAATGCGCGTATGCAAAATTTGCTTCGGACCCACGCGTTGCTCAAGTGTTTTTTCAACGCTCACTCGTCAAGCAAACCCTAATACTTTCTTACCCGACATCAGAACGACTCCTGTCGAGGCTGTAGTCTGCGCCAAAGCCTTGAATGATGAGTCGCTGCAGTCTACAAGTGTTACCAGGTATCACGAACCGATAGCGTGACGCGCCACGCATCTTGGCAGAGGAATCGAAGCCTTGAAAGTCACAAACGTAAATGCACTAACTGTTGAACTTTTCAGGAACCATTTTGTTGCTCAGCAAAGTAAGGGTCCCTCCCCTGTCGTCATGGAGCGCTTCCAAGGCGTCGCAAGTCAGCTGATGAATCAGGTATGCAACATCGCTCGCATATATGCTTTGAACACAGATCCTCACATGAACCACAATGTGAACAGCGCATTATCCGCCTTGGCGGTGCAGTTGATGATGACAGCTGCAACCTCATAGTTGCACAACTGCTCTGGCTGGATGCAACGGATCCCAAAAAGGTGATGGCAGATCTTCTCAACAATCAGGCCTATCTCACAATGCTCACGCACTGACCAGGACATTACTATATATGTGAACTCGCCTGGTGGATCTGTGACAGCTGGAATGGCTGTGTTTGACACAATGCGTCACGTCCGCCCAGACGTTTCCACAGTTTGCGTCGGCCTTGCCGCTTCGATGGGTACGTTTTCGGTCTTGGCGTTCGGATGTCTACACATTTGCGTTCTGATGTTTGTCATGTTGGATGTTCTCTTTCCATCGGCGCCTTTCTTCTTGCCTCCGGTCAACAGGTGTGGACTTGAGCAATAGGCGAGTATATTTTACTGATGTCCAGCTAACAACCACAGGGAAAGAGATTCAGCCTTCCAAATAGTCGAATCATGATTCACCAACCTTTGGGTGGAGCACAAGGTCAAGCCGCAGACATAGAGATTCAGGCTAATGAAATCATGGTGAGATTTGGTTCCCAAGCTTCCTCCCAAACCTGTCTATTTCCTCTAAACAGCTTTACACAAACTCACTACAGCATCACAAATCAACTCTGAATGGCTATCTCGCTGAATTCACCGGCAAGCCACTGGACACTGTAAGACTTGTCACCTTGACATAATTTTCGTCGAGTCATTTCTGTTCTGACCATATGCTGCAACCCCAATCTGCAGGTGATGGAGGACACTGACCGCGACTTCTTCATGTCTGCCTTTGAGGCGAAGGAGTATGGATTGATTGACTCAGTCATCGAGCACCCGACTGATATTGCTGTTCGTTCATCCGGTATACCCATGTATGCAGGCGAGCTTTGACAGAAGCGGAGATATACTGCCGCTACACATATACAGTAGTTTTATTCTTTTAGAGAGCAATTTTAATTTCAAGGTGCCAGCACCCAAAAATTTGCTAAGATCACGCGCGATTTTTACATGGAAATCTAAATATAGTGTGTACCCGACTGCCAGTTTGACCGAGTAGACACGGTACAACATCGCATCGCTCAATGAGGGCGTCAAGGTGTTCCTTCAGTTCCTTCAGGGCGGAAAATTCCTTCACTTACTATTCATGCTTCGCTGGATGTGGCTTTGTGCACCGGTTATTGGGGCGAGCAATAGGATAGCAGCAGCACATGCAAGGAGCAAAGCAGCGAAAAATGCGTTCCATCCATACTGTTGGACCAGCAAGGAAAGTGGAACGCCGGCATTTGCAGCTCCCTGCGCGTCAAAAATACTCAGAAAATATTTCGTTTTGAAACAGTGCACAGAAAATACCAAGTATGCAATCCAACCCAGGAACCCTTCACTCGCTCCAACAGAACGGCGGCCAACAATTTCCGCCCCGCACAGCCCTGTGTATATGAACGCATCATTAGATGAAATGGTAACGCTACTTCCTCATGCCAGTCATCGGGCGTACCAATCAGCATCTGTGGTCCATATAAAAAGAAACCTATCATGAACACAATCAAGGCTTGTAGAATCGGGAGTCCTGAAGATTTTGTAACGAGTAAGCTCAGCTTTGTATTTACTCGATAGGAGCTTACCACTTGGGACGGCTTGGAAAGCAGCCAGCATCGCTGCGACGCCGATCAAGTATGCCATGACTACCTGAATCCGCTTTCCAACAGCACCTCCAGGTGAGGTAGCTATATACCAATCACTGATGCGACCTGCAATGAGGCTGCCAAGCAACCCACCGAGCTCCATACCAGAAACCCGGACCTACAATGATGTCAAAGTTGGATATGAGCGAGCTGAAGCATCCGAATCTGTGTGGAATCGCACCGCAGCGGCACCTGCATCCATGACGCCTTTCTCTTTTATTAGATAAAATACTGACCATGACGTGATACCCTGATGCCACGAGACTTCAGAATCTCATGCTTTGATGAAATCACATATCTCTCGAACGTCACCTGTCTCACGACATAAACACAGAAATACGTGAATGCAAGTCCCCTGATTAGCAGGTTGGAATCGTTGATTATGAGTACACGGGCGACATCGCACGCGAAAAGACGAGCATAGAAAATCACCATATAAATGGGTTTGACAGCACATTTTGAAACAAGTTATCGAGTAAACTTATGTTTCTCTCCTGAATGACAAACAACTTACGCAATCAAACTCTCGATAAGAAATCATGACGCACCGAAGCTCCATGGGCAGCAATATCGTCAGTGCTTTGTGAAGCAGTTTGAGGAGCTGTTGTGTTCGTTACATGTGAGTCAGAAAGGTTCTGGCGCTACATGCAACTTGCAATACCCTTGGTCTGCTCCACAGGAGAAAAGCCTCGTGCTTCAGGGGAGTCTTTCAAAGTTAGGATGATTAGTAATCCGACAGAGAGTGCGATTATCCCCGGGGCCCACAGTCCCCACTTTCTCCGCATGAAATTCTAGTAAGGAAAAACATATATGGAACTTTGAGAGCATAACTTACGTTCCATCCAAGTGTTCTAGCAGCTGTACCCGCGAGTATCGGGGCAGCAAATCCTCCCAAATTGTGGGCAATGTTCCACATGCCCTAGTAAAACGAGAAATAAGCATGCAACACAAAATGACCAGCATGCTCGAGCACCCACCCAATATGTTCCTCGTTCTTTTGCGGCGAACCAGGAGGTTAAAATCTTAGCACAACTTGGAGCACCAAAGCCTTGAAGGATACCTAACAACATGAGGATGCGACACAATGTAAGAAAATTCAGGTGGAAAGACCTTTGCAAGCGGCAGCAAAATCAATACAAATCCTACCATTGGCTGCCCATAGGAAACAGAACACGGGGAGCGTTGAACTTGCCCCAAAGGCAATGTTGACCTTTCAAAAGGAGGTCAGTACAGCAGGTTCCTCTCAAAACTGCAATCGATTCACTGAAGGGACGATTCACCGCACCAGACCGGTTGCTATCAACCCACCTCCAAGCATGATGCTCGGAGAAAGTACGTCACCAACAACGCCACTAACGAACTTGCTGCAACCATAACACAAGGGAAAAATTGAAGTGATAACCCCAATTGAAGTGATATCAAGACCAAGAGCAGGTGAAGCCACCATGGCAGGTGCCGTGAATGTCAAACTATTGCGGGTCAGATAGTAACACGCGTAGCCTATCAAAATGCTGCGATGCAGTTCGATGATTAGGTAAACTCCTTTTAAGTTGTTCAAAAGAAAACTTGCCTCAAGAATACCGTCGTTCGGACGAGGAGAAATCTATTTGTGTAACCACCCGACTCGCTCTCGAATGTCGGCAACGGTTGAGATGCCACGCGTGCGATGATTTGACGACGCTGGACTGTAGCAGTCACATGGCGGCAGGAATCATTGAACGGCCCATTCAAACAAAACTGACTTTGGTAAAGCGGGGTGATCAGCGACGGTCTGGCCGGTTTGTCAGCAGTGTTGAAAATCCGGAGTGTTCGTAGCCGTGGAATAGGTCCTCGCCCGAAACGGGCCCCGACGCGCGTAAGCTGAAGATCAGGATTTCGAGCGCAGATCATTTGGAATATATTTGTTTGCTCGCCGATAGCGCCGAGAGCTTAGACGAAAGGCACGGTGGGATGTCGTTGCTTCACTGTTTCCTTGTGAAGTGTTCTGTATGTGTGAGTCACTTTCGTTCGTGATTGAGTCATGATTTTTTCCTCATACATGTTTAATACTCGATCCAATGGTTCCTTTATCTTTTATCTGGTATCGCGTTAAAACTAAATACGCAGGTCCGACGCTTATTACTCATACCTTCGTAATAAATACGGTTGTTAAGCGCTTCAACCACACTGACTACAAAACAGAGCACCAACCTACTTTGCTGTCTGTCATCGGTTTCTGAATGTTATAAGAACCGGCGCACGCGCGTCCGGACGCGCCCCGGTCTCGTCCCGCGCGGCACGCCGCGTGGCTATGCCGACCACCTTAGAACGGACGCACCGCGCAAACCCCGACGCACGCCAACGCCACACACCCACTCTCCGGTCTCTGGAGCCTTATTATTATTATAATAATAAATCATGTTTCTTATCATAATACTAATACTATATTTCCTGCGCACGCCACTTCGGAACGAAACACGACGCTAACGCTAACGCGTCTTCGTAGGTGGCGGTGGTCGACGTCGAAGTTGACCGAGCATCGATGAAAATTCAGCTTCAAATCTCAACTAAGTGCACTTCTTCATCGAAGCTGCATCGATCAAATCGTCTAAAAACTTAGTCCCGAACCAGCCGACCGCGTCGTCATTTCTGAGTCATAAATCGTGGATCATTCAAAAGGGAGGCACTTACGTATGTACGCAACAATATGTGTATTTATTTTCGTAATAATAAACACTTAATCTTACTTATTATTATTAAGATCTTATGACTTATTATTAATTGCTTGCTTGCTTGCTTGCTTGCTTGCTTGGACGGAATTTTTTCATTCGTTATAACATATATTTATGAACGCAGAGCGAGGATCACATACGTGTGTGACATCCTCTAACGAAGGCACCTGGGTTCTTTGAGAGGGAACGCAATTATGATCGTCAGTTCCATGCGCTGTTCGCGCATACATGGCCAGCACTCTTCGTTTGTTACAAACCTCTTACGCCGAGGATGCGTTCGGAGACGTCTCGCCCGACAAGTCAAAGTCCGAACTTGTGACACCCTTGTTTACTCCTCAGCCTGTAAGCCCTCGACATTAGGGAGTGTTCCTAAAGGTCCGTCTCGATGAAGACAATGCAGAAGCAAACCTTCATACAGTATTGAGTGAAGAGTGCAATTTCGTATTGAATCCTTGTTGCTGCAGGCGACGGTCTACGGCAGATAGTCAAAGCTGCCTTTAGCGAGGCAGTGACTGCAGTATTATCCAAAGGAACCCTAGTCGATGTCAATATTTCAGAGTGCTCGGGCAACGTTATAGGGGACTATCAGGTGGCACCCCAGTTCACTCCATGTTTTCAACAAAGTTTAACATCTTTTCTTTCGTGTAGTGCAATAGCGCCATGCAGATATTTGCTGAGATGAAACAGAGCGGGGAAACGCCGTATTCTAGTCCTCGCTCCCTTGCCGAGGCCATCGTGGAGGTGAGCGAATGAATGTTCATGTACGCAAAGATAAACGTGATAGTTATGGTATGCGACTCCTAGGCAATTCCGGATAGAGATAATCTCTTCGCGCAGACTTCAGTTGCCGGTCCTGGATTCGTCAACGTAACTTTCTCAGCGGACTTTCTTGCCGCTCAAGTCCTTGAGACTGTGGTAAACTCTGCTGGTAAGCAGCCCGACTCATTTGTGTTGATATGCCGATCGTAAATGTTTTTCAACTTTAGATGATGGAAAAGTCAGCATTCAACCACAGCGAAATATGTCTCTCCCCAAGCTGGCCGTGGTAGACTACTCCTCTCCAAACATAGCCAAGGTGAGTTCTGCGTGCGCTTGATGCATACCTTACACTTTGACATTCCCTTGAATTGCAGGAGATGCATGTTGGCCACCTGAGGAGCACTATCATTGGAGAAACGCTTTGCCGAGCTCTTGAGTCTTTTGGAGTTGAAATAGTCAGGTGAATAATGACTTTTTGCAATGCGTGACGAACTTTGACCAAATACGTCCTCTGCGTCCTTTGAACCAGGTTGAATCACGTCGGTGATTGGGGAACGCAGTTTGGAATGCTGCTGACGCATTTACAAGACATGCAAATGGGTTCTAACTTTGCCATCACAGATCTTCAAGAATTTTACAAAGTCAGCCTTTCTGATCGGCGACAAGACCTCCTTTTCATAACCGAGATTGTTTGCAGGAATCAAAACTTCGGTTTGACAAAGACGATGATTTCAAGGTAATGAATGATCATGCAAAATTAAATATTGTCATTCATATTGACCAAAATAGAATATGAAGGCTAGAGCGCAGTCTGCAGTTGTTCTACTTCAAGCTGGCGATGGACAGATGAGGAAACTCTGGGAAGAGATCTGCGAGGTATGTCAGGCACCTATCATTCCGAGCTTCTGTGTTTTCATTGTTATAGTTTCTTAGATAAGCCGCCAGGATTTCGAAGAAATTTATAGTATCCTCGACATGTCCTTAATTGAACGAGGCGAAAGTTTCTATAATGACTTGATTCCTTGTGTTCTTGACGATCTTGTGAAGAAGGGCATTGCTGTGGAAAATCAAGGCGCCTTGTGCATTTTTGAAAATGAAGAATCCACTCCACTGATTTGCCGAAAGAGTGATGGTGGATTCAATTACGCCTCAACGGATCTAGCTGCACTTTGGCAGGTATTGAATGCTTTCCTGGCGTTGGTGTGATAATACCGTTCAATTTCACTTCTGTAGCGCGCGACCCAACTGAAAGCAGATCAGATTATATACGTGACAGATGTTGGTCAGGGCAAGGTGATTATATAACTTTCGACTTGTTTGTAAAAGTCCGCAGATCAGACCTTTAGCTTACTTTTGTGTTATCAGCATTTCAATGCTGTTTTTGATGCAGCCAATCGCGCTGGATGGCTAGATACAAACGTATGCTACGTTGAAACGCGCCCTTTCAAAAATCCTGACAGCTTTTTAAATCACTTATTATTAGCGAAACACAAAAATTAAGTTGGATCATGTTGGATTTGGTCTGGTCATGGTAAATATTACTTAAGCTCTGCACTCTGCAAGTGCGCCTTGCTGATGCCAAATCTTCGACTGCAAATCCATTCAGGGAGAGGACGGCAAGCGGTTTCGAACCCGCTCTGGAGGAACTGTCCCATTGCGGTCACTTCTCAGGGAAGCCCAATCTAGGTGCTTCGAGAGTCTGCGAGCGAGGAACAGCGCCCTTGACAATAAGGAGCTCATGGTAGGAGTCCAGTTCAATATCATTCGGTTCTCGAACATGGCAGGTGATCTGATAATTTTCTATTGCATGACTGTCAATGAAGGAGGCATCGCACATCATGGGTAAGCAAATTTTGTTGCGCCAACACCTCAACCTTTTTAAAATTGCATCTCACAGCCACTGCAGCTGTAAAATACGCTGACCTTCACAACAATCGGTTTGCAACATTATATCTTCAAGTCCTGCATTTTGGCTCACTTGTACATCTTGTGTAGCTTAACGAATTACATGTTTTCTTATGATCGCATGCTCGACATGAAAGTAAGATTTGCAGGGTTTGAAGCAGTTTTCGTACAGCCCAGGAGTGGATAGATTCATTTTCCGTGCTCGATAGGGGAACACGGCAGTTTACTTGCTGTATACACATGCTCGCATTTCCACATTGTTGAGTCGTGTTGAAGATCAGGTTTCAATCTATATGAAGAGTATGCGCCTTGACCGAACTTATCCACACCGTTTTCGACATCCTTCAGGATCTGATGTTGCCTAACAGTGAAAAGGTATTTTTTGCACAAAAAGTTGGTTTCGCATTTTCTCAACCAGGCTGGATCGATCAGTTTTTCAAAAATGAGAAGGAAAGAGCCTTAGCTGTCGCTATATTGAAGCTTCCCGATGCCATGCATGCAGTCGTGCAGGTACACTTTCAGTAACAGTTCTGTTCAAGATCTTTCTTTTAGATATTTAATTTGCTAGGATCTTCTTCCTTCAAGACTTTGCGACTATGCATACACTTTATGTGTTGCATACAATGAGTTTTACAGTGTATGCAAGGTAAGGATTGCATTTGAGAAAAAAACAGCTGAAAAAGATTGACGCCATGTCGCTGCTCAAAGGTTATCGGCAGCCCGGAAGAGAAATCACGGCTCATGCTTTGTCGCGCCACTGTTTTCTCCCTGAGGCGTGCGCTGTTTGTACTCGGCATCACTCCGTTGTACAGGCTTTAAGACGCCTCTTTGTTCCGATTGCTGCCTCGCTCGTGCACTATTTTCAACAATCTAATAACTATTGGTCTTTTACATAGAACACTATGCATGTCAATAAGCCATATATCGTACCTTCGAAGGTACCTTCGAAGGTACCTTCGAAGGTACTTCTCAATACACCAGCTCTTACACTCTAAACCTTTTTTCGTATTGAACATCTATCACAAGACACTAGTTGTATCGCAACGAGTTGCGAATAATTCTGCAACTAGCTGGGCAAATCAAAATAGTTCTTGACTCCGCAGAGCTTTCCGCTCAACAGATAACACTGTTTGCAAATGCGCTTTCAAAACTCTGTCTGAAAAAGGGGGCGTTTGCCCCGTACTGATCAACTGATTTTTATTGTCCTACAGAAATTTGCAAGTAATTTAGCGTAGATTGATTCACACATGATCCCGATCGCACCGTTTCAGACGGTGCAACGTGGATGCTCTGTGTCATGTGCTGGAAAGCACCACCGAGTGCGCTAAGGCTGGCGCTGACAGATTCGGCGAGTGTAAAAATGGTCTCGTGGCTCGTTCTTGTCTGCTGCCCAGAGCTTTCTTTCCTAGGATGTTGTGTTCTTCGAGCACGAGTAGAAAGGGCAGCATGAAATAACGTTTATTTTAGCCCGTCGAATGGAAATACATACCGGCTAAGTTGCTCAGCAACGGACTCCATAATTCTCAAAGCTTCATCAACTTCTCGTTGATGCGCCTGTAAAACCTCGAGCTGTCGTTCAAGTCTATCTTGAGACGAAGTGACCCTTGCCAGATCGATCTTTGGTGTAAAAGATAATTCAGAAATAAGGCTCAGATATGATATGTAAGTCGGAATAGGCGGACCTGTAATGCCGATAAGAAGTGCTTGTTCCGTTGAATGCAGCTGTCCCACTCAGTCAATCCTTTAGTCCTCGCCAAGAAGATATTCTGCAATGAATACTTATAAGCCTAAGTAAAAAACTAAATGGATTTCGTTGCACGAAGACTGACCGCCCTGCTTTCAAGATCCGTATTCCATGATATGACAACTTCGCCTACGCTCTTCCCTTGCGCTTCGGAAGGGACCTGCGGTGCCAGGGCGGTTGGATTGGATCAGCGTCGTCCCGTTTATTGCGCCGCAAAGTACAACGGACTGGGCGGGAATTTTCGAGACTTTTCGGGCTTTTCCGACTGACGTACTTTAAGTTTTAAAGCTGCATCAGCTGTTCTATTCGCAGACATGTCGACCACAGGCGGTGCCACTGTTGCACTTTTCCTCCTTGATCAGCTCTGTGTTACTTCTTCATCACCGGCCAGTTGCCAAGATTCTTCTCAAGGAGTAAGCCCCAAAACTCTTTTTAGCAGCCGAAGAAGGTCAACGATAAGGGGAACACTGATAATAAATGAGTACGAACGAAGGTAATTGTTACAAACCCTCGAAGATATATATATATATGAACACTTAATAAATATAATATTAAATACCTTCGTATGCGTGCGAAACTTATTTAGATCTTATTAACAAGTTACGTAATAAGGTTTCGAATATTCGAAGTAATATTAAATAAGATGCAATAAGATCTTATGAATAGAACGAAGGTAAATAAATATGTAATAAATATAGGTAATAATATAAATATGTAATAATATGATATTTGGATACAACTCTCTATCTATCTGTTAAATATTTCATATTTGGATATATTTGGGGACTAGTCAGTTCACTGACGAAGTCACATTTAGTCCACATTCCAACCCGCCGGTTTTTTTGCGATCGTCTCGTTTTATTCGTCTTTTGATTAGTGGAGCTCGATCATTTGCAAAGGTTATAGACTAAATCACCGTACGGTCGGTGAGTGATACTTTATCTCTGACTAACAACTATGTGCAACGCCTTTCCGTTCTTTGGACGACTGCTGTTCAGCGGGACGGCCTTACCGTTGCGCTTAGCGTGCACGTAGTCGTCGTTCATACACGCACAACACCTGTGAACGATAAAGCGACGCCAAGCCGTCTTCTGAAGACGCGGTAGTGGACGGTCGAAGTTGGACCGAAGTATCGGTGAAGTTTCAGTTTCAAACCGTTCCAAAAGACCTCGTTTCACCGAAGCTCCATCGATCATTGTAATTAACCCTAATTACAATCTCGAGCCCGTCCAAACTACCTAGCTAGTTCCAAACAAGCCTCCCGCGAACTCCAATTCTATCGTTTCTCAATCACCAGGGAGGCACCTACAACGGATTTTAATAAGATATTAATTACCTTCGAAGGTAACTCTTATAATAAGGCAGCAGGTATATAGTTTCCTCATCTGTCCATCGCCAGCTTGAAGTAGAACAACTGCAGACTGCGCTTAGCCTTGCTTAAGTTTCGAAGGAGAATATTACCTTCGTACCTTCGTGCCTTCGTTCGAAGGTACCTTCGTTCGTATCTTCTATATATATATACACCTTCGTATTGTACGAGTAGAATAATAAGTCTCCAGAGTCCGGGCAGCACAGGTTCTCAACGCATTAGCGGGCGGGAACGAGCGCGGAAAGAGAGCGTGCGCGTATCTGCAGCATCTCAGCTGACGCGTTGCCGTCGTCACTTCGGGGTCCCAATTTGGAGAGCAGCTTTCTCTAACTTGCACCCGCAGAACAACTGTAGAACTGTACACCAAGAATACTGCGTCATGTCCGGTAACGATAACCCGAAGTTCGATGTGGCATCGGCTGCCACGTTCGATGCTCTTGAAAGGGCATCGCAGCTAGCCTCGGCGCCTGAAATAAATAGAGCGGTGCTGCAGCACTCGAAAAGTCACCCGCGTATGCTCGAGAGTAAGACCCCCTGATATCCTGCTTCAACATCTCTGAGGAGAAAATAAACTCGATGTAGAGAAACCTTTTTACATGGATTCTGCCAATACACAGGCAATGCCACTAGCCATGTTTGGCCTTTTGGAGCACTAGCGGAACTATTAGACAAGTAAGTGCAGTCCCAACACCACATCAAAGCAATCGAGTATTCTGTTTCGCTTTTTGAAACATGCTGATGCCACCCCCCATACTTTCGTACGGAGCAGCGCCCAGGATAAAGAATGTGGCGCAACTACAGTCAAGGTCGATGCATACGAATTTGAAGCCGGCAATATTGCCATCACCGTTCAAGATGATGGGATTGGGATGAATAGGGATAGTTTACATCGTATGATCTCATTTGGTTTCAGCTGCAAGGAGCACGCCAAAGGGAACGTAGGACGCTTCGGAATAGGATTCAAATCAGGATCTATGCGCTTGGCAAACGATGCTCTCATCTTGACCCGCCAAAATGGGGAAGCATCTGCAGCGCTGCTGTCAACAACATTCCTTCGAGAGATTGATGCCGATGATATTCTCATCCCAATGTTTACTTGGAAAGTTGAAACAGTGCACGGGCAGCAGTCTTATGTTTCCCATGAACCTAAGAATATTTCAATTTGGGAAGAAAACATCGGCATTGTAGAACGCTATACATTTCTCAAATCAGAACTGGACCTCCTCAATGAACTTGACAAGATTACAACTCCCACAGGGTCGCGGATCATTCTCTTTAACCTGAAGCGCTCGCCAGAACTCAACTTTGACCAAGATCCGTTGGATATTCGCATAAGAGGTGACGATCTGGGTACCGACGAAGGAACTCGATCATCTTCTCGCAGACCTGTATATCAGCAATATAGAGCAGGGCAACAGATGACCCTCGACGTGCCTGAAGACTATAGCTTTCGTTCATATATGGAGATCTTATACCTAAGGCCAACAGTCACATTCACACTTCGTGGTGAGCTAGTTGTGCCTCGGTGCCCAATAAAGCGTCTTGATGTCGAACATTACCAGTTTGAGCCATACACGCCCAAAGGTATTCCAAATGAGCGAGCATCTTCTATCGTGATACATGTTGGATACCAAGATGCTCCAGGAAGGACCAAGCATTGTGGATTTCACATGTACAATAAAAATAGACTGATCCGGATGTATCAGCGGTTTGGTGCTCAGTTACAGGTGAACACCATGATGAAGGATATGCTGGGAGTTGTGGAGGCAGATTGCTTGGAGCCCACGCACAACAAACAGGCATTCAACACCACGGATATTGCCTACGCTAAATGCCAGAAATTCATTGAAAAGTGTATGAATGACTATTATTTCGGGGTTCAAAATGTGAGGCTGGCTGGAATTGGCACAAAAATGAAGCGAACTCCTCCTGCAAGAAAAAAATTGCAGACTGGTGCAAATAAGCATGCAAAGGTGAAGAACGCGAATAAACGGAAGGGAACCGTCGCTCTCATGGACGAAGATGAGGGCGAGTCACGTGACGGATGCAACCTAGATGCGAAGACCCAGTGCAATTCCTTTCTGTCAAGGCGCAACAAATCGCCTGATCCATTCCCAAAGATACTTCGCAAACTCATGAATAACAGAATGAGTTGGCCATTCAACGACCCAGTGGATGCAGAATACTGGGGTGTACATGACTACTATGCGGTTATAAAGACTCCTATGGACTTCGGTACCATAGCTACCAAGTATGACATGGGTTATTATAGGACTGAAAACTCAGGGCACGGATCTCTCAAATTTGTTACGGATGTTCGCCAGGTCTTTTACAACGCATGGACGTACAATCAACCTGGACATCAGGTGTACCAGTCTGCGCAGATCCTGGCGCGTATCTTTGAGACCGAGCTATCGAAGTCAGTTGGCGTCGACGATAAGTGGGGCTTACTCTCAGGATCAACCATAGCAATGGCATTACCGAAAATTGAGGTTGTCGAAAAAGAAAATGCGGATATGAACCCGGCCAAATATATTGAGGCGAAGGGTACTACCGACGGGTCATTTTGCACGAAAATGGACGTGATAAAGGGAACAGAAACACCTCTTGAGAGCGTTCCGTCTCGAGAGTATATTTTGAACCAGGAAGCGATCAAGGTCATGGTAGAAACACGTGCTGCACAAGCTGTGGCCAAAGCAAATGCCCTGCGGGACAATGCCGTCGCAAAACTTCAGGAAGAACGGGTGGCAAGAGAAGCATTTGAGGCTGAACTTGAAGCGCAGACAAGAGAGCTCGTTCAAATGGCACGGCACGAGGAGCAGGCACACTATCAAAAGTTTGTGGTCGAAAGGGAAACGCTCATTACATGTTTGTCTGACAGCAACAACATGAAAAAAATATTGCAGGACAAAATCACGAAGCTGGAAGACGAAATCACGACGCTGAGGCGCAACGATCGATCTCAGCATGATGTGCGCTCTTGTTCTCCTCCTAAATACCAGTGATTTAAATAGATCGGTGACTGAAATTCTTCCAAAAAGTGTCTTCCAGTATTACCAGGACCGCACCGACGGCCGCGCTCGGCAGCGTTCGATCCTCGAACGGCCGGAGAAAACGCCGTCGGTAAGAGTACAAACGAATCCGACTTACAGGTATCAGTTGCAAAAATGTCACACTCACCTGGTATCGTTATGAATTACGGTCTATTCGGCATACAATGACGACGGCATTTGTTTGCTCATACCTCGGCTACTGTACGTAGTTAAGATGGTTATTCATGTGATTAATTAATTAACCACGTCCACGGAGGCTATGCCGACCCATCTGGAGCGAACCCCAACAAATGTTTATTCGGCATAGCCGATCTTACGGGATCCTTTGGAAAAAAAATCAGAACCCACCTGGTATCGTTGATCAGATCGAAGGTCTATTTGCCCCATACATTGTCTCCATTTTCGACATCGTTAACTCAGGAACGTTGGTTCAGCGTTACATATAGTTGGTCCCTTCATTGGACGAAATAAACCAATTTTCTTGAGTCACGTGTTGAAATTGTGTCCGATCATGTTTACTCATACGTGAGGACATTTATGTTATATCACTCAATTAATTCACATTTGATGATTAGACATGCATGTACCTTCGTACGTATATGTCAATATCAAATCATACCATCCGACCACCAAGCAAGCAAGCAACCGATAAATAAACGTATGTAGTACGTACCCTCATCAGTCTCATCATGTTTTAATTAATAAGCCCGTACATGCCAGGGGGCTATGCCGATACACCTGGGAACGGACCCACGCAATCACGTCTAACGCTGTTTGCTCGGTCCCTGGAAGATTATTATTATTACATGTTTCGGCTATCTAGTCATGTGATTAAGATAAGAGGAGACCTGCAGGCTGGCGGGAAAAAATCCGGCTCTGCTCTCGGCTAGTGGCTATAGCCCGCGGCTCGTCGATGGTAACAGCTGCCCGGGGCATCAAATAGCTAGTACCTAGACGGTTTGTATACCTAGACGGTTTGTACACACAAGTTAAAGCGCAGGAGAGAAGGGACGCCTTCCAGTCTTACTTCTTTAGAGTACGTATTTATTTTCAGGTAGTTATTTTTTCCACGGCGTATCTTGCGAGTGCTGACAAGGTCGTACCAAAGGTGAAATCCACAAGTTTTTTTTTCGCACTGGCATTGACTGCTGCTGCGGGCGTTCAGTCTTTCCATTGCCGAGACGGCGAAGCGTCCTTGTTGAATGCCGTGGTAAATGTCAGGCAAGGTGAGTTTGCACATTGAGCCAAAAGAACGGCTTAGTTTCGGTCAAGATATAGGTTGTGCTTGGTACCTTAGAACTTCAGCATCACATAAA
>JACLAB010012491.1_pt1 | contig 15798 bp, 8 predicted proteins | sample 8027921 | NCBI WGS metagenome assembly JACLAB01 (sample SAMN15725117, study PRJNA655200) | protist metagenome | isolation source: fluorescence activated cell sorting (FACS) single amplified genomes of... | place: USA: West Boothbay Harbor, Gulf of Maine | collected 2000-07-19 | reverse complement strand
AGTACTCATCTGGAAAATTGTGACTCTTTATTACCCACTACGCCCGTCACTGGCGAGTCAGTTGGCTGAACTCTTTAGTGGGGCAGTTCGTCGAGGCAGCACTGTTGCCGACACGGGCGGACGAGTGATACGCGCACCATCAACAGTCTATCTTAAAGCCTTGGTATTTCGCGTTCGTTAAAGATGGTTTACGAACCTAAGGCAGGTCTTAAGGATGTTGAGCAGTACCAGAGAATGTATGAAACCTCCATAAAGGACCCTGAGAAGTTTTGGTCTTCAATTGCGGGGCAGTTCGTTTGGGAAAAAGAATGGGACGCGGTGCTTGAAAGTAATTTCGACACTTCTTGTGGTCCGGTCAGTAACTCCTGGTTTATCGGGGGTCGCACGAATTTGGCGTGGAACTGCGTAGACGCAAATATTGACAAAGGGCTCGGTGATAGTGCTGCCCTCATCTGGGAAGGAAATGAACCTGGTGAACAGTCTGAACTCACTTACAAAGAACTCCGAGATGAGGTTAACAAGCTGGCTAATTGGCTAATCCTGGCCGGAGTAAAACCTGGTGACAGAGTTGTTGTGTACCTCCCGATGCTACTTGAACTGCCCACTGCAATGCTGGCTTGTGCGCGCATCGGTGCTGTGCACTCGGTGGTTTTCGGTGGCTTTTCAGCTGAATCCTTAAGTCAAAGGATTCTTGATAGCGAAGCCCGTGTCATTTTGACTTGCGACGTAGTCAAAAGAGGACCGAAAAGCATCAACTTGAAACAAATCGTTGACGAAGCACTGCTTCACTGCGAGTCAGCAGGCTTCAAAGTTGAACATTGCCTTTGCCTGTTGAACAATAGAATCTCGGGCAATTCAACGGCACTCAGTCCTACGAGAGATAAATCATGGAATGAAGAAGTAAACAAAATGTGCACGGAGTGCGCGACGTACTGGGCTGATTCCGAATGGCCACTCTTCATGTTATACACATCAGGCTCAACAGGCAAACCCAAAGGTGTAGTCCATTCGACAGGTGGATACATGGTCTATGCAGCGACCACAACAAAATATGTGTTTGATGTCTCCGAAAGAGATATTTTCTGGTGTACTGCTGACTGTGGTTGGATAACAGGTCATTCTTATTTGACATACGGGCCATTGTTGAACGGGGCAACATCTGTCGTTTTTGAAGGGGTACCGAGTTACCCAGACTGCGGCCGTTGTTGGGATATTGTTGACAAGTACAAAGTTCAGGTTTTCTACACCGCGCCTACCCTGTTGCGCTCTTTACAGCGCGAAGGCGATGATTTCGTTAACAAGTATTCTCGAGTTTCATTGCGTGTCTTGGGTTCTGTTGGAGAACCTATCAATCCAGAGGCTTGGCGGTGGTACCACGATGTTGTCGGCTCGGGTCGTTGCCCTGTGGTCGACACTTGGTGGCAAACCGAAACTGGTGGTCACATGCTCACTCCGCTTCCCGGCATTTTCAAGGAAAAACCTGGCAGTGCAGCTCTGCCATTTTTTGGGATCGAGCCCGTTCTTCTGGATGGTGCAGGTCAGGAGTTATCTGGCGAAGCAGAAGGTTTTCTATGCTTCAAGCGGTCGTGGCCGTCGATCATGAGAACTATACACAGAGATCATCAAAGGTATGAAACAGCCTATTTTTCAACGTTCAGTGGATACTACGCGAGCGGGGATGGCGCACGCAGAGATAGCGATGGGTATTACTGGATAACAGGGCGCGTCGATGACGTCATCAATGTCTCTGGCCACCGTATCGGTTCTGCAGAAGTTGAAAGTGCCCTCGTGTCGCATCAATACTGCACGGAAGCGGCAGTCGTTGGTGTTGATCACGAAATCAAGGGTCAGGCTATTTATGCATTCGTCACTGTCAAGAGTGATGTAAATGCTAACGATGAACTTCGTAAAGAATTGGTTCAATGTGTGCGGACTGTCATAGGACCGTTTGCATCCCCTGATTTCATACATTGGGCTCCTGCTTTGCCAAAGACGCGCAGTGGAAAAATCATGCGGCGTATTCTACGAAAAATCGCTACGAACGATCTTGACACACTCGGGGACACAAGTACACTGGCAGATCCAAGTGTCGTTGACATGCTGATCAAGACGAGACGAGGTTAAATTGCAGCCGCCACATAAAGTCTCCTTCCTCTACGTAGCCGTTATTTCAGAGACGGGATCGTGATCGGCTTCTCGACTTTGGCACGTGATGGGGCTAGGTCGTTACGCCTTTTCCACCGTGGTCTATGAAATGGTACTACTGACGTAGAATATCATTTATGGTTGGCATTGTCTACATGAAGATTGCTACTGCATTCGCTATGGATCTAAGTGACTTCTCAAAAAACGAAGAAAAATGATAAATCGCGTTATCGAACCTTGAAACCGAATATCCTCGGTGTATACGCGCTAGTTCCCCTTCTTGTGTGCAAGTGGCCGAATGTCATGAGAAACAAGTGAGCGAAAGTTGTACCAAAATACGCTCCGTCAACGTTTCCCTGATACTTGCTTCTCGGAAAGTAAATGTCCTAATCATTTTAACATCAACTATGCACAATCGAAAAATAGAAACTTGCTAGCTCACCTGACATTGTGGACAGAAGATTTTGACCGTCGCCGTTCGATAAACGTCGGACGTACCAGCGGGTAAACAAGACTGGTTGTTACATAAAAATCTGGGACATCGTCCAAAATGCGCCTGCTTATATTTTTCTAACATCTGTGACATTCCCCGGTTCGTTAGTATGTATCTAGCGTGGATAAGGCCATATAGCATCTCTGCTGCGGACTCAACAAGCTCGTGCTGTTCCTCGTTCAGAGGCTCACGTGACTCCACATCCAGTATCAAATCGAGCGCGTAGTCATAGTATGGGACTAATGATGATAGGCCGCTTAGGTTGAAGTCATCCTGAATGTAATCTTCTTCCACTTCGCAGTAAAACTCATTACCCTTCAAACGGCAAAACCAAGATATCCAAGTTTGCTCAGGTTCTTCGGAACTTTCACTTGAAGCAGTAGTGTCACCTTCGGCGTTGCAGAACGCTGTGTCGACCGTCGTAGCTCCGATCTTATGAGCCCACCTCTTGTCGTGCATCGCTGAACGTGTTCAGATGTCGCGTAGTGACCGACGCTACGTGTGCATAGGCCAGTGGTCCACTGGCGGTGGAACCCAGCGCGCCGAGATGTGTGGAAGTCCACGGTGGGCGCACGTGTCTTTCGAATTGTGTGTGACAGAAGAAGGCCCATCTTACATTTCCACACACATAAGAAGAGTACGGCCTATATCCATTCCTGTGCACAGATTTAAGTGGCGGCACACTAGCTTCTCGGGGAAAAAATTTATCGCCGCTTTAGAGAGTCGATAAATACGTATTTTATACTTTTTGATACTAGTATCGTAAATCTACTAGTACTTGTACTATCATAATTTTTTCCCGTTTGGGGAAGCTTCGAATTTCGCTAAATTTTGGTGTAAAACATGATAGGTTATGTAATTGTCTTTATACGAGGAAGTTAAAGATTCCTAGTGCAATGTAGTAATCGTAGTTACGGCTTAACTGTTACGCCGACTAAGAGCACCATAAAATTCACCATTTCCGTAAAATTCACCATAACGTGCATGCAAGTCTTCATTTTCGCAGCTGTACAGCGATAACTACTGCGGTAGTGAATTCAAATTTTTTGAAAAGACGTCACGTCTGCAGCTGCGTCGGCTTCGGCAGTGATCACTCAAGTCTTGACGATAACTCTGCGACTGGAGATACACGACTGTATGCGTCATGTTGGACAGATTCGACGAATCGCACTTGCTCAGCCTCGCGTCGAACGTAGGTCGACCAGGTAACTCTGGGGCATATGTATGTGATGAATACTGCGCGCAAGCTTTACAAGATATACAGCGTTTTTTGCGCACAGACACTTCGTCTCAACGCCATGCGGCAAATCAACTGATCACATGGAATTTTGTTTCAAAGGACATCATACCGCTCATCAAGAGTGAGCCAGATAACAGCGAGTTGGTATTCCATGCGCTGAAAGTCCTCGTGTTCCTAACGTTTCCTGTTGAGGAGGGCCCTGAATTTAAGCTCAATCACAAGAAAGTCCTGGCTGCTGTAGATACCATCCTAGATCATTTTGACGTTGTCCAAGTAATTTTGTCACTCGTTTGTGGCGCATTTCAGAGGCTGGAAGCGAACTCTGGCAACGAATTAAGGCAAATAAATGAGCTCGAACTTGTTTTCACACTTTTTCGCAATGTCACGGTAGCTTGCATCAACACGGAAGTCGATCAAGATGGATATTCGTCTGCTAGAGCAGAACTGTACCTTGAATGGATGTTTAAGTGCCACTTCGATGAATTGATAATCCTCGTTTCACAAGATCTCAAGCTCCCACAGCTGAGTACCATCGGATTCCTAATTCTGGAAGTCATGGGATGTTTGTGCCACAGAATCAAAGGACAAGAATCAGAAGACGGTAATAGCTGTCGTCTTGCGATAAACAATCGAACTGGGAATGTCATGCATCTTTGGACGAATCAACCGCCCAGTGTGCAGCGCTTTTATGGCAAGTATCAACATGATGTCATGTCTGGACAGTGTGCCAAGAGTTTCATCACTGGAAAATACCAAGTGCACAACGCTTCGAAAAGGGACACTAAGAGAGTTAATAATTTTTCATTTCTTTCGTTTGTCCAACGTTTTGAACAACATGCTTTGCAGTCAGTTTTAAGTTTTGCCTTGAAGAAAGTTGATGGCAACGTTGACTATCAGACACAGGAATATGTTATTCAAATTCGCAATATTTTGGTGATTCTAGCATTCTTTATGCGTATGAGTACATGCAAAGAGCACGGTCCTTGCTTCTGCAAGAGCTATGCCAACGTGCATTGTGCCTGCATGTTCACTAAATCATTCGTCCGGTGGTTGAACACGTTATGGAAGAAATTTGATGATAAAAATCACACGGCACTGTGCACCGTTCTATATGATTTTTCTGCACTTTTTATGAACTTCATGTATGCAAATTTACAAAGCAGTAGCCAAGGGTTGATGATAGCCGCTCAAGCATGTGTGAAGCAGATGTTCTACGACAAACATCAAACACCCATCACAGCACATCTACTACGCAGGCTGAGGAACTCTGATACGAAAAATATGAGCCAGACAACTTTACTTTTTGAGAACATATTCTACGCAACACGTTTGTGTAAGTGTCTGAGAGATGGAAACGAGTCGCAGGTCGCATTACACGTTGATTCTGAGATAATGAAACGGTTTATCCACTGTATAACACAGGACCGCCATGGAATGAACCGGGAGGTGCTCATGTTTTACCTGAGTATACTAGAGAGAGAGAACAAACATTTCCAGAATTTCGATATGCTCGTTGCCTATGCTTTGTTCATGCGGGACAGTTACGCAGATGATGACAAGGCACGTTTAACAACGCAACTTTCGGTGCTCGTGAACGACATGCTCAATAATTCTATCAAAGTGAACAGTCTTGGCAGTACGTACTTGAGGGTGCTCGTATCGCAAAATACTAGAATTCTAGTCTAAAAGGGTGTAAAGCACAGTATCATAGAGCAAATTTACGAATTTCTTGGAGCGCGGCTTCAAAAGAGACATCAGACAGGTTTAATGTAACCGGTCGAAGTTTATCACCCGAGAACTTTTCATGAAGTGCGTTCGATTCATTCTCCTCTGCAAATCGAATAATTCCTAGTGCACATTTGACAAGATCGATCAAGTCGGTGCGCACATTATCTGGAATCCATATTCTACCTCTTAACGTCACATAACTTATCATAATCGCCGCTTTAGCCTTGATTGATGCCCGATAGACACACAGCTCTGTACTGAGCAGTGTTGTTTCACACAGGAAGTTGCTAAGATACTCGACATCGTAATCCAGAGACATTGCAGCGCAATATATATTGCAAAAAGTCTTTGAGGTTGGGAGACACACTCGATAATACAAACTCTTCAAAACAGTACGCTCCATAGCGATCAATTGCTTCACAGAATACGTGTTGTCGGTGATGTAGCAGAGCTCAGCGACACTAGGAGCATAGATCTCTTCGAGTTTTGAAGCAATCAATACACAAGTAATGCCAAGTAGTTGTAGAGATTTTCGCGGAGTGTCTTCGATATTTAGAAACCTATCCATGAGAGTCACAGCAAGATGCAGCGTTTCTGACACCAAACTATATTCCTCTGCAACCTCTATGAGCCAGTCAACAAGCGTGGTTCGCATCGCTGAAGTTACTTCACTCTGCACGTCAGTGAATCCCTGTCCATGAAGAAGAAGATCGTCTTCAGCTTCTAAAAGACTGTCGAGGATTGTCCGTTGAAGAGTATCCTTATGAAATTTCTCATCCTTCGTGCGCACACAGAACTTCTGTTTCAAACCTGCCTGAGAAGCACAAGTTTTGTGCGAGTCACGCTGACCAGGAGACTTGAAAACTTCATATTGAGTAGATGCGTTGGGCGTACGTACACCGTGTGATATGGAATCATGGACACATACGTTCTCAACAACTGGATGAGGCGCGCGCGTGTCACAGGAGACATTCCCACTGCTCGAGCACACTACGTGGTTGGTGATGTCACGCAAGCAGGGCTCACTTTCACAACTCATCTGCACGCTCTAAAATATTCGCGTGTAACACTCCGATAGTGAATTTTTTCTGACTTCTATCGCAGCGCTACGCAACGGACGTGTCGCGAACCGCAGGCACAGAGCGACGTGTAGTGGCCACAATTCAAGTTGTGCCGAGTTCGACTTGAAAATGTTTTGATTCGATAGCTGTCTCTTCATCGGCCTTACGATGTATTCTACCGTTATTTTTCGGAACTACCGGTACTATCGGTACCGGTATCCTTTTTTCTGGTCGCAATTTTCTTAGTTAAGGGGTCGATTCGACCCCTTAACCAGAAAAAAGGATACTTGTGATTTCGAAAAAAGTCGAAAAAACTACCGGTATTTTTGACAGGAAAACTTCCAGAACGTTTATCTCCGATTTCTTTTCAACTTACAAGTAAAAAACACGATTCAACGCCAAAAAACGAACAATAGGAGCGATGCGAAGCGTGTTGGATTTGTAAACAAATCCGACAACGAGCATTCGACGGGTCACCATCCCTTGAGCCGTCGGGTCGCTCCATCGTAAACGCGTGTCATGCCTCCGTCGTCCACCACGAGGATGTCGACAACGACTATGATGCGAAGACGACACGGCGCGATATCTTCTTGGATGACTCTGCGGTCGATCGCATCGATGGGGTCATCGGCGCCGCCGTCGTCGTCGCAGCCGCTTGAGTCAGCGGCACCGTTTCCCGCGCATTTCAGCGTTGAAAAGAGTAGTCAACGCACGCGACCGCGCCAACGGGCTCGGACGACGAGCGCGAGGACGAAATCGACTATGAACAACGAAGGTGAGTGCGCGGATCAATCGCGGACGGGCGGATGGACGGAAAAGGGAGGCGAGCGTCGAGGAAGAGGAGCGGTGCACCTGATCACTGGACCGATGTTTTCGGGCAAGACGAGCGCGTTGATGAGAGAAGTGGAGCGAGAGCGACGAAACGGACGCGTAGTGTTCGTGATCAAGTCGGCGTTGGATGCGGAACGGTTTGGAGACGGGGCAAGGGGGACGTTGATGACGCACGACGGTCGAACGCTGGAGCGCGAGGCGGAAGAGGAGGAGTTGATGGGCGGAGCCGTTCACGTTTGCGCGCTTGGAGGGTTCGACGAGCTTCAAGACGATGATTTGCTGTTACATCGAGATGCGGAGGTCGTCGCGATCGATGAGGCGCAGTTTATGGCAAATTTAGTGCCGTTTGTGGAGCATTGCGCTGAGATGTTGGGGCAGGTGGTGTACGTGGCTGGTCTGGACGGCGACTTTCGTAGGAGAAAGTTTGGTCAAGTATTGGATCTCGTACCTCTCTGCGATTCGGTGACGAGATTGAAGGGGCAGTGCGCGACTTGCGGTCAGCCTTCATTATTTAGTAGACGCATTGTCGCCGATGAAACCAGCGTAGTCAGTGTCGGCGGCGCTGACAAGTACGCGCCGGCGTGTCGAGTGTGCTATGCCAAACTGCGCAGTGCAACCAGCCCGCGCTAACGAGAGATAATTTGAAGAATCAAGTTCGAAGTACGGATAGGTAGACTTTTTGATCATCATTCAATAGCGCGTATTGGTTTTTTCTCATTCGTATTCAATCCATTGACAATTTTTTCTCCTGCTATGTACCGGTACACATATTTCCTGGAAAGATTTTCCACTATGAAAACTAATTGGAATCATCGAATCGAAGGCGTTTGGACACAGATCGCTCTCGCTGTCGCAGCATAGGCCGTTTTTTACCCGTAGTCAATCCAGCGGAGCGGATTTTCGGGAGGTATTCACCATCCTTTTGTCCATCATCATCATCATCATCATCATCATCGTCGTCGTCATCATCTATCACACGCGAGGCTCGGCAGCCCTCTGTCCTCGTGCCGGGTGTCAATTCGGTCTTCTTCGATCCAGTTGCCTTCTTCTCCTTTTGTTGAGTTGAATCGTCGGCGTAATCGCTCGCGTCGTGTAACATCAAGTCTTGAAATCGCTGAATTGCACGCCGAGCAGCGCCCATATTTTGTCCTGAAACTGCATCGACGGATGCGCAATCGAATTTAATCGAGTCATTAAATCGAACGAGCTCTGCGTTTCGCATCGCCTCCGTTGGCATGTATGACGCAACCCGTGCATCAGACAAATCGTAGGCTCTCTTCACATGGGATTTTAGAAGTAAAGCGACACTTAAAGCACAAGCGAGCTCAACTTCCGCCTTCATCGTTGCGTCGGGGACGGCTTTATCGGATTTATCGGAAACTTGCTTGACGCACGCCTCGAGGCGTTCTAGAAGCAAGCCACCCTTGAGCGAAATGACTCGATTCAACTGATAAACGACGTAAAGGGCCTCGTCGACTGACGTGAACGGCAGTTCGCTGATGAGTGAAGCCAAGAACCTCAAAAACAAGACGTCAGAGGTCCCGCTGGACGTTTCAAACCGTCGTAACAACGTATTCAAAAAGGCATTACGTGAAGTTCTGCCTGTGTTAACCAAAGAGTAAACAAACACAAACCCGTCGGAGGCGGTAATCGTGACCGATGGTTTCTCGTCGCCACGTCTTCGCATCGTAGTTTCTAGCCGTTTTTTGAACAGATATGCAGTCTCAACGCCTTGCGTGAGCTGTTGCTCGAAAAAGTCGGAGTGCCTAGTTAGTTGCACTTTCAAGAGTTTCTTGCCGAGGCGCTTGACGCTCGGAACCGGATCTATCTGAAGAGCCACGAGCATAGGAAAGGCGCTCGCTGGGTGAACCAAACCTTGACGCAACACTAACTCAACGAGGTGCAAACTGCGTAGGCGAACACTGTGCGCCGTGTCAATGCACAGATTGAGTACATCATCCCAATACCGTTGTGCAATCCCACCTGCGATAGATCTATCAGCCTGACCGTTAACTATTTGGAGCTTCTCTGACTGTTTCGCACGCTTCTGAGCAGACTTGAGCATAGACTCGCCACCTAAATCAGTCTGAGACACGGAGGACATACGATACTCTTCTTCACGAATGAGTTCACTCAGATTAGATAAAGCTTGCTCCTTAAGTGATCGCTCAGCGCTCGGCGCGAGCGCGGCTCGCATGATGGGATCAAAACTTCCCTTGCCAAATCCTCCTTCACTGTTGAACATGAGTTCCGGACGTGCCACGAATAGATCTCCGCATGCACCAAGGGCGCTGCGCGTTAACTCATATTCCTCTGCTGTTTGCTTCTCGAGAACCTTACGGAAGATTCGAAGAAGATCCTTGGTGGAAAAGTCGCAGTCATTTTTCTCGTACGCTCCGTCGATGACATCGGCGCCGAAGCGCGAAATATTCCCAAGAACGTAGAGAGCTCGCGCACAGTGTGATTTATGATGCGCATCTAACGGGTCATTCGAAGAAATTGATTCGACTGCGATGGAAACGAACCGCTTCACCATAGAGATGGTTCCACATTCCTTAATATCTCTGACGCGTGAAGTCTCCGCAATTGCGCAGAGTGTCTTGCACGCGTGGAAAATGACAGCCTTATCGTGATGCCGTAAAAGTAATATGCGTAAATCTCGCTCCATTTCGACTGCTATTTTCAGTGGCAATCCTCCAGCGTGTTTGGCTACAGTGTACATTATCGACATGCAACACTGAAGTTTCTCAGAGACATGTGGAGTGTGATCATCCACACGTTTGAGATAAGGTTGCACTGCCGCCGCAAAATACGTAGGGTCGTGCGAGGGTAGACATAAGCATGGGTCCACTAAAGATAATATATGCAAACCAAGAGCATACTTGACGCTCATGGGCGTTACAGATCTTTCATTGAGGGCAACAACGCGCGTCAGAGCTCCATCTTCCGAAGTTCCATCTCCAAGAGCATGTCGTGCACGCTCGTTTTCCTCGGCTTCGCTCTCTATGAGAGCGTGTAGCATGCACATTGAGACACGACGCGAAATACGTTGCATGTCTTGGACATTTACCCATATATCTAGCTTTTCGTCTTCGCTTGGATTCAATACGCCGTCGAGGATGATAACAAGCGGAAACGTCGGTAGAAGAGGAATTTTTTGCTTGCCGCTCCTTGACACAAGGCAGTGTATATCCCAAGCTACGGATACGATCTGTCTCGTCCGCGCGGCAAAAGGATCTTCGTAGACCCCGATGTCACCGTTAATTGAATTCGTTTCTGTCAAATCTCTGACATGATGTTCCCTAACTTCTACACTTCTGTCGTCCTCATCATACGGCGCGTGCACTTCATCATCACTCACGTCGCCTTCGAATTCTAGCGACGTAAACCAGAGCTCACGGAAAATCTTCACAACTTGCAGTCGCACACTTTCTTCTTCGTCCATAATTCGAAATGCCAGCACTTTCATAGCCATCTCCGCATATGGGAAGTCAGGGTTTCGGAGACATTCATGGAACGTCGAGATGACTCGCTTGCGTACTGAAATCCCTACATCTGAAATGCGATCTTCGATAAGTTTGTAATAGTGCCTCGCCAACGTTACGTCTCTGACGATTTGCCGGCCGACAACATCAACAGTGACTGCACGGACAGAGGAGCCAGAGTCTTTCAGTCTCATCTTCAGGGCCTGCATGATTTGCGGCGACTCCAAAAGTGCTGGATCTTCATTGATAATGCCACCTATGGCTCGCATCGCCGCAGTGCGCACTAAAGAGCTCGCATCGTCGAGCATGGCAGTGATCCTTTGAATGACTACATCGAGTTGCCTGGAAAGAGGCCTGTGCGCATTTAGGTGGACGCACAGTGACCTGGCGAGCTCTCGCGGCAACTGCGCTTGGGACGCAGAAGGTGTGCTATCAGAAGACTGCGCAACTCGCATCATTGCCGTGTGCAGAGCGCAGTACATCGTCCTAGATCCCCCGCGTATCATTTCTTGCCTGAATCCAGTCCCCGCTCGCTCTGCATCGCGAGCGTATTGTGCGATGTGATACGTAAACGCAGCGGTGTGAAGGGTGGCTACAGGCAAATCTGTCACTGTCTCCGCATCAGTACCGCTGTTTCCAGCGTGCTTCTGGGATGGTGGCGCTGCTGACGTTATGGACGTCGACTTGCGATTGTTTTCGGCCAAGTAGCGTACTAATATGGACTCCATCGCAAATAAGCTGTCGTTCGCTTTACCGCGAAGGACCATTTCGGTTCCACTGGTTGTGGCATCGACTTGCGTCCCGACCCGAGCGGCGTCCTGGTAGGCAAACATGGCCGCGCGATCGAGCCAGTTTTCAGACGACGAAAAATCCATATCGTCTTGATTCGGTAGCTCATCCCAGTAATTATTATTTGCCACGTAGATTGCGTCTGCTTTGAGTCGAAGAGCCACTTGGCCAAGGAAATCAAGTGCGACTTCGCGCATCTTTGCATCCTTAGATTGCAAACCTGCATTGCCCAGTAGCTGTCCCGCCAAGTTTAATACTAATAGATTCGATACAGGCCATTCGGGTAAATTTCGACATTCCAGAGCGTCCGATAGCGCATTGCTGATCGTTGATCGAATCTGCCGTTCGGTTTCTGCGGCTTTTACCTTCGGCCAGCGTGTCAATAAATCCTTCCAAAAATAGTTTGTCCAATAAAATGCAGTTCCGAAAGAGCGAGACTCCACATCTATAAGCTGGCCTTTGCCTTCAACCCCTTCATCAGTAGCTTTCTGATGAGTCTTGAGAGGCTGTTCGATGAACTCAACGCTAGTCTGCAAGCATTTCATGAGTAGCGCCATGAGCGCTTGAATCTGCATGGTGTCCTCACCAGGAACATTAAAACTACGTACACCACGGCCCTCCGCGGGTAACTTCAACAAAGATGTAATGATGTTATCAATAATGAATGAGCGATGCTCGCCGTATTGGTTGAACACGCTCACAACGAGCTCAACAGCTTTGATTTGTACAAAGTTGATGTTTTCAATCGAAAACGCTGAAAATGCCAGCGTGGTTAGCAGTAAGACCGTCGCATCCGGAAGCGTAAGAATGCCGATCAAGCTTGAAAGCCTTGAAAGACAGACACCAAGTTTTGCCCCTAATGCATTTGCAATTTTGATGCCCGAGTCGTGAGATCTACTTGTCGTCGCCGGCGCTTTGGGCTTCATAGAGGATGACGTTTTGGTGCTCGTCGTCGTGCCGCCTTCGCCAGCTGTGCCGTCGCCATCGATTCCAATTCGATGTACGTTCCACAAACTTGCATCGTAAAACACAAAGTAATTTTGAATGAGGTGTGTTCGCAGAACTTCAACCATGGTGTCAATCGCTTCCTCTCGATATATCTGCTTTGGCATGTCGGCACTCGACAGTATCACAAAGTACGCTCCGAGCGCTTCTACAGCCTTGAGTACCATCTGGGCGTTTGCGCCTCGAAACTTGTCGTCCACTTCAATCATCGTCTTCCTAGAATGACACGCGATACGTTCGAGCATGGTTAAGAAAACGACGAGATGACTCTTATCGACTCGGTTCAAGAGACCTCGTTCTCGGAGAATTTCACATCTCGAGGCGAAATCTCTCAGCTCGCCGACCGATACTTGCTCCATCAGGTCATCATCACCCCCAGTTTCCATCAGCGACTCTGCTTTCTCAAGAATATCTTCGCCTGAACGAATGAAATCCGTCACCAAGGCCTCGCAGTCTATCGAACCAACAAACTCTGTCGTAGTCATGAGCGTCTGCGGTACGGCTAATCCGTCGCAATCCGCGATGTCGCGTCTCTCCTTCGCATCCCCAGCATCCATCTCGTCTCTCGCATCGCGCGCCCCCATTCCTATCTGACCCACCGCTTCGTTCGCCCTCATCAACAACACAGGTTTCGGCAGCGTCGCGCACGCTGAAACATCCAAACATCTCTCGTCGTACGCCCGCACCGCCGCCGCCACTGGATCTTCGCTCGCCTCGTCGTCTCGTCCGCTCGACCGATCCACTCCTCGCTCAAACAAAAGCGTGCTCGACCTACGTTCGCGTCGTGTAAAATCAAATTATTCGCCACCCTTCCCAGTCAGTCGCGTGCGTCTTTTTTGTTTTCTCCGTGCCCGCAACCACGGCGTTATCCAACCACCCGTGCAACGAAATCGAAATCAAAAGCGCGCCCGTCGAAGAAGAAGAAGAAGAAGAAGCAAATCAAAGCGCAGCAAAAAGAAAACTCGAGTCGGTCGTTCTTTTCACACCGACGTCACGCACAGATAGGACACATCGCACTCCATCAACAGCTCACCCAGCGCCCGACCGAGACTCGCCGTCGTTTCCTTCTGCGCATCGAAAACGACTCCGTGCGGGCGTTGCTGGTGCTGCGCGCGCTCTTCTTCAGCCACCGTCGTCGTCGTCGTCGTCGTCGCCGTCGCCGGATCATCATCACTCGACGAATGTAATAGCGTAACCCGCGACGCATCGATCGCCGGGAACCCGAGCCCGAACCCGAGGACGTGTTCACCCGGTCCGAGAGACGTGAAACGCGCGCGCGTCGTCGTCGTCGTCGTCGTCATCGTCATCGTCATCGGATCCGTCCGTAGCGATCGGATCGGATCGGATCGGATCGGGTCGGATCGGGTCGGGTCGTCCGTCTCTGCCGCGGTCGCTCGATCCAACCATCGCTCCAACCACTCATCTTTTTTTTTGAAAATTGAAAATTGGTTTTGGCGGGAAAAAAATGTGGGTGCGATGGGCATACTGTTTGAACATATATTGGAATAGAAAGGTGCGTTTTTGTTTACACGTTTACACGCGCCGGCGGCGCCGGCGCGCGCGAGAAAGAGAGCGCCGTCTACCTCGACGACTTTTTTCGCTTGACTTTAGACGCTTTCGATCTCGACTTCTCCGCGGGCCATTGAACGACGAAACCGGTGGATGGATCGCGACGGAGATCGACGAAGACTCCCGGTTTGCGATGCGCCGACTTTTTGCTCTTGGGATCGTACCCGTGGGTGGGCACGTAGCATTTGCGAGCGAAACGCATCCGGTCGACGGAATCAGAGTTGTTCTTCGCAGCGGCTGCGGCGGTGGAAGCGCTGGAGACAAAGTCGGCGTAGGTGAGAACGTTGACGTGACCCTCGAGGGCGGCGATGGGATTGACGTCGACCGAGGTACCGAGGAATATCTCTTCCGGCGGGGTGTCGGGCGAGAGGACGCCGCCCCAAGCGCGGACTTCGTCTTGCGTCATGAACCAGCAACACTCCATCATCATGGAGCCTCCCTCGTCTCGAAAGCATCGTTGAATCTGCGCGAGATACATGTCCTCAGAAGTGTGCTCAGGGAGGCAGTAGATACAATCTCCGCGCTTGTACGTCACTCCATCGCGCTTAAAGCCGTCGTAAAACGTCCGATCGTTCCGCACGCCATCCTTCTTCCCATCTCCAATCCATTTCACCAGCGCCAGGTGATCGCCAGCCTTTTCATTCGCCAAATCTTTCTTTTTCCTAGCCTTTGGTGGTTTTTTCGCGCCCGACTTTTTCCCACCTGCGGCGGCGAGCGCCGCCTTTTCCTCACGTTTCTTCTTGTCCTTCTCCTCCAAATCGAGAAGCACATTGACCGGTTTGGACTGCTTCCGCTTCTCCGGCGAAGCCGCCGCCTCCGGGTGAGCCACCCCGGACGAATCACCATCCACATCCGTCGCCGTCACGTTGCACATTCTCAACACGTCTCGCACGCTCGAATGTGGTGCCCTCTTGCGCTTCGCCGACGACGACTTGCCTCCACCGCGCGCCGAACCCAACCAAGACCTCGGCGGCCTGTACTCCCGCCCAGCGAAATCAAAAACCGTGCTTCGAATCGCATCCTTCTTCCCTTTTACCTCTCCGCCTCGCCCCGCCGTTCCGACTATTCTTCCCGTTTCGCCTCCGCGACTCGCCGGAGACGTCGCCTCCTCCTCGCTCGCCGCGCGTTTAATCCAATCGTTCCGTTCCACCGCTGTCGACAGTATCTCAAACACCCGCTCTTCCGTCATCCAGCCCGCACCATCGCTCTTTCCACCGCGCGCCGCCTTTCCCTTTGTTCTCACGCACGTCGCGTCGTCAAGCATCCGACGGACCTCTCGCGCCGTCACCCCATCCGCGCCCGAAAGAATCGCACGCGCCGCGAGAGATAACACGACGTCCCTCGCATCGTCGTCGTCGCCATCGGTTCCTGCCCCCGTCGGTTTCCCCCGGGCCGCGCGGCGCTCACCCGTCGTCGTCGTCGTCGTCGTCGTCGTCGTCGTTTTCGCCATTT
>JACLAB010002964.1_pt1 | contig 15826 bp, 16 predicted proteins | sample 8027921 | NCBI WGS metagenome assembly JACLAB01 (sample SAMN15725117, study PRJNA655200) | protist metagenome | isolation source: fluorescence activated cell sorting (FACS) single amplified genomes of... | place: USA: West Boothbay Harbor, Gulf of Maine | collected 2000-07-19 | reverse complement strand
CACGGTCGTCGGCGCTACAGGTGCAAGGAGTGCGGTGGGAAGGGAATATGCGAGCACGGTCGTGTACGCTCTGATTGCAAGGAGTGCCACGCGGCGAAACAGTAGTTTTACTTTTAAACGTGGCCATCAGCGCCGTGCGTGAAACCCGACGCTACACGATCATTTACCACCGCCCTCCTCCTTCTTCAGCCTCTCCGCCTCGCGCTTAGCCTTCAGATCGAAGTGGTCCCTCGCCTGCTTCAACAGCCTGAACGCCGAGTTGGCCTTGGTGCTGTGATGCCCGCGGTGCTTATCGGGGTGAACCAAGAGGCTGATTCGCTTAAACGCGTCACCCGCCGCGGCGTCCCCGCCGTCCGCGTTCACCGTCCCTTCCTTCGCAGCCTTGAGCTCACAGATCAACGCATCCTTCTGCGACACGCGCTCGCATATCTTCCTCGGCGGGACCCCGAGCCCGAGCGGCCTGGCGACATCCTTGCGAAGCGTGAGTAGGGAGTCGCAGAGCTTTCCGTGCCGGCTGTTACCCCCGCCCTGCGCCTCCCCGCACGCGGTTCCAAGCACCCTGTCCGCGGTACCCGCGCCGTCCTTGCTACCACTGCCCGCGAGCTCAATCTTAACCTTCTCGGCGACCGCCGTGAGGAACTCGGCGCACACCGTGCACTTGTTTGGATCCTCCGCTTGTCGTTTCGAGTCCCCATCCGCGCCTTCTTCGCCTTGGCCCTCGCTCGATCTGGACAACTCGGAGGTGGTCCCCGGGCCGCCGAGGTCCAACACGCACCTGTGCACCGCGCTGTGATCCTTCCGCGGCTTGGGCTCACCGGCAGCCTTGGCGTCGTTCGCAGCCTTGGTCGCCGCCTCGGTGACCACGGCGGGGCACGCGAGAACACGAGCCACCTCCTTCTCGGCAGCCGCAGCTCGCCTCTTGGCCGACTCCTCCTCCTGCGCCCGCTTAAACGCGGCGGCTTTCTCAGCCTTCTCCCGCCTCGCAGCCTTCTTCTCGCGGATAGCGCGCCACTCCGCGAGCTCGTTCTGCATCCCGCGGACCGCGGACAGCCCGCCCACGAGCAACAGCGCACACACCACCAAGAACGCGACAAACGCCTTGCTCGATATAAATCGGGAAAGTCTGGATTTGCCCGCGGGGTACGCCTCCGCGGCGTTCGTATGCGGCGCCTGTGCGTACTGCGCGTACTGTCTGCCCCCGTCAGGGTAGGCTCCACTACTTGTCGTCGTTTGGGGTCCGTCGTTTGGCGCGTTGGCGTTACTAGTAACGCCCGCGTCCGGGGGGGGGCGCTCCGGCGGCTCTTTCCCCGCCGCCTTATCCCCGAGGAGCAGCCGGACCACTTCGTGGTGCCCGTGTTCCTTCGCGAGGTCACCCGCGGTCTTACCCCACCCGATCTTCACCGCTGTCCGCGCGGCGACCCGCGCGCCAGCCTCCACGAGCTGCCGGACCACCTCCGCCTTGCCCGACGCCGCCGCCGTCTGTAAGGGGGTCCACCTGTGATGAACAAAACACGACGTCATTCTAATTGCCCATATGAGAATTAAGATGAACTTACCCGGCGGTTCCGCACACGGCTTCCACATCCGCGCCCGCCGCGCACAACGCCCGCGCGCACCTCCAGTCCCCCGTCACGTGCAGCGGCGTGCGCCCCAGCACGTTCTCACGCGCGTTGGGCTCCGCGCCGAGGCCTAAGAGCGCCTCCGTCGCCCACCCGTCGCCCCGTTCCGCCGCCTCGTGCAGCGGCGTCCGCCCATCCCTGTGAATAAAACACTCCGTCATACTAATTGCCTATACGTGACAAACAAAAAACTCACCTTCTTCTCGCGTTGGGATCGGACCCCGCTCGCAACAGCGCGTCCATCGCGCGTCTCTCCGACGCCACGTGCAGCACGGACACGCCGTCCACGTCCACCGCGTTGACGTCCGCGCCGGACGCGATGAGCGAGCTGACGCAGTCCGCGTGTCCCCGCGCGGCGGCGTTGTGTAGCGGGGTGCTGCCGTGTTCGTTTCGAGCGTTGGCGTCTGCGTCGTGCGCGAAGAGGAGCTCGAGCGCCTTGGCGTGGCCCTCGTACGCGGCGTAGTGCGACGGCCTGTTGCCGCGCGGGCCTGTGGCGTCCGGGTCGGCGCCCTGCTTTAAGAGTTTGCGGCATTCCGCGACGTCGCCGCGTTCGGCGGCGACGCCCAGCGCGGTCGGTTTCGCGGCTCGACCGAGGGATGATGGGATGACGGCCGGGTCTGATGGGCGGGTGCCCTGGGCGCCGGATGATGGCGGTGGATCGGACGCGCCCGCGTGGTTTCCTCCTCCCTGGCGGCGTCGCATGCCCTCCTGGAGCCGGCGGACGCCCTCGGCGGCGTCCGTGTTGCCACCGTACGCGGGCACGAAGCCTTCATCGGGGGCGGAGGGATTCGCGGCACCCGGGGCGTTCATGGTTTGGGGATGATGGGTCGATTGCTGCTGCGGCGCGCCGATGCCGGTGGACGCGTCGCCAACGCCGCCGCGTGAGAGCGCGGGGTGCGCGACGTACCGGTTATTGTGCTTGGACGGCGCGGCGGGACCTCCTTGGGGCATGGACGGGGCCCGGCCGTACATGGCTGTGTACTCCGCGCCGGAGATCCAACGCCCGTCCACGCCGTACGCGCCCCTCTGCGGGTCGAAGTAGACCCCGGTGGAGGGGTTGAGGTAGTATCCGGTCCCGGAGTCGAACCGCCAGCCGGGCTGGCCGGCTCCGGGCGTCGGGCCCGGCATCATCGCGCCGCGCGCACACCCTCTCTGGCCCTCTCTGGCCATAGGGGAACGCTTTTTCATCATAGTGCTACTCGGAGGCGACGACGGACAGGAAGTTGTCGACACAGGGACACGTCGACGACGACACACATGAGCGCGCTGGCCACCGCTACTAGGCGCCTCGGGCCCCGCGCCGCCCGGGGGTTCGCCTCGACCTCGGCATCCTCCACCTCGGTATCCTCCTCAGACGCCTCCATCGCGTGGACCGTCGGCGACTACGCCCGCACCGGCGTCGCCGCGGGCATCGCCATCGCCACCGCGGGCGTGTGCGAGGCCGCCATCAACGACCTCTACGTGTGGAGCCTGTGCAAGCGAAAGGCGATGCCCGCGATCGAGACGCACGCGCGGCTTCAGCGGAGCCTGGGCGAGCCCATGAGGGCGGACGCGTGGTGGAACGCGTCGGTGACGCATCGCGGGAAAGGGAACCTCGCGTCGTGCGTGTTTCTCCTGGACGGGGCTCGCGCTTCGTGCGACGTCCAGGTGGTCATGGCGCGCGCGCCGTCGCGATCCGAGGGTATGTACGCGTTCGCGGCGTACGTGCCCAACCTCTTAAAGAACGTGTTCGACCCGGGGGCGTGGAGGGTGGTGCGGATGGAGGCCATCTTGCCCCACGAACGGGAAGCCGGGCTGCCGGGACGGGTGAACCTGCTCCAGGAGCCGGAGCCCAAGGGAGGGATCCTCGAGACGCAGGGAGGACAGAAGGGAGGGAAAGGGAAGGGCGGTGGGTGGGGGACGCGGATCGGGCGATGGTTCAGACGTCGCGGATCGGGCGAGTAGATGGACAATTGATGATAGGCCAGAGGCTGTCGGCGTGACGATGGAAATAATCTTATAGATCTACATTAGTTACCCGCCGTCTCGATCTGCGCGAGGATGTTGATGCGCTGCACGACCCACTGCTTGAGTTCGGGTTTCATGCTCCCACCGCGCATGCCGTCCAGCCTCTTGAGCGCGGCGGCCACCTCCTCGGCGGGCTTGCCTCGCATCTTGGCGATGTACGCAGTTTCCTTGTCCGTGCACTTCTCCTGGTCTTCGAGCGAGCATTTGATCTCGAGGTTCTCGGAGATGAACTCCTTGAGGGAGTCGAGGTCGCGGCCGGACTGGTAGTCCTCGCCGGCCTCGCCGGTCTCGGTGTTGAAGTACTTGAGCGTGGGGTACCCGCGGACCTCGAATCGGGAGCAGAGATCCTCCTCGACGGTGCAATCCACGTCGCCGACGACCACCGAGCTGGATCCCGCGTAGGAATCTCCGAGCTCGTTCCACGCCGGGGCCAACGCCTTGCAGTGGCCGCACCACGGGGCGTAGAACTTGACGATGGCGTTCTTGCCGGACTTGAGCACCGTGGCGTCGAAGTTGTCGCCGCTGAGGACGGTCACCTGCGCGGAGGCGACGCCCAGGCAGAGCGCGAGGAACAGCGCGAAGGTCTTCATCATCGTGCGATCGGAAAAGTGTCGTGGACCCGCGGCTTCTGTTTCCGAAGACTGTAGAGTAGATGTAAAAATTTCACTCGGCGACATACGAGACTTATCACGATGTGCGACCCTAAACCCGCGTCGTTACCCTCCAAACCCGCGCGATTCACCGCAGGGTCACGCGGAAGAGCCTGACGGAGTGATCCGCGCCCACGGTGGCCAAGCCCAGCCCCGCCCCGCCGCCCCCCGCAGCCGAAGCCGAAGCGCCTTTCACTTCTTCGTCATCCTCCTCATCCTCATCCTCCGCGCCGTGAGATGGACGCCACGCGATGGCGCGCACCGCCGCGACGTGCGCATCCGCGCGGCACACCTCCACCGCGCACGTCCAACGCGCACCCTCGCCCACCCACACGCTCACGCGCCCGCACTCGAGACCCACGGCCAGGACCGAGAGTTCGTTATTCACTCCCAAATTCGTCGGCGAGAACCGCGACGCCGTCGCCGCCGAGTCAAAAAGCGGGAGCTCCGCCGCGACTGCCACGGCGACCTGCGAGTTCGAACCGACGACCTCGTGATCCACGTTCCACACCCTTACCCTCTTATCTCGCCCCGCGCACGCAAACACGCACGCGTCGCCCGGCGCCCAGCCGGCGTCGTAAAGCGCCTTCGCCGACGCCTTGACCCTCGCGATTAAACTCCAGCCGCGTTCACCCCAAACCCCGCGTTCCTGGTGTGCGTCCACCGGTGCGTACAACGCGACGTGCCTGTCCCTGGACGCCGCGAGGAGACAGTCGCGGTTTGACTTTGACGCGAAATCGAGCGCAACGACGTCGAGCGTCGCGCCGGGGAGCGACCCGAGCGGCCGCCAATCGCTCCCGCTCGCCCACATCCAAACAGCCGCCGCCGACGCGCTCTGAGCGTAACACGCGCTCGCCACGAGCGTCCCACTTGGGTGCGCCGCCACGACGCTGAGATCGTTACCGTGGCCGTAGAGCTTGCGAGTCTCCGGCCAGAGCGTCGCCTGCGCGAGTACCTCCTCGGGGGGCGGACGCGAGAGCACCGACGGGGTCACGCTCCCGATTCGATCATCCCCGTCGCCGGAGGAGTCGGCTAGATTGGTTACCTTCGATTCACCAGGTTCAGCACCTTCGGCGCCCGGCGCGTGAAGCGCCTTGTTGGAGAGACCCAGCTGCGGGAGCTCCGCGCCGGCGTCGATGCCGGCCGCGAGCGCCGCGGAATCGAGCGCGACATTGCCGCCGAGGCTCTCGCCGAGCGAACCGAGAAACGTCCCGGGCGCTTCAAAGACTCGGAGCGTCTTCTCGTCCGCGCCGCTGATAAACACGCGCGATCCGCACTCGGCACCCCCCTCGGCACCCGGATTGATCGAAGGGAGCGCGGCGACGCACACGATCGCGTGCCCGTGCACCTGCGGCCTCGCCAGCTGCCTCCACCCGCGAACGTTCCCGCCGCCTCGCCACTCGGAGTGAAGACGGCACGTCATATCCTGCGATCCCGTCAGGAGCCACCGGCCGCTCGAATCCCACGACGCGCACGTGACGTCCGCGACGTGCCCGGTGCACGCCGCCCTCGGAATCCACTCGCGCCCGCCGTCGGTGTCCCACAGGTGCAACGCGCCGCCGTGCGAATGCGCCAGCATGGCGGTACCGTCGGCGCTGAAACCAGCGCCGTAGAAGCCGAGGCACGAAGCCGCCGCCTCGCCCACGGACACGTCCGCCATCCACACGGTGGACCCCCCCGCGAGGGAGCCCACGTCCCCGGCGCCCGACGCCGAAGGCGTCCAGAGGATCAGCGACCTGTCCATCGACGCCGTGAGCAGCTCGGGGCGCGAGCTCGAGCCGGTTTTATCACCCCCAGGATTTCTCGGCCTCCAAGCTACGGAGAGGACCCAGTCGTCGTGGCCCTGGAGGAGCGCCTCGAGGTGCGTCGATAGCCTCGCGTCGCCGCCGAGGAGAGCGGACTTGGGCTTGGGCGGCGCCGCGAGTCGCATGAACGCGTGAACGGGCGCGTCGTTTGACGTTTCATCTTCATCCCCGATCGATCGCGACCGCGATATCCGCCACACCCGCGCGGTTCTGTCCTGCGACGCGGACGCCAGCAGCAAGCCGCCCGGTTCGTGTCCACCCACCCCTTCGATCCCGCTCGAGTTCGAACCCAGGACCTCACGGTTTGTCCCGACGCCGTCCTCGACGAATGCGAGGTCGCGGACCCAATCGGTGTGTCCCTCCAGCGTCGCCGCGTGTTCCATCGATGCCATTGACGAGGTGGATTCCGAACCTTCTTCGAGCAATGGAATGGCGCAGAGATGCACGCGGACGTGGCCGTCCGCGCATCCCACCGCGGCGACCACGCGCGCGGGTCCATCGCCCGGGAGCCACGCGAGCGCCGCGGACATCGGCGTCGCTTTCCCGGGCGTCGACATGCTCCCGACGAAACGGGCGGCCGCGTCGGAGCCGTCGTTCATCGGGATCGCGATGCCGCCAGCCGTGTCGGTCCTCCCATCGCGGGGCGACGCGGGGCGACGCGGGGCGAGCGCCGTGAGGTCCACGCGCCACATCCTGACCGTGCAGTCCTGCGACGCGGTCGCGAGGAGGTAGACGCCGCGTGATCCGGCCTTCTCCTCGGCACCCTCGACACCCTCGTTCGCGTCGCCGGGATGCCCGCCGCCGCCGCTCATCGCGAGCGCGCAGACGTCCGTGACCGGCGCGCCGTGCGAACCCGCCGCGACGACGACCCACTCGTGCCTCGTGGACGTCGCCGGATCGTCGACGCGGCGCCACAGGAGCACCGCGCCGTCCGACCCGCCGCTCGCCATCCATCGCCCGCATCCGCTCTCATCGCCGGCTCCGTCGAGCCACGACACCGCGGTGACTTGCCCTCCGTCGTGCGCCTTTCCCAAGGTTCGCACCACGCGCGCGGTGCCTGGGTCGTAGAGCGCGATGGACGAATGGGAGCCGTACGCGAGGAGCCCGCCGCCGGGCCCGCGCTCCGCGTTCCACGCCGCCGCGTGGACCGAGCGGTTGCACCCCGCACTCACGTACGTCAGCTCCGCGCTCGCCATCGAAGTGACGAGGGCATCTCACGATGAGTTTCCCTCGGAGCAGTCTTCACTCCGGCGAGTTCACACTTCAAATCACACACGGCGGCGATGGCGTCGACGTCGGGCCGATCGTCGGTGTCGGCGTCCGCCATGAACTACCTCCTCCTGGCGATGGTACGCGACTACCACGGCAAAGGGGAAGTTGGGCGGCGGCAGATGGAGGAGATGGGCGCGCAGCTCGGGTCGCAACTGGCGGAGAGGTGAGCACCCGAGTACCAAACGAAGATCCATCCTCGACGCCCCACCACCCAGCCGTACACGAACCCAATCGCTGAACCTAAATGACCAAAACCTAATTCAACTCAGGTACACCAAAGACCGCGCGCGGTTCACGGAACACACCGAGGTGGTCCTCTGGACCTGCAAAGAGTTCTGGCAGGAGGTGTTCGGCAAACGGGTGGACAACCTCAAGACGAACAACAGGGGCGTCTACGTCCTCACCGACACAGCGTTCGTCTGGATGGCCGGCTTGAGACCCATCGGCGCCACCGAGGAAGAAGGGATGTCGACGATGAGGTCGTACGCGGAGAGCTACGGGCGGTTCGCGGGCGGGGTGGTGCGGGGCGCGCTGGAGGCGCTCGGGTTACGATGTGCGGTGAGCTGCGAGCCGATTTGTTCAATCACCGGAGATCCGCCGCCGGGGTGTAAGTTCACGGTACGGCTAACCGGGGGTCTAGGGTTCGGGGGGATCGCGTGATGTGTACGTAGCGCACGTATGAGGGCGTACCGGCACATAGGTTAGGGTGCCGCGGGGGATAAGTCGGCGTTTGTCTATCGTTTCATTAGGTTACAAATACAAATATGTCGCGTCTCGTCGTTCACACGTTCGCTCACAACGACTTCACCATGAGGTAGCGCTGCTTCCCGAGTAACGCGTCCACCGGCGGGCACGTGTCGTCCACGACCACGTACCCCCGCCTGGTATACAGCTTGATCGCGGCTTGATTCTTCTGGAACACGTGGAGGCACGCGCAGTCGTACCCCCACTGCCGCGTCACCTTCTCCGCGCCTTCCATCAGCGTATCCGCCACACCCATGCGCCGATAGTCATCCTTGACGCACATGCACGACACGTACGCGTACTCGTCCGCGGGTGCGCCGCCCACCCACCGCCCGGGCCTCGGTCGCATGTTCCGCGCCTGCGACCTGCGCATCGCCCATCGCTCCATGTCCCCGCCGCTGGTCCCGAGCCCATCGCTCCACCTCGTCGTTGATGAACTCAATCCCGCTCCGTCGTCGCCGGGGAGGGGGAGGCGCGCGAGGACGTCCTCGTCGCGCTGGATGCTGAGCTCGACGACGCCCATGATGGGCGCGGCGGCGTCCTCTGGGGACCCGGCGTCCGCGCTGGCGTTCGCGGGCCACCGGCCGCTGAACGACAGCCCTTTGGTGCCGAATCGATTACCAAAATCGTCGTCTCTCTCTTTAACCGCGACGAGCGGTGCGAACCGTCTGCTGTCCAGGTACTCGTACTTCCTCCCGAGCGTCACGCTGACGTCGCCCCTGAAGTACTGGAGCAGCAACGGATCGATGAACGGCATGACCGGCTCGAAGAACGCCTTGGCCTGGGTCTCGCTGATGTCCAGCAACTGCGCCTCGGTCCCGTAGCTCACGTCCCACCCTTTGGCGGGGAATCGCAACACCCGCGTGCCCGCGGGGGAGCCCCTGGTGAGCGAGGCGGTGCATCGGACCGCACACGCGCGGCCGACGTGGGGTGCGGCAGCCCGGGATGGATGAACCCGGGTGGGCTGCCCCCCGCTGAGCACCCGCGCGCTCATCTCTGAAAAATTAGGGTAGCAATCCACGTCGGATTGCGGGAGAAGATTCAGTCGACAGATCACACGGGCGCAGGTAGACGGCGACGAACCCTGAACTCATCCATGAAGCGGGACGAAGCGGCGCTGTGCGACCTACTGGAGGTGACCAGGCGGGTCATGCGTCCGGCGAAGGACAACGGCACGTTCTGGTGCGAAGGGGTGAACCCGCTTGCGATGTGCGAGTGGGCACTGTCGGTGAGTTCCTAGGCACACCCCGATCCTCCGCCGTGCTTCCCCGTCCCACCTTCCCTAGGCACATCGCCGACACCTTCCCGCCCACCACCCGCCGCAGGAGCTCGCCGAGGTTGAGGATGAGATCAAGGCTGTGCAGTCATCCGTTGAAAATCACTGGACCGACGCCGGCGACGAAGACCCACACCGCGTCGTCGTGGAGGCCAAACGCAGGGTCCAAGACGAAGTCGGCGACCTCATCTTCGACGTCATCATGCTCGCGTGCGTCTGCGAACGGGACTTCGGCGCCCGCGAGTTCACCCTCGCGGGCGCCGCGGAGCACGCGAGCGCCAAGGTCAAGCGTCGATGTCCTTACTCCTTCGGCGCGAAAGCCGCCGATGGACCGTGTCCGGACAGGGCCACCGAGGAAGCGGCGTGGGGCGCGGTGAAGACGGCGGAGAAGGCGTCGAAGGCGCCGGGGGGTGAGCCCATGCCGCCGCCGCCGCCGACGTACGACTCGATGTTTCAGTACGTCGCCAGGAGGGGATTGAGCGGGTTAGTTGGGGTGGACGCGGCTTATGGGTTACCGGCGCTGGCCGTCGCGTTCGGCGTCGGCGCCGTCGTCGGTGCCCGATGCGCTCGATAGGTCTATGGACGCTTAGTCTTTGAAACATGTTGCACGAACGCGATGGATGCTTTCATGTGAGGTTACTTTAGCATATGATATGTTGGTACACTACTTGTGCGCACAGCTGTGCGACATTGTCGATGGCGTCGCTGTCACAGCCTCTCCTTCATCACGCGGATCTCCGTTTCCAGCTCCTCGATCTTCATCTGCGCTCTGGTCACTTCCTGCCCGCTGGCCTGCAGCTTTGCGGCGATGGCGACGAGCGGGAGGAGGAGGAAGAGCGAGGCGAGGATGGACGGGAGGGCGATTGGGATGTAGTGCGTCCCGGCGACGACGCACACGTTGCCCCAAGGAGCGCACGCCTGCGCGTGGAACGAAGGAGGGAGGAACACGTTGATGTGTTGTCCGGGCGGTCGCGTGGGGTACGCACACGGGGCGGGTTCGGTGCGGGTCACAGAGGGAAGCGCACCTCGAGTAGATCATCCGGGTACAGCGGCACGCCCATCATCTCCGCCGCGCGCGTATCCCCCGCGAGCGACCCCCTACCGTTCGCGCCCGTGTTTCTCAATCGATGATGTTTTCGGGCGAGATCGGGTCGGGACCCGAGCGCGCCTCTGGCCGACCGCGACGGCGACGCCCGGGACAGTGCGACGCCACCGCGCGTGGAGACGCCGATGGAAGATGTCAACGTCGTCATCGCGGACACTCGGCTCGATCGTCCGCGGACTCGTGACGACGGCGACGGAGGAAAGTGTGATTTACCAGACACGTCGCGATGGTACAAAATACACTGATGAAAGTCGCTATCCTCACGCGGCCGCCGCCCTTCGCGCGCCCCTCTCCTCCTCCTCCCGCCCTTCCACCTCCATCACGACCGCCGCGGCAGCCTCCCTCGCACGCCGCACCGCCCCCGCGTCGTCCTCCTCCAGCCGCTCGATCAACTCCATCTTCTTACCGCTCACCTTCAACCCGCGCGACTTGCACTCCTTCCCAAGCGCCTTGCCCGTCATGCCAAAGTACGGCCCAAAGTAAGGTAACGGGTCGTCGGGGCCCAGGCGCCTGCGCATGCCGCTCGCGGTGGTGTTCGCATCGCCCTCACCGCCCTCACCGTCGCCCTCGGAAGCTTCCTCCGCGGCGCGTATGACCATGTCGCGGACCCGCCTACAAAGCGGATCCTCCTCGTCGCTCCTTCCCGACAACACAGCTGTGTTTAAACCCTGTGCGGCGTCCGCGCGCGCGCCCCTGGCGTGCATCGCCATGTGCCCGTACGCCGCGATGAGCAGCGCCTCCGCGCGGCCGTGGTCCTTCTTCCGTCGCAGGGTTACTTCGCCAACCTCGGGGAACATGGCGGCGGCGAAGTGTCTGGAATCATCTTTTGACGAGCCGGACCGGGCGAGACCGAGCGCGTGTTTCCACGCCTGCGGCTTGACCACCTCCACCGTTAGCCCCGCCGCGGCTAGGACACCTTTCCACAGGCCGAAGTTGTACCCTTGCACGAACGCGGTCTGCGCGGAGAAGCCGTACTCGACGCCTCCTTCCTCGAGGAAGACGGTGGTGCGGGCCGGAATGTTCAGCGACGTCACGAGTGTCACCATGTCCTCGACGCAGAGGCGCTTGCGGAGTTTGCCGTTGACCTCGACCTTGTACGTGGGGCAGTCGTGGACGTCGACGGAGGCGACACAACCGAGGGACGGGCCGCGGACGACCGCGAGCGCGCCGCCCGCGTCAGAGTCGCATCCCAACAGGGTCCATGGTTCACCACCCGAGGGATTCAACGTTCGGTCGTTCTCATCCCCGGGCGTCGTCGTCGTCGTCGCGGCGATGGGTCGGAGTAGCGCGGAGCGGTTCCTGCCGCGGCGCGTGCCGTAGCGGGAGGTGGCGGTGCTCGCGGCGGTGCTCGCGGCGCGCCGGGCGGTGAATCCGGCGCGCGGACGGGGCGATGCGTTGTTCGCGTGCGCAGAGCCCAAAGTCGTCCACGGTCGCGTGGAAGAGGATGAGGACGACGCTCGGCTGTCGCGCGCGGTGGCGGGGGCGACGCACGCGGTCCACGGCGCGAGGGCGCGAGGCGTGGCCATGATGTTACGCGACACGCACTCGCGGAGCAGGTGCCGCAGCATCGGCGTGCCCCGGCTCGAGTGGTGACGGGGCAACAAACGGAAACAAACAAAACTGAAAAAATTGCCCTCAGACGCCGAGTCATCAGACGGGCCCGCGGGCATCCGTCGCGGGCGCGCGAATGTATTGAGACGCGATGTTCGAGTTGTTCGCGACTCCAACGTCTGATCACTTGATTAAAACAAACGCGCGTCCGTCGGAGCTAAATACACGAGGCTCGCCGCGCCTTGAACGCGGCTCGCCCTCGGTTTTTTTTGGTTTTTTTTGGTAAATTGACAACGAAGAGGTTCAACCTGATGGCCTTCACTTCTTCGACGTCTTGTATTTGTCCTCCACGAACGACCGGTCCTTGAGTCCCAGCCGGTAGATGACCTCGCCGTACGCGTCGCCGTCGGACCTCCGGAGATACTTGAGCAGCTTCTTCCGACGCTCCAACATGGCGACGAGGCCGCGCATGGAAGCCTTGTCCTTGTGGTGCGCCCGGAGATGCTCCGTCATGTACCTAATCTTCTCCGTGAGCGACGCGATTTGCACCGCGGAACCCCCGCAGTCGTGCGCGTGCGTGGCGAACGCTGACCGTACCTTGCGTAAGGTCAGCCTGTTCCCCTCGCTCGCGCTCAGCTGCTCGGCGCCGAGGTACCCGCGCACGAGATCGGGCTTGAAATCGCGCGACGACGTCGAATCATTCATCGGTTCTTTCGACCCCGAGCGATGGTTGGACGAGTCGCGGCGACGCCTCTGGCCGCGCGCGGGGTACTGCGGCCGCGGCTCGCGCCTCTCTGTACCGTCCGCAGCGTTGTGTGTCACAGCTGTGGACGAGAGAGGCGCGACTCGCAGCCTGAGCGCCCCGGGCGCGGCCAGCCCTTCGTTCCTAATGCTTGCTATCGTAATCCCCACTACACCTCCCGCTCGCCGCATAGCGGCGCTCACCCAGCTCGCCATGGTGATGACTTGACGAGTCCGAATGGGCTGGAGACGGAATTAGGTGGCGTTGGAGTTGGGGGAGCGCTTCTTGCCCAGACCGACGACGACGTTCACGAAACGGCGGTTGTACTGTTGGGGAAGGGGCGAGGGTGGAGGTCAGTGTCCGGTCTGTGTGCACTGGAGAAAACCCTAAAAACTGTTAAGGGTCGTGGATGGCCGGGAACGACGCGGTTCACGCCGTCATGGGATCCAATCGACCACGCCGGCGCGACCTGACGTGCTGACGGGTCGATCGCACGCATCCGCGGGTCGTTCACGCGGGTCCATCGCGGTCCGACGGCCCCGCGGAGACGCCGCCGGTGGTCCAAATTCCGGGCTTTGGGAGAAAAGCATCTATCGCGTTTTTTCCGCGGCGATGCGGGACCCGCGACGACGCGGTCCTAGGTCGATGCGACGCTCACCTTAATGCGCTTGCCAGCGCGACCCTTGGGCTGCTTCTTCTTGTCCTGCTTGGCGACCTTGGGAGTCTGACCGCGGACCTGTTGAACGAGTGGGACGGGACGAACGGAGGAGGGTCAGTCCTTGCTGTGCTGCTCATTCACGCACGGGGAGAGCGCGCTCCGGTCGGAGATCGACGCGTGACGCGTGACGCGATGCGTGGGTCGGGGAGGCGACGCGTACCTTGCCGGCACGAGCGAGCGAACCGTGAACCTTTCCCATAACTAAGGCGAGTACTACTAGCTTGTAGTAGCTGTGGCACGCAAAGAGGGCTCAATGGCTCCGCGACACCGGGCTTAAGAAAGCTCGAGGGTGGAGAGCGGGCGAGCTCGACTCCGGAGATCGAAGAAATTCGCAACCATCCTCCAAAATACGGCCGGACACTTTTCGCCTTCAAAGTGACCGTTGAAGGCGAAACGTTTCATCGACGGTGACCTTTCGGAATCGACGTCACCACCCTTTGTTTGATCGACGTGGCCGATACCAGTGCGAGCCACGTCGAACGTGACCGTTTCCGCCTCGAGTGCTTTTTTCGGTTCCGCGATTCGAAATTTCCGGGTTTGAAAAATCCCCGTATAAATGACTCAAGAACTCGACGGTCTAACTCCTTCCAAACTGGATCGATTTCAAACTTGTGAAGCGACAGAAAAGTGCCCACTTCGCACCGACAAAAATCACTCCACAACCCGCCCCGGCACGCACGCCCCGGCAACACACGTCCCCGACACGTTCCGCCGCACGGAACCGTCCAGGCTACCTCCAAAACACACGTGTTCACTCACCCCATTATCTAACCATGGTTGCCGAGTCCAACAACAACGAAGTCGCGCGAGTCGCCGAGCCCCTCCTCGACGCCAACGACGACCGCTTCACCATGTTCCCCATCAAGTACGGAGACATCTGGGAGATGTACAAGAAGGCCGAGGCCTCCTTCTGGACCGGTACGTCCCATCTTGTTACCACCCGATACCCCAGATCCACGCCGCGGCGATCTTGTCCGTCAACACGTCGCGCCACACGCGCGCGCCCGTCTCCCGACCACCGCTCCGCGATTCGGCTAATTTTTCCTCGTACCGTTGTCTCACTTTCCCCGGCCTCCCCCCCTTCCCGTACAGCCGAGGAGGTGGACCTCTCCGACGACTTGGTGCACTGGACCAAGCTCAGCGAGGACGAGAAGCACTTCATCAAGCACATCCTCGCCTTCTTCGCCGCGTCTGACGGCATCGTCCTCGAGAACCTCGGCGTTCGCTTCATGGGCGAGGTGCAGTTCCCCGAGGTGCGCTTTGAATATCAGCTACTTTTCCCCGTGTGTTTTCGAATCTCCGGCGTGTGCCCGACCCGGCGTTCGCGCCCTCGACGTGCGCACGAACACTCGCTGACCTTCGTTCCGATCCCATCCACACAGGCCCGTGCGTTCTACGGCTTCCAGATTGCCATTGAGAACATCCACTCCGGTGCGTGACGTCACCCATCGTCCCCCTTCCCACACAACCCCGGTGCCAACAATCAAAAACCCGAGAAAACCGGGTGCCACACTTTTCAAGTTCAAAGTCTCTGACGCCCCGCCCGCCGCTCTCCTTAATGTCCACAGAGATGTACTCTCTCCTCATCGACGCCTACGTCAAGGATAACCAGGAGAAGAACTACCTTTTCAAGGCGATCCAGAACATTCCCTGCATCGCCAAGAAGGCTGACTGGGCTTTCAAGTGGATCGAGAGGTGCGCCCTAAACCCACACCGAAACCCACAACCTGTTTGCTTTCAAAGTTTGAATTCTTCCCACGCCCCCGCGACCCGAGACTGACCTGGATACCCCCTCCCGTCCAACCCTAACAGCACCGCCAACTTCGCCGAGCGCCTCATCGCGTTCGCGTGCATCGAGGGCATCTTCTTCTCCGGCTCCTTCTGCTCCATCTACTGGCTCAAGAAGCGCGGCCTCATGCCCGGGCTCACCTTCTCCAACGAGCTCATCTCCAGGGACGAGGGCCTTCACCGCGACTTCGCCTGCCTCCTCTACGGCTACATCAACCAGAAGCCGTCCGAGGAAGTCGTGAGGCAGATTGTCAAGGAGGCTGTCGAGATTGAGAAGGAGTTTGTCTGCGACGCCCTTCCCTGCGCGCTCGTCGGCATGAACGCGGATCTCATGTCCGATTACATCGAGTTCGTCGCCGACCACCTCCTCGGCCAGCTCGGCATGGAGAAGGAGTACAACGCCACCAACCCGTTCGACTGGATGGAGCTCATCTCCCTCCAGGGTAAGACCAACTTCTTCGAGAAGCGCGTCGGTGAGTACCAGAAGAGCGGCGTCATGAACTCGCTCAACGCGGAGGCGGCGAAGTTCTCCCTCGACGAGGACTTTTA
>JACLAB010009345.1_pt1 | contig 15831 bp, 11 predicted proteins | sample 8027921 | NCBI WGS metagenome assembly JACLAB01 (sample SAMN15725117, study PRJNA655200) | protist metagenome | isolation source: fluorescence activated cell sorting (FACS) single amplified genomes of... | place: USA: West Boothbay Harbor, Gulf of Maine | collected 2000-07-19 | reverse complement strand
AGCATCGCCACAGAAAGACAGATCCGGTCGATGTTGCACAGCATCATCGCCAGGGCCGACGGGACGACCTGAGGGGTTTCGGAAAGCGTGAGAGGTTTGGGAAGAAGAAGAAGGCGTGCGCGTGCTGTTCCTTGGTCAAATACATACCGTTCTGAGGTACGTCGAAGGCGGGGTCCCGTCGTCGACGGCAGCGGCGGCGACGCCTGCCGCAGTCACTGCCCGCGGGAGCGTGGCACGGTTCCTGGGCAGCCTGGTGTCTGGTCTTGAAGCGGCCGACGCCGACAACCGCGCTGGCGCGGCCGCGCGGAGGAATACTCGGCCGGTGGACGTCGGCGTTGGCCGGAGGAGCCGGTGCTGAAAACTCGGCATTTCACGTTCAGCGACGGGTGTAACGGCCAATGCAGCTATGGAGCTTGGCAACTGGGTCTATGCCGAAGCCGAAACGCGCCAGTCCGTGTAGGGGGGAGGCCTGCCAGGCTGAGGAGACGTGGCGACGTCGACGATAAATTTTATCTCCCGCCACCCACAAGACACAACTGGTCTTGAAATAGCGCCGTCCCTTGCTCCTGCTGCTCACAATGAGCGCGATCACGATGATGGCACATTCCCTGGCCGCCCGCCCGTGCAGCGCTCGGGCGCGGAGAAGCGGCCTGAATTCGTCGGGCACACAAGGGCGCACAAAAACGACGCTCGTTCGCGCTGCAGAGCCTGAATTTGACGAGGGCGCCGCGCAGGTGCGCCGGCTACTTGATAGGGACCGCAAGGATATGGACTTTGACGCGCTGGAGAGTGCATTCGATAGCGGCAGCCCCCCGACGCCTACGGCCGCGAGCGAATCGGCCGCAGCGAGCCCCCCGGCCGCATCAGCGACACCGCCGGCGTCGCCTGCGGTGTCCATGAGCTCCAAGCCGACGGTCAGCCCGTTCGGGACGGCGGGAACGCCGTTGCCGTTCGAACCCAAGGCGACCAAGCCGAGTATCGAGCCGCGGAATCTGTCGCCAGACATGCAGCCGGATCGTATCGAGGAGACGCCGTGGTGGACCAAGATTACGCTGACGCAGGTCGTGATTGTGCTGTCCTTCACGACCATCATCGGGCTGATGCTCGCCACGTTCTCCGTGGTATGGGAGATGGGCGCGATCCGCTTGAACGAATAGAAAATGCCAAGCGCTACCAGGACGAGGTGCGCAGCGTGGGCCTGGAGATGCTTCCCGACGGGTCGTATCGCGGATCGCCGACTGACGGTGGCGATCTCGGTCGTGGTGACGGTCTCGTCCAGCCACCACGGGCCGCCGGCCTGGTTGCGCCGGCTGCGTTGGCGTTGGCCGTGACGTTGGCGTCCCTGGCTTTGCTGACGGTCTGAACCACGGCGAACAGATAGGTAGATGCTTGCATTCCGTCTGCGTTTGTTCGTTTGCATTCTGCGGCTCGATGTAAGAGAGGGCCAGCGAATCTCCAGCGGATCTCGAGATTTCAATTCAATCCGTCGAAGCAATTGCTTCCAGCAGAGGTATTCAATTGTTTAACACCACGTTTCTGTATTACAGACGACGCGTCAAGTGCACCCTCCAACTGAATCGATAAATTCGGTCACCGTCGATGTTTCTCCCGATGCTCCCGATGCTCCTCGGAGCGCCCCACGTCTCCCTGTGCGCCGCCGACCCGCTCGGCGAGGTGTATCGTCCAGGGAGAGGCCTGCAACAGCAGGGTTCGGATTCACCCGGTTTCGGCTACTACCCTCAACCAGCGTCGTACTCGCTGTTCGGCCTCACTCGCTCCGAGGCCATCTCGAGTTTGGGGTCGTGGACTAATAATCCTGCCATCGATTTTACGTGTATCGGTCCTGACGGAGACCCGTACGTCGTGGGCCCTGCCAACCCGGAGCTCTGCGTCGAGCAGGTCGAGGTGACCATGTCGTCCGAGCTGTTTGGCAACTTCACGGTGGTGTTTGATGCCGACCAGCTGAGCGAGCTGAGGTCGGTCAGTCCCACGGACCCGACTCAGTACGTCTGGGCACTGCCGCTGAACAAGTACGCTGTGCCCAACGCGGACTACGAGAGGGGGTCGGTGAATGTGACGTTTGAAGAGGGAGCGGGTTCGTCAAGCTACTGGGTTCCTGGAGGCGTTTTCAACTACTTCAACGCGTCTGCGACGTCGCTGCGCGAGTACTACGGCGTTGATCCGAGTCTGCAAGGCTCGAATGAGACCGTGCAGGGTTCGGTCTTGTTTTTCGGTTTGGATGAAAGTGCTGTCAACACGACGGCCGCTAGCGAGTACCTCGCGCTCCAAGGGCTGGTTCCGAACGTGCCCCTGCAGATCACCGACTGGGCTCCGCCGAACAACGTGTCTGTGTGTGTGGGTGATGCTGCTAGTTTTTGCGGAGAGACTCAGCTGGACGTCGAGGCGCAGCAGGCGTTTGCTCCTCAGGCTGTCACCTTCTTCGCGCCGACGGAAGGTACGCCTCTTTCCTACTACGTGGAGGCGGCCCGCTCGGCGGGCTACACCGAGGACCAGATCGAACAGATCCTCGACAAGTTTGAGGCCGAGGGGCAGGATTCACCCGACGTCCAACCTTTCATCGACGCGCTGGAACCTGCAGCCAATAAGGCCTACATCGCGGACTTTGTCAGCAACGTGACCAGCTCCGAGGAGCGTGTTCAGGTTGTCTCGCTGAGTTGGAGTGCGGATTACACGTATGGGATCGGCGACTTGAAGTTCTTCGAGGACGGTCTCAAAAACCTGACGTTGAGCGGGATCACCGTGCGTGTATGACGTCGAGCGCGCCGACACCGACCACTCACTCTCGCGCTCACTCGCTTGGCATTATCTTTCAAGATCTTGGTGGCAAGCGGTGACGCCGGCGCAGCTGCATCCAATGACGGGGAATGTTACCCCCCCGACAATCCGCTGGCTGCCAATCGCATCTCTATGTGGCCAACTCCAAGTCCCTGGGTCACCGTCGTCGGCGGCACCCAGTTCCTCGCCACTGCCGAAGACCCGCAAGCCGAGGTCGTCTGTAGCGGTGCGACCGGTGGTGAAATTACGAGCGGCGGCGGCTTCGCCGGTCCCGCGTTCTCCCAAGACCTGTTCTCCACGCCCGCATGGCAGAAGACGGCCGTCGAGCGATACCTGGCGGACAACAACCAGAGCACCTTTGCAGCCTTTCCGACAGCGGCCGGCACGCCTGGCTGGAACCCGACCGGACGCGCCTATCCGGACATCGCCGCGTATGGGGCCTTGTTCCCGATCGTCGATGTGGACGGAGAGATTTCGGCCACAGCCGGCACGTCTCTGTCCGCGCCGATGGCCGTGGCGCTCTTCTCGCTGGCCAACCAGGCCCTGATGCGCGACGGCTACGACACCATCGGCTACGCCAACCCCATGCTCTACTGGATGGGCGAGAACTGCACGGACGCGTTCAACGACATCACCATCGGCGACATCACGGCTAATAGGGAGGGAGATGAATGTCTGTTCGGGTTCCCCGCAGCGCCCGGCTGGGACGCCGCGACTGGATTCGGCAGCATCAACTTCGGTCCGTTCGTCGAGTGCGCCAAGCGCTACCAGGACGAGGTGCGCAGCGTGGGCCTGGAGATGCTTCCCGACGGGTCGTATCGCGGATCGCCGACCGACGGTGGCGGTCTCGGTCGTGGTGACGGTCTCGTCCAGCCACCACGGGCCGCCGGCCTGGTTGCGCCGGCTGCGTTGGCGTTGGCCGTGACGCTGGCGTCCCTGGCTTTGCTGACGGTCTGAACAAGGCGTGAAGTGACAGTTATTCGTAAGATTTGTTGCACGAGAACACATCTAGAAGTCGTAGTAAAGTATTCCATTCATGCCCGGGTTGCCTGTCCGATCAGCTCGAGCTCCTCCTCTGTGTCCAGCTGGAAGTACGGGTTCATCCCGCCGACCACCGGCCGGAACTGGAGGCCGCAGAACAGGAAGAATAGCACCGTCGCGGCCTCGTTGGCGAGCGCAGAGATCCAGATCAGCTGGTAGGGAAGGGTCGCGTCCAGCAGGTAGACGATGATCCGCGTGAAGTAGATGTACGAGACGACGCTGATGTAGAACTGCCTGAAGAGGACGAGCTTGCTGAGGACCCTTGCCGCCTTGTCGTCGTGTTCAGCGTTCTCCCGCATCTGGCGGATCGACCACACGATCGGGAAGAGGATGGCACAACAGCAGAGGATGTCGATGACGTGCCAGATGTCCCGCCACGAGAACCAGTTGCGCGACGCCGGGGTGGTCTCGTCGATCACGACGATGGCGACGTTGGCAAAGACCTGGAGCGGCACGACGAGCAGGAGAATCTGCTTCTCCCGCTCCGAGAGGAACGGTTTCATATAGCTCCAGCCCGCCGCGATGAGGACCACCACGGAGAAGAAGAGCACGCTCCGGATGGCGGTAAAGATGTAAAACGCGATGTTCCAGCCCTCGGGGTGGCCGAAGATAGAGATCTGGCGAGCGAGCGAGCGAGCGAAGCGGGTAGCGCGAGTGAGAGGGTCAGGGCGCGCGGGCGCACGGCGGTCGAGGTCAATACCGACCATATGGTACATTCCCGACTGGGAGAGGACCGTCAGCGCGCGGAGCACGACCAGTCCGAGCATGAGCCAGTGGATGGTGTGGGCGCCCTGCTTGGCGCGGAGGACGGTCAGCGTCCACAACACGGCGAGGGTCGTGAACACGATGAACGCGATGAAGTACAAAAAGGGGAGGGCGTCCATGCCGACCGGGAGATAGTCCACCTTTTGACCCTTTTGGTTGAAGAGCGCCAGCTGGATATCAAAGTCGACCGCGGTGTTGAACTCGCAGTTGGCGAAGTAGAGGATGAACTCGCCCCCGCGATACTGCTCCAGCATGTCCGCGAGGACGAACGACCGATCGACGACCGCGTCACCTGCCTCGATTTCGTCGAAACGCATGAGCGTGATCTGTTCCTGCGAGTCCAGTGGACACAGTGATTTCTCTATGACCTCCTCCTCCATGATGACGCCGCCGAACGGCGTCGTTATGATGATGCCCATGTTGTGCACGTCGGGGGCATGGCCCGCCTGCTTCTCCCGGTCGAACAGCGTGTGCAGCTGGAACCCGGAGAGCGTGAAGTTGATCGCGCCGCCTGGACCGAAGCCTGGCACGAGAGAGAAGGACACGGTGAGCGAGGGAGGTTGGGGTTCCAAAAGGGGTACGTACGTACCATAGGGCTCGTCGAGCGGGACGAGCAGCCTGTCGTCGAAGGAGACCTCCGCATCCGTAATCTTCCCGAAGACAGCGTTCGCCTGTGCGAAGAAGAGCAGGACGAACAGGAGAACGACCATTTTGATTGCGGGATCTCTCCTCCTTTTTCCCGTTGTTCTGCTCGCTCGAGGCGTGGCGTCAAGTCACCGAATACGCACGAGACCGAAGAGGCTACTGACAAGAGTGGAGGGATTGAAATGGACGACAAAGATCAGTCTTCTGCTGGTAGGCCATCGCCACGACGATCGTCGCGACGGTCATCATGAGGGACGAAATCTCCGAGCGCGAGCCCCCCGTATCGCCGCAGCTCAAAGCTCGTATGCTGCTGGTACGCCATCATCGCCGCGACGGTCGCGATCCATGCAGTCAAACCCCATATCCGATACTGCTCGTCCTCCCCCGCTTCCGCTTCCACTTCCGCTCCCTCGAGGGCATCGGGCGGCGCATACATCCACGCGTGCACGCGCACGTCGTACGTCCGCTCGCCGACCTCAATCTCGACGTCGTGATGCTCGTAGCCGTCGTCTCGAAGAAAGAGCTGTAGGGGCGCCGAGTAGACTGCAGAGACCTCGTCGCCATTCATTCGGATGTCGAGCTCCGACAGGGCGCGCACATCGTTGAGGAAGACGACGAACGGCGTCACGCTGAGCGTGTGCTTTGATAGGACAGGGTCAAGCACCGTGAGCAGCTCTGCACGGCCGGCGTCGATCATCGCCGGCAGGTCGACCCCGATCTCTTCCAAGGTTTCTCGGTACGCGGCGTCGGCCTCTGTCTCGCCGTCGTCGAGCTTCCCACCCGGAAACGCCGTCTCTCCTGGCGAACGATCGAAGCGTGTAGGGGCAGGGGTCAGGCGTGCGAATAGCGAGCGCACGTCGGTCGAGATCGATACCCACCGGCATGGCGTCTGAGGGACATGGATCGTCGCGTGAGGATGACTCTGAGCTCGTCTGTGTCGTCGGCCAGGTAGAGTGGCACGACCACGGCCGCTCGTCCCCCGGACGGAGCCAGCCGGACGATTTGCTTTTGCTCGGGGTTGCTTGGGGTTTGCGGCGGAAAGGATCGCCCGGCCCGGAGGCTGTCGATCCAGGCTGTCATCGGTTACGGTTACGCACACGTGATCGAGCTGCTATGAGATGTTCGACGTGGCAGCCTTCAAGGCTCCATTTACGACTGGCAAACTTGCCCGTTTCAAACCGGTCAAACTTTTAGAAATCAGAATTTCAAAGCTTCACCCGGCGCATAGCATACCCCGTGTACACTACGGAAATCACCAGCAGAGCGCGCGGATCTCTCAGCGAGCAAAGAGAACGCGGCTGCGGAAGGTTTTTTCAAACGGCGAATCCAGTCGATGAGGGTCACGAGGACTGGCTCGCGACGATAACGTGACGTGACGGGTCGTCGCAGCGCGCGTATACGCTCGCTCCAAATGGATTCCTCCACCTATGCCGCCATACTCCAGGAGCTCAACGCCACGCCTGCCACGGCGTTCCCGTTCCTCTCCCGCATCGCCGCCACGCACGGATGCACGGTCGCAACGGTCTTCAGCATTTACAACCAGGAAACCACCTACCAAGTGATGAAGACCCATCGCCAGTTCGTCGACGCTTCCAAGTCGCTGTTCCGCATGTACCTCCAGCACGAGATCACGATCGCGGAGATCTGTCTCAACTGGCGCTTACCGCCGTGCCTGGTCTGGAGGCGGTTACTGGAGAGCTGCTCGCTCTTGAGCAGGCGGCACCCGAAGCAAAAGATGTCGAAGAACGCCATCAACGCGGTGTTTCACGACCCTTCCAAGGTGGCGTTCTTCGCGATCGATGACGCGGTGAACGTCCTCGCCGAGGAGCTGGACGTGGCCGAATTGTCGCGGCTGTACAGAACGCAAGAAGAGCTTGTCGAGCGGGTAACGAAAGATATCGAGGAGGCGGTGATGACGGATATGGTCATGGGACCAGCGTCGAGCGAGGCTCGGCGGCAGGCGGGGCTCGAGTTCGAGGACAAGCTCTACGAGTGCCTCAAGGAGCATGACATCGCGTTTTGGACGGCGTGTATTGACCTTGACCGACGTGCGCTCGCGCTCCCTCTCTCACTCGCGCTACGCGCTTCGCTCGTTGGCCAGGAGGACGAGCTGCGGGAGCTGAACTATATCAAGACGCCGGATGCGTTGCTGAAAGTACCCATCGCGGTCAACGGAAGGGCTGTCACGTGGATCGACTCGAAGGCGACGTTTGCAGACGCCAAGCAGCACGAGAAGTTGCTGAGGGACCAGTACGCCGGGTATATCAATCGGTTCGGGCCCGGGCTTTGCGTGTATTGGCATTCGTACTTGCGAGAGGTGGTCGAGCAGAGCGAGGACCTGGTCGTGGTCGGGGGTTGGCCCGGCGAGAACGAGCTAACCGCGCTGCCGAGGCTCGGGTCGTCTATCCAGCCGTCCATCCAGCCGTCGCCCTGGCCGGCCCCCCAGCCGGCCCCCCGGCCGGTCCCCCGTCCGACGGACGATTCTGTCGTCGTGTTGTTCTGCGGGAGGGAAATGCATTACGGCTGGCTGTACACGAAAGAAGCCGCAGAGAAAGTCGGGAACGTGACGGTGCTGCAGGCAGACCGGGAGCGGGTGGACGAGCTGATCGCCGAGGCCCACGTGCTGGTGCCGCTGATGACGGTCCTGGACAGGAACCGTCTGGAGAAGGCCACGCGGGCGCGGTTGATCATTCAGTACGGTGCTGGGGTCGAGGGCGTGGACGCTGCGGCGGCGAGGGACCTCGGGATCGCGCTGACGAACATCCCGTCCAAGGACACGGGAAACGCCGATTCGTGCAGCGAACTTGCCATCTTTCTGATGCTCGCTTGCCTGCGGCAGATCAACGCCATGGCAAAATCGATCGAATCGCGATCGCTGGGCGTGCCGTGTGGCCGCATGCTGCAAGGCTCCACGGTTTGCCTCGTGGGCAATGGGAACATCTCCCGCAAGCTCCGGCCGCGGTTACGAGGGTTCGGCGTGGAGCAGTGCGTGTTGACTCGGGGCGCGCATGATGGTCTCGGCGACGATCCTGACGTCAGCGACCACGCGCGCGTGTCTGACGCCGCCGGCGCCGCACGGCTGCTGGCCAAGGCCGACATCGTCGTGTTTGTGTGTGCGCTCACGCCCGAGTCCAAGGGCATGCTCAACGACGAGTTCCTGCGGCTATGCAAGCAGGGCGTCATCGTTGTCAACGTGTCTCGGGGTGGGCTGCTGGACGAGGACTGTCTCCTGCGGGGACTCGAGTCGGGCAAGGTGGCGGGGTGTGGGCTCGACGTGCAGTGCGCCGAGCCGCTGGATCCGGACGAGCCGCTCTTCAAGCATCCAAACGTCTACTGCACGCCGCACGTTGCCGGCGTGACGCAGACGAGTTACAGGAACATGGCGGAGGTCGTGGTCGAGACGGCCATCCAGGAGGTGCTGCGTCGCGAACCCCCAGATCGGATTCTCAACTGATTTATGATTTAATCGATCGATACTCCATTTCGACGGTGCTTGTGGAATTCTACAGAAGCAGTGATATGTACACACTCGTCCGTCCTACGCGGGGCCTCGTACAGGCGCGCACGAACCTTCACAAAAGCGCCATGCAGCGGCGGTCGGTTGACCACCCTCGTCGGGTGACCACCACCCGCGCGGTCCAAAGAGAGCCGACGGCGGAGACAATCGCCACGCTGGGACAGCTCGACGGCGTCTGCTTTGATGTGGACTCGACGTTTTGCCAGGACGAGTCGATCGACGAGCTCGCCGAGTTTTTGGGCTGCGGCGACGTCGTCCGCGAGCTCACCGCCAAGGCGATGGGCGGGAACGTCCTCTTCCAGGACGCCCTCAAGTCGCGCCTCGACGCGATGAACCCTAGCCGCGCCGACGTCGACAGGTTTTTGATAGAACACCCGCACATTCTCTCGGAAGGCATCCGGGAGCTGCTGGGCGTGCTGGGCGAGCGGGGCATCAAGGTGTTCCTCGTGTCCGGGGGCTTCAGGCAGATCATCGAGCCGCTGGCAGAGCAGCTTGGTATTCCGAAGGCGCATGTCTTTGCCAACAACTTGCTGTTCGAGGACGGGGGCGGGGCCTACGCCGGCTTTGATCCCGAGGAGTTTACGAGTCGCAGCGGCGGCAAGAGGGAGGCGGTGATGCACATCAAGAAGGCGTTCGGGCTGGAGACGATCGCCATGGTCGGCGACGGAGCGACGGACGCCGAGGCCAAGGGGGAGGGGGGCGCCAAGCTGTTCATCGGGTATGGAGGGACCGTCTACCGGGAGGGCGTCGCCGAGCGGGCCGATTGGTTCGTCATGCGGATCGACGAGGTGACCAGCGCGCTCAAGGGTTTGTGACGTGCATGAATATTTATGTGAGTGATCACTCAATCATGATTGGTTGATTCTTTCACGACGAGAAGACGACTAGAAGACGCACAGCAGCGTGTCGAGCGTGTCCTTCACAGAGGCAGATAGCCCGGCGTCCTTGCTGCGGACGTCGAGGGTGGCCTGCATTCCCGAGATGGTGATGCACACGCAGACGCCACATCCGGCCGTCGAGCATCCATAGAAGAGGAACCTGGACGGACTCTTGCCGAGGCACACGAGGTTGGCCTGCTCGACGTGCCGGTCCAAGTCGTCCACCGCGGACGAGCCCAGCTGCGACGTCGACGTCACTGCAAACATCTCGAGCTCGCTCCACTGTTTCTTGAACTCGTCTTGACGAATGCCGACATCACGACGTGCCCTGAGCTCGTAGGTCGGCGGGGCGGCCGCCGGAGGCGCCGCAGGCGCGGCGTCGGCACCACTGGGGGCGTCGGCACCCATCATCATCAGCAGGTCCAAGTCGTCCATCGCCGGAGATTGTGCAGGTCCTGACGTTGCGGCCGCCGGCTCGTTTGCGCTGGTCGGCGTCGGCGCCTGGCTCACTCCGAGGAAGGAAAACCCGTCGTCGAGCAGAGACGATTTGTCCTGCGACACGTCGGCGCTGCCCAGCATTCCACCGAGATCGCCAACGAAATCGCCAACGAGATCGCCACCGAGATCGCCACCGAGATCGCCAACGACGGCATCGTCCACGTCGCCTTCACCCTCGCCATCGACCTCGATGAGACTGTCGGTGCCGCCGACCTCGACGGCGACGCCGCCACCGAGCGAATCGGCCGAAAAGCTTCGCTTGATCGTCGACTCCGCTGCAATGAACGTGCTCGAAGGCTCGCCGTAGACCACGGACAGCGTGTTCCATTCGTCGAACAGGATGTCCTGCAGCTCTTGCGACGCGTCTGTGGCGTTGGTTTCGCCGCTCGGCAGCGCGGGAAGCCGCACCAGCCGGCGGGTCCCGTCAGCGCCGAGGCCCTCCAGGAGCTTGGCGTAGAGCGACGCTTTCTCCTTCACGATATGATCGGGGTCCTTGAGGGCGCGGGAGAGGACGTGCTTCATCAGCGGCATGCACTCTGCCGGCCGCGCGCAGAACAGCTCCACAGAGGCCGTGAGTATGGCGTGCTTGACCTCGCCACTCGTCGCCGGACCCTGCCCGTACTGGTCGCATATCTCTTCGAGGAGATACGGCGCATCCTGCACCAAGTCTCCAAAATGTCCCAATATCCAGACGAACGCCGCGCGGCCCTGCGGCGAGCCGATTGTGCCGTAGCCCACCCGCGCGATGGGCGGCACGCAAATCTCCGCCGCGTCGGGGAATTTATGCAAGGCCGCAGCAAACGCAATGATCGTCTCGTCGACGATGACCTGGCGCCGGTGGTTCAGGAACAACAAGAGCCGGTCGAGGATCCCGTCGACGCTGCCCACCTTGATGGCGATCCTCGAAATGCAGGCGACCGCGTGGCTTGCGACGTCGTCGTTAAAGTCCCTCGCGTACTCGAAGGCTTCCTCTGCCGTATCGTACGCGTTGTCCAGGTGAGACAGGACGACCATCAGGTCGAGCTTGGCAATCTTCAGATAGACTGCGTCCTCCGGGCGGTAGAAGACGTCGTTCACCATGACGCGGAACGGCTCCGGTTGCCGCTCTGCTAGGACGTGAACGTTGCGGAGCACCGCGTACGCAACCTCCGGCTCCCGGCCCATGATGAGCGTGCGGGCCGGGCCGAGGATCAGTCGGATGACCTGATCGTACTGCTCTTTGTAGTTGGAGGTGTAGTGGAGGAACAGCTTGGCGGTCGCCAGTATGACTGCCGAATTCGTGTGGTTCAAGCCAAAGTCGAGAACCTCGAGCACGTCGAAGCGCTCTGCCTCCGTCTCGGGCCGGTAGTGTTCCAGGAGGGTCTCCATGAGCAAACAGTGTCCCCATTCGCTGAAGCTCCGCACGTTGTTCATGAAGGAAATCATCCTCTGACGGGGCAACGTGTGCAGTGCGCCAAGCTCCCGCAGCACGTACAGGCAGCTCGTGATGACCTGCGTGTCCCGCTCTGTCGTCGCAAGCCCCTTGATTTCGTCGATCAGTCCCAGCGCCACGGTCTTCTCCTCGTCCTGCTCGTAGCATTTGAGGACGCCAATGACCGACACTTCGCGCACGTAGGCGTGCCGGTCCTTCAAACCCTTGGAGACGACCGGGAAGACGCTCTCCAGGAGCTCTGGGACGCGCAACGAGCACATCGACCTGTCGTTTCAACAGCAAAGGCATGAGAGATCATGGGAAGGTAAGAGAAGTGAATTCGGGCGGATACAACGCGCCGTCCAGACGTACCGCACGGCCAGGCCTCGGATCCTCGGATCAACGTCGTTCGTGTCGTTCAGAAACTGCTGGACGACGAGGAGGGACACCTCGGAGTTTTGTCGAGCCGTCGACCGCATATACAGATAGAGCATCTTCTTGAGCGGCAGGTCCTGCGAGCGCGTGTGGCAACGAGTCGCGGTGAGTGACGGGCGAGGCGAGTCGGAGCGAAACCGATCGGGCAGATCGAAGTGCGCACCTGCTTGCTCAGAGCGCAGCATTTCATGGCCCCCACGAAGAGGCTGGACGTGTCGATGCCAGTCGTCATGTGCTTGATCAGTTTCTGAAAGGTTTCCCGCTTTGCCGCGACGACCTCGGCACGGCGCCCGTCCAAACCGGACAACGAGTCCAATCGAGCCTTAATCTCGTTCACCTCGCCTTTCCCGCGCGACGACCTGCGCTTGGACGACTGTAACGCCTTCATATTGTTTGGGGTCCGCCTCTGGGTGGGGCGACGCTGGCAGAAACGCAGTAAACACGTGAAAATGGGAGAAAACCACCAGACCCACACCACCAGGTGCCTCGAGCCGGTAGTTCCATGGCCGCCCCCCCACACACACGAGGGAGTTCTTCTTTCGTTGATTCGCTCGCTGGCCCACAGTTCACACTTCAAACGAGCTTATGGAGAGCCCAGAAGACGTACCCATACCCACGGAGGCCCCCGTCGAGGCGGCGGGATCGGCGCTGGACGAGGACGCCGCCGTCGAAGCGGCGACCGTCGCGGTCGGCGGACAAGACGAGGAGGAGGGTCTCGAGGGTCTCGAGGGTCTCGAGGGTCTCGAGGAGGACGAGGGCCTGGATGAAGCGTGGATAGAGGAGGCCGGAGGGATTGGTGAATGTGGTGACGAGAGAGGTGACGGAGACGACGTAGAAGACGCCGATGTCGCCGACGGTGACGGCCTCCCGCCAGCCGATGTCGCCGACGGTGACGACCTCCCGCCAGCCGATGTCGCCGACGGTGACGGCCTCCCGCCAGCCGATGTCGCCGACGGTGACGGCCTCCCGCCAGCCGATGTCGCCGACGGTGACGGCCTCCCGCCAGCCGTCGTCGACATTCGGTCCTTCCTGCCGGTTGAGATCGACCAGATCAACGAGTCCCTGTCCTTGTCACAGGCGCAGGTCCTTCTACTGACGCGAGAGCTTTCTGAGGCTCGGGAGGCGTTGCAACGTGAAGTCCGCGGGAGCGACACCCTCCGCCGCCAGCTCGAGGCCCTCGCGATCGACGCAGAGGCGCGGCTCAGACGACAGGCCGAGTCGCTCCACGCGGCGTCCGCGGTCGAGCAGGAGCGTCAGAAGGCCGGCCTAATGGCGGACGTGGCGAGGTTACAGGAAGAGATCTTGCGTCTGGAGACCCTGAACGGTCGTCTCCAGGAGGCGCAGGTCAGTCAGACGCAGGCCAACGACGATCTGACGGTGTCGTTGCGGTTGGCCGAGAACAGGGCGCGAAGGCTCGAGTTTGCTCTGCGCGACCAGAACGATGCGGATACGGAGCTCCGTGTCATGCTTCAGTCCTGTATGTACACCATGAATAAGCGGCATCACGCGGATCAGAAGAAGGTGGGCCCCGTGTCGGCAGGCGCGGGCGGCGCGGGCGGCGCGGGCGGCGCGGGGATGAACGGCAAGGTGCGGCGGCTCGTGGACAAGGTCAAAGCATCGGACGGGATCGACGTGACCAGCCTGAGTGTCGAGGACGTGCAAGGGTTCGTGGCGTTGGTGGTGCGGCGGCTGGAGCAGTCGGCTTGCTAGTATCAGTAGAAACAACAACCTATCGCGCCTTTTTTCCCCGCTTTCGCAACTTGTCCACCTCGTCCTGTCGCTCCTGCGCCTTGGTCGCGCCCTGCGAGTGGATGATGTACTTCTTCTGCTTGCCGCTCTTGAACGTCTTGACGCGGGGCTCGATGATGCCTCGTCGCTGCAACGATTTGTATCGTTCGACGGCCAACACGTTGGTCGGCTTGAGCTTCCGCAGGCTCCCGCCCGAAGCCTCGAGCTCGTCGGTCGTCAGCACCTGCACGGGCATCGGCTTGAACCTGTGCTTGCCGAGCCGGGGCGGCTGCGAGTCCATCAGCTCCTCCATGTCTGCCCGGCGTCGCTCCAGTCGATCGTTCAGGTCCTCCTCATAATCTCGCACCTCTTCACTGATCTGTTTGAGGTTGGCCAGGTCCCGGCGCTGTTTCTTCTCCTGCCGTTTCGCCTCGAGCTCTTTATGCAGCGCCTTGTTCCTGGCCTGCTTGTTCCTGTCCCGGATGGTCTTTTTCTTCCCCTGCCGGGTGCCGATGCCGCCATCCACGTCCCTTGCTCTCCCGCCCTCCTTCTCCCCGTCACTATCGTCCTCATCGCTGTCGTCATCACCGTCGTCCTCCACCAACAACCGCTCGAGCTCGCCGCGGTGTTCGTAATCCTCCCACGCGACAGTCTTCGGCGGCGCCACCGGCAGAAGCTCTTTATCGTACTGCTTCCTCATTTCGGCAGCGACCGCCTCGGCCAGGGCCTCCTGGTGCGCATCAAAGTCGGGATTCAGCGAGCAACCCGCACCGTCAATCTCGACCGCCGCAGCCTTCCGCAGCCGCTTCTTGCTCGTCTGCACGGCGACGATCGACTTGCGCTTCAGATCAAACTCGTCCGTGCTCTTCGAGAACAAATCATACTCGCCCTCCTTCGGCACCGTCGCCAACGCCCCCTCGCTGCCGTCGCCCCCGTTCACCACGGCCAGCTCTCTGTCGTTCTTGCTCGACTTGCCCCGCAGCTCCTTCGGCGCCCGCTTCCTCGCATACGCCTGCACGCCGACCGGGTCGGCCTTCCCAGACGCTTGGATGATCGCCTGCGACCTCGTCAGCTTGCTCCGGGCCAGTTCCTTCCTGGTCGTCCGCTTCGATTTGGCCGCTGTCGCGTCTCGCGGGGCCGTGTCCACCGTGAACAGCTCTGCATCGGCAAGTTTCTCCACTTTCGTCAGCCCCTGTCGCTCCTCCCGCGTCTTCTTCTCCAAAAAGTCCTCGACCTGCGTGGGAATTGGCAGAGTGAGTCGCTGCTCGTACGCATGCGGCCTCGACGTCGACTCTGACGCCGACTCGCGACCTCTACCGCCCGTCTGCCGCACATCACAGACGCATACGTACCTCCCGCGTATCCAGCGAGCGCCAGCTCTTCTTCTGGCGCCCGTGTCTGACCATGGAACCGATTTTTTGTTTGCAGTGGCAACCATCAGGCAAACGATCGACTCGGGGCACGGACCATGCCGTCGAGCTCCTTGACAATATCAAACAGGCTGTCCGGCTTGGCGAGCGCCTTGGACCGCTCGCTCAGCGCCTTGAGCTCCCGCCCGTTGTCCTCGAGCCACGACTTGATGATCGCCGCCACCTTCTTCGGCTTGGTCTCAAAGACGCCAACGTCGTTCTCCGTCACGTACGGGATGTTGCCCTCCTCCTGGCACGGTACAAACGCGTTCAAAATCATCGGCACGCCGCAGATGAGGGCCTCGCTGATGGTCCCCGGGCCCGCCTTGGTGATGATCACGTCGCTGGCGCCCAAGAAGGACGGCATATCCGTCACGAATCCCTGCACGTTCACCCGCATCCCGTCCGGATACTTCCTCGCCCGGAGCCGCTGTACGAGCGCCGCATTCCTCCCGCACACGACAATCAGCTGCGCCTGCGCGCCAATCTGCTTGGCCACCGCGTTGACCGTCTTCTCCAGCGGCCCCATGCCCTCCCCGCCGGCCATCAGAATGATCGCCGGCTTCTTCGGGTCGAGACCCAGTCGCTTCTTCAGGGTGGCCTTGGGGGGAAGCCCGTGGCTGAAGGCCGGCCTGATGGGCAGACCGTACACCCGCAGCTTCTCCTCCGGCATGCCGAGCCGCAGCGCCTGCTGCTTGGACTCTTCCG
>JACLAB010015138.1_pt1 | contig 15834 bp, 10 predicted proteins | sample 8027921 | NCBI WGS metagenome assembly JACLAB01 (sample SAMN15725117, study PRJNA655200) | protist metagenome | isolation source: fluorescence activated cell sorting (FACS) single amplified genomes of... | place: USA: West Boothbay Harbor, Gulf of Maine | collected 2000-07-19 | reverse complement strand
ACTCGACACCGAGGAAGCGATGGAACAAATACAGCGGGAAATGGCGGAAGCGAAAGAGCGACGAGAAAACGGCGATGACGACGAGCCTTCGGGAGAAATTAACAACGAGGATGATCCGTACAGCGCAGATGCCCAAGCTGAATTCGAATGGGGCGATAACGACGACGACGAAGACGAGGACGAATAACGTTTCACCTATACATAGGGAACACTGTTTTATTGTACAAAAAAGGAGCTACTCGCTATCTCTATTTTAACGCGCGAAAGAAGGATCTCATCACAAAGAGATGCACACATCGCCAATCCCCAATCGCCTCTCTCTCTCTCTCTCAATCATAAAATCTCTACTTCGTCTCGTCCTCCTTCTCTCGATCGCTCATCTTTGAAACTTGCTCGTCCAACTCTTCGATTCGGTTTCCTAAATCGTCGATTTTCGTGATGATCTCGTCGCTCATCTGTTGAAACCGACTCTGCATTTGCGCGAGCATGGATTGGACGAACGTGGTGAGTTCCTCCGCGGACTGCGGTCCCGCTTTAGAGTCTGCCATGAGTGCTCTTAGCTCTTCGCACTTTTCACAGAGAGTGAGAGAATGAAGTAAAGAGAGAGATGATTTTTTCTTTTCCCAAAGGAGAGAGAAAAAGAGTTGATTGAGAAAAAAATAAAAAAACGGCAGTTTTTTCTTCTGAGAGAAAAACAATCTCACAATCTCACATGCACGTGGGAAAAGAAGACGAGAGAGAGAGGAAAGAAGAAGAAGAACGAAAAGAACTTTTGCCGCTGTTTTTTGTCATGTCTGGAGGAGTGAGGACGCGAGGGCAGAAAAGGCGGATTGGTCAGAGGGATGTGTGGGATTTGATCGTGAATAACGACGATATTTGTTTCAAACATATCATTCCGAGATTGAATCGAACGGATGTGAAATTCTTGTACGGAGTGAATACAGAGACGAGAAAGTTGATTAAGAGATCGTCTCGCGCGGGTGATTTGAAAAGGAAGTTTAAAGTGAAAGAGATGTCGTCGATATCGACTTTAGAAATTGCGTGGGAGCATTATCCGTGGGGTATGTTTAGAAAGGACGACGAAACATATTTCTGCTGGGAAGTTGCTAAAACGAATAAACTCGAGTTACTCAAGTGGGCGCGAGAGGAGAAAGAGTGTGATTGGACTTATGGGACGAGTGATGCGGCCGCAGGACAAGGTAATCTGGAAATGGTGAAGTATTGCGTTGCAAATGAATGTCCTATGGATGGGAGGGCGTGTGGATGGGCTGCCGCTGGCGGTCATCTCGAGTGCCTCAAATACTTACGCGAAGAAGCAAAAGCGCCTTGTGATTCGGAAACTGCCGCTTGGGCGGCTTCAGATGGTCGTCTCCACATACTCGAATATCTTGTTGAGCGTGAGTTTGATCAATATAGCAAAGCTGCGTGTGAGTATGCGGCCAAGAACGGCCACTTGGACTGTTTGAAGTACTTGCACGAAACCGCCAAAGCGCCTTGGACCTCTCGGGCGGTACGCTGGGCGCACGAGAACGACCACCCCGAGTGTTTACAATACCTCCTCGACAACGACTGTCCTCTCCCAACCGGTTGGTCTCACGAAGGAGGAACTTTACACACCTCATAAACACACACACACACAAAGAGAGAGAAGGAAAGAAAGAAAGAAAGAAAGAGAAACACAAAACCAAGCTTGTAAAAAAGAAACACGCAACGCCGCGTAGTATTTTTTCCTCTTCTATGTGGGTTCGATCTCACGCTCTTCGAGTCCAATTCCGATCAGAAATCTCCTCATATTTTTGTATTCCCCGACGCAAAACAAACGCTCACATCGATCACAGAAACACCAATCATGGCCTCCTCGCGAAGACTCTTAAAATCTATTTCCTCCTCCGCTCGCCTTTTCTCGAACCACCACACTCAAAATCAAACGAGAGGGTACAAAGTCGCCGTTTTAGGCGCCGCCGGCGGCATCGGCCAACCGTGCGGATTGCTCATGAAGATGAACCCGTTGGTGACGGAACTTCGCTTGTACGACATCGCCGGAACCCCCGGAGTCGCCGCGGACGTCTCGCACATCAACACCAAGGCGCAAGTGAAAGGGTACTCGCAAGCGGACGACGGCGAGGACGGGTTGAAGAACGCTTTGAAAGATTGCGATTTGGTCATCATTCCCGCCGGTGTGCCCAGGAAGCCAGGGATGACGCGAGACGATTTGTTCAAGATCAACGCGGGCATCGTGAAAGGTTTAGTGGAAGCGTGCGCGGAGAACTGCCCGAAAGCGATGTTGAACATCATTTCGAACCCGGTGAACTCGACGGTTCCGATCGCGGCGGAGACTTTGAAGCAGAAAGGGGTGTACGATAAGAAAAAATTGTTCGGCGTGACGACGCTGGACGTGGTGAGAGCGAAGACTTTTTACGCGGAAAAGAAAGGGTTGGAGACGGCGAAAGTGGACGTGCCGGTGATTGGCGGTCACGCTGGGGTGACTATTTTGCCGTTGTTTAGTCAAGCGACGCCGAAAGCGGCTTTGACGGACGACGAGATCGATGCGTTGACGAAGAGAACGCAAGACGGCGGGACCGAAGTCGTCGCCGCCAAGGCTGGTAAAGGTTCGGCGACGTTGAGTATGGCGTACGCCGGGGCGTTGTTTGGCGACGCGTGCTTGAGAGCGAAGAATGGCGAAGCCGGCGTCGTGGAATGCACGTACGTTGAGTCGGACGTCGTCCCAGGGGTTGAGTTTTTCGCCACCAAGGTGAGTTTGGGGAGAGAAGGCGTGGAGAAGATTCACGGAACGGGCGCGTTGACCGCGTACGAGCAAGCGGGCTTGGACGGTATGATGTCGGAGTTGAAGGACAGCATCCAAAAAGGTTTGGATTTCGCCAAAGGCGCGTAAATGTTTAAATTAATACTGATGAGAAAGAGAGAGAGAGAGAAAGAGAGAAGTAATGATGAGAGAGAACAAAATCTTCTTCGCGAATAAAATGGAGGAAAGACACTTTGATCTGTTGGAAGAAGATATTTTTACGAGTACACACACGTTCACCACTTCTCACTACCACTTCTCACTACCACTTCTCACTACCACTACTCTATATGCTCCTTTTTACTACCACAGTTTCAGTTTCCCGAACACTATTCCTACGACTACGGCGATGGCAACTCGGACTAGTCCCCTAATCTTCTCTCTTCTCTCCGTCTCTCTTTTACTTCCGTACACGTAGATTCTGTTATACCGACTCGAGTCCACGCCTTTCCGCTCTCGTTTCCGCGAGTCTTCAAACGCGACTTCTTTCATCAATCGTTTCTCCCAAAACTTGTCCTCGTTTTGATCATCTGGAAGCTTAAACATGTAACAAATAACTCTGCACCGATCGTTCATTCGTTCGCGTAACAGTTTCGCGACCTTTTCGTTCCCTCGCGGCAGCAGGTACAAAAACACGCAATCCGCTCGATGGACGTCCGTAACGGTCATGGCGTCTTGCGTTCGAATTTCCACTCGGTCTTCGAGATTCATTTTTTGAACGTTTATTCGAGCGTTTGAAGCCGCCACTGGGTCGATTTCAACGCCTACACCTCTCACGTTCGAGTTTTTTTGACACGCGGCGATTAAGACGCGCGCGTCGTTGCATCCCAGGTCGTAGACGAGGACTTGTTTTTTCTCATCTCCAACGCCGTCGCCGTTGAAGAGATTTGTTTTCGTTTTTGACGATTTAGATGATGAAGTGGAGGAAGAACAAGAGGGAAAAATGGCGTCGACGATGCGTTCGCACATCAACTGCGGCGTCGCCGAAACTGGGCCGAGGTAGTTTTCATGGGAGAAGGAAGATTCCGTTTTTAAGCGCGTTCGTGGTGGCATTTGGTTCAGTGATGAAAGTGAGGAAAAATGTTTCATTCTGAGGGACTTAAAAGAAGTTTGTCGCATCGTCATCACTAACAACAACAGTAATAATTAGTACTCAAACCACAAGGTCCAAAACACGTCCTCGATGTCGCCTAAATCGACGAGAAGCATGCGCGTTTTCTCCTCGAATCGCCAACTGCTGACGTCGTGTTTCTTCCCGTTTGCCGCGCGACTCGTCGCGGAGATTTTCTTTGGTTTTTCGCTGCTGTAACACGCGATTTGGCCGCAGGATTTGGATAAAAGGACCGTCGCTCGGTAACTTTTGCCGCTGATTTTCTCGAGCTTGCAGTTTTGAACGACGGCGTTACCGTTCATCATCTTCGAGAGGCCGAAACAGGCGAAGCGGATGTTGGCGCGTTTGAGTTTTTTGATCAGTTGTTGGGTAGTTTTCTTCTCGGCGGTGTTGTTGTTGTTGAGCTTTACGCTTCCACTTTCGATGGGACTGTTCTCCGTGGAAGGTGGCTTCGCTTTGATCGGAGAAGCGATCTCCGGAGTGGCAGGTACGGACGTGTCCACGGAAGATAAGCCTTCCTCTTCGAAGGATTCGTCTGGTGCGGAGCGTCTTGCGCGGAAGGACTCAAACACGGGCGTGATGGTGAACACGTCCCAATCTTTGCGCGTCAACGCGACTTCGGTCTTTTCGTGAAGACGCAAGATGTCGACATCGCCAGTTCGGTGCGAACGCACGGCAAACATTTGGTCGCCTATGGCATTTGGTCCGTTGTTGCCATTCTGTCCAGATGACTCTTTCCTACTCGAGACTTCCTCGTCTTTTTCACTGGGACTATTATTATTACTACCACCGTATTGGGAACGAAAGCCTTCGATATCTCGCGGTCGCACGCACGCGGATACCGTTTGTCCGTCTTTACCGCCAAACGAAATGTATTGGTTCACTTCTCGGGACCAACACGCGCCTTGGACGTTGAATGTCCCGACAACACCACCGACGCTGTTTCTGTTCCATATTTTCAACGCCGTCTTCCCGTCTCTACACACGTCTTTGAACAAACAATCTCTCGTCGGGCGACCGGGAAATTTCCCGCGTAATATCGACCCAGACGGCATCACCAACTGGCCTAAAACGTTAAAGTCGTGTTTGTCTGGATGATCTGAGACGTATATTGGGCATCCTCCAACCGCTCTCGCGGCGGCGTGTAACCCTCCAGTACTCGAAGCCGATTGAAACATGTCCCAATCCGGAATGACAATCTCACCCATAAACATGGAGTTGTAGGACACGTTGACGATGTGAACCGTGTGCGAAGCCTCGTTGGTCGGATAGAAATCGTCCGACACTCTCGCTAAGTTTGACATTTTAAAGTTGTACAAGTTCTCCGTGGAATGGCACATGCAATTGATTAACCCGTTGGTCGGGAAAAATTTCATGACGGATTTCTCCAAAGCCTCGTGGGTGTTTCTCGCCAACGCCGGGCCTCCACCGTTCGGTCCGTTCCCGTAGCCTAACGCGCCAATGACAGCTTGCGCGTCTACTTTGACTCCATCTACACCAGCCGCGGCGAGGTATTCGTGCAACTCGTTATAAAAGTGTTGCATTTTCTCCGGCGCCGGGACTCCGACGCCGCACACGGTCAACGGATCCCACGCCTGCGAAGGCTCCACCGCTAACAACGACGGGTTGTGTCTCGGATACTTTAGTTTCGCGCCAAACTCTCTCACATTCTCTTCGTCTGGGTGCACGCCGCCCCAATACCCAAGCAACGCGTGCCAACAGTAGACGTAATCCACGTCGTACTTTTTCTTAATCGCTCGAACGACGTTGCCTAGCCCGTCGATTTCGCCTCGCAGTTTATTCTTTTCATGTCCAGCTAAATCCATCTGCTGGTCCGCAGACCGCAAAGAATCTAACGACGGTCTCGAATGCGAAAACTTTGGCGACCCTGGCGGGGACATTTTATCCAAAAACTCTAAACTACCCACCGTTTTTATCGCTTTTTGCATCTTTTTCCCGGCTTTGCCCGCCAACGACGCTAAACTCCCAAACGGCGAACGTTTCCCACTAAAGCTGCCTCTCCGGAACCCCGTAAACGTAGAAAACTTCTTATTCGCTCGAATAGACACGACTCTGTGATTGAAATACGACAACGACGCCGTTTTCATGGCCACAAACGCGTACAACACGTAATTGATCAAAATACGAAGGGTATGCCAAAACACGCCGTGCGCTCGCATGGCGTGTAACCTCCGCCAATAAAACGCGTAAAACCACGCTGCAATATACCCAGGCGGCGTAACCGTCGGAGTTGTCAACGGCGCTTGCGCTTCGTCGTCGTCTTCGTCGCCGTCGTCGAATTCGTCCTCTTCTTCTATTACTTGGTCTTCGTCGTTTTTGCTAGGTTCTCGGCTATTGTCTTTACTACTTCCCGTTGTCGACGTCCGACTGTTTCTATACTCCTTATCTGGCTCTACGTTCTGCCACCCGTCGTCGATAATCACAAACTTCGGGGGCGAATTCCCGTTTTGTAAACTCGTCAACCCTTTCCCGATTCGTTTCGGACTGACTTTCTCGTAAAAAGCATCCCACGTGCACCACCCGAACACGTCCGCCACCGGCGGCGTCACCTTCTCCTCTCTCGGTTTAAAGCTCTCTTTCAAAACTAAACTGGCCATTTTAATCGCTTTTTTCGACGCATCGTACGGGTTATTCGCCCACGATATGATCGCCACGTTATCGATCCCGTCCGCTTTCACTTCCTCGCACGCGCTCTCGACGACGAGAAAAGACCCTCGCCTTTCCCACATTGGATGAAACCCGGACAAAGTCGCTCTGAACTTATCTCCCGACAGCGGCAAAATGCACACGTATCCGCTCTTCCCGTCTTCCCCGAGCTCGAGCATCAAATACTGCGTCTCTGCGGGTAAGTCCTTCCCTAAATCTCTCCCCCACGCCGGGGACATCCACCACAGTTTACATCTCGCCGTGCACATGAATGAGCTCACCAATGGTTCTGTGTTCGTGCTAAACTGTAAAACGTGCCTGCTTTGCGCGTCGTTCGGTGAATTCGTGGCGACCTTTCGTAAAATCTGTACGGTCGGGTCGTTCGATATAAACGCGCTCTTCTTATTCGGAATCGTGGATAAGGCGAGCGAGCCGCCGGATAAGATCGCCGTGCGTGAATCCAATAACAGTTTCCCGTTCGAGAACTCGATTTTCTTTTCCCCGTCGGTCATCATCATCATCATCGGACAAAAAAAGATACCAACGTAATCACTCTTCTCTCGCTCTCTCTCTGTTCTTCTTCCTCCGTGCGGCGCTCCCTCGAAGAAAATATACTTCTCTCTCTGTATTTGCACTCTTCTTTCTCTTTCTCTCTCTCTCTCTCGCTCTGGAGAGACAACAACAACAGACAAGAATATCAAGAAAAGAATCGAGCGTTTTATTCTACTCGTACAGAGAGAAAACCTTCCCTTTCTCTGGGCGGCTGCTCCGCCTTTTTTTGAGGCAAAAATGACTGGACAGCTTTTTTTTTTGCTTGACCTCTTAAAAAAAGAAAAACGTCTTTTCGATTCACCACATCTCTGACAGAAGGAGATTCAACACATTCAACGAAGAAAAGAACCTGACACAAAAAGTATACGATGTTCTCCTCGATGTTCTCCAACGCCACGAACAACTGCGAGTATTTGAACAAGAGAAAAGATGGAGATGAAAACGACCCGATGGAAACGATTTCTCGCGAGTTCGATCGCGAAGATATCGTGGCAAAGTTGAAGAGAGAATGCGAGGCGTTGGAAGACATGGAGAAGAAATATCAAGAAGAATTGAAAGAGAAAAAACACGAGGAAGAGGAGAAGAAAGCGACGTTGGAAAAGGAGACGAAGAAAGCGAGAGAACGAGAGGAAGAGCTGAGACATTTACAAGAAGAGATGAACCACCAGGAAGCAGAAATCTGTCGCTTGAGAGAAGAGTTGAAAAGAGAAACGTTCGAACACTTGAGAGAAAAAGAGGAGAAGAGGCGAAACAGGGTGAAGTTACTCGAGGAGTACCAAAAGCTGGCGAGTCAGATGGAGGAGATTAAGAAATATCCGGAAGAGATTAAGAAAGAAGAAGAGAAAATGAGACTGGTCGAGGCGAGGTTGAGGAAAATGTGCGAAGGGAAATTCGTCGACGTGAAGATTGAAACGTTCGAAGATTTCGGGAAGGAGATGAACGCGCACTTCGATCGCGTCATCGCGAAAGAGAAAGACTTGGAGCGGAGAACGGTGTTGGCGGCGAACGAGCTTTTGACGAAGAAAAGCGGCGCGTTTGCGCACGACGTGGACGATAGGAAGAGAAAAGAGCCAGAAGAAGAAGAAGAAGAAGAAGAAGAAGAAAAAGGGGAAGAAAAAGAAGAAATTGAACCAACCACGCCGCTTGACGACGCGAAGGATTGATGAGTGTTTTCGTAACGCGTTATGAACACCGGAGAGAAAAGAAGAAGAAAGGAGAGAGACACGCTTGAAACAAGAATACTGTTTTACTTATTCATGTTTAAAAAATACAATTACAAATACAATGTTATATCGATGAAATATACATCCATTCACAGCAACGGGAAGAAGGGATTGTTGATACTATGTACTCCCTATTCTTCTTGTTGATACACGCGAAACGAGGTGGTTTCGAAACCTTTCTGCGCGACGTCGTCAGAACCATCACTACCGCTCGAGCCTTGATTCTTATTGCCTCCGGGTTGGTTTTGGTTCCTACTACCGCTCCCACTTCCGCTCCCGCTACCTCCGTTGTTGTTTCGGCGCGTAGCTCTCCCACCGCTGACTTGCTTCGTGACCTTCTCCGCGGCGACAACCGCTGCCGCTCGTCGAGAGCGTCTTCCAGTCGTCGTCGTCGTCGTCGTCGTCGTGTTCGTGATGGTATCTTTGTTACCGTTGTCGGCGTTTTTATTTTCTTCTTCTTCCGTGGCCTTATCTGAGTCCGGACTTTTTTCCTTATTGGCGACGGCAAGTTCAATCTCTTTCGGGACTTGCGGAGCGTTCGGTTTTCGCGACGCTGCAATCATCTTCGCCGTTTTACCTGCATCAGTAGCCGCCGCTGGCGTTTGCGTCGCCGCTTGGGCCTTTCTAGCCGTCTTCACCTCACCAGCAGCGTTTTTCTCTTGCGTCGCCGTCGCGGCTTCCGACTTGACACCTGCGGGGTACGCGATGTTGTTTTGTTGTTGTCGTTGTTGTTGCGCCATCGCCATGTTACCCATTTGCTGGTGCTGGAGGAACTGTGCAAAGCTATTCGGATCTTGCATCGCCGCCAACGCCGCCATTTGCGCGTTCCAATACTGCATCTGTTGATGTTGTTGCACCGCAGCCATTACGGCGGAATCATTGTTGTTATTACTACTGTTATTGATATTATTCGCCGTCGTCGTCGTGGTTGCCGCGCTTCCGGTTTGACGATATTGATTACTATTCGTCGTCGTCGTTGTCGTCGTTGGTCTCACGTAACCAGAGAATGCAGACTGCGAATTCGGCTTGAGTGATGCTTTTGCGTCTTCGGAAACTTCAGAGTTCTTTGTTTTATCCGTCGTCGTAGTTGTTGTCGGTTTAGCTTCTTCGGTTCCACTTTTGTTATTATTCGCGTCAGTCGTCGTCGTCGTCGTCAGCTTTGCGTTATTGTTGTTGTTGTTATTCATAGTCGCGAAGCTGGGAATGAACGAGCTGCCGTTGCTGTTTGCGGCAACAGCAGCCATATTCGGCATACCCGGAAGACCTCCGCCAAAGTTCATGGCGGTAAACATCGGATTCGCCGCCATGAGCGCATGCAGCTGCGACAACGGATTCGGAACTTCTTGTTGCATCGCGAGATGCGCGAGAAGCGGATTCGCCGTCGTATCGTTGTTATTCCCATTCTTATTATTTTGTCGTTGTTGCTGTTGTTGTTGCAATAAATGTTGCATCTGCATCTCTTGAATCATTCTGTTGCGAACCATTTCAGACGTGGCGTTCATGAGCGCCTGCGCCGCCGACGCGGACGCGTGCTGCTCAACGTTCGCCACGTCAATCAAAGAGTTGTTGATCGAATGCCCTTTCTTCTTCTTATTATTATTAACGTTCACGAAACCAACTGGTAAAATCTCTCGTACTTGTCTCTCGGTCAATGAACTTTGTTTTCTCGGGTACGGGTGCGACGGTTTCCGTTTCGGTCTCGCCGGCGGAATATCCGAAGCCGTCGTCTTCCCTCCCGTGGACACGCTCGACGTCCTCTTCACCGTCGCGGGCTTATCTCCACTCGCCGCCAAGTTACTCAACAACTCCGCCTCGTCTTCTTCCTTTGTATTTCCCGTCACTTCGCTCTTACTCTTCTTCCCCATCAACGCTTGAATCAACAACTTGGAATTATTATTCCCGCTAATCTTCTTCGCCGTATCGGCGTCTTTAATATTCTCCGTCGTCTGCGTCAAACCGCCTTCGCCACTCGTCTGCGTATCTCTCGTCGCCGTCGCTCCATCTTCCCCTTCCGTGGTCCCACCACCTCTCGTCACGTCCGATAATTGGTCCGCCTCTAAATTCTTCTGATGTTCCTTCTGTAATTTCGCGAAGAACTTCTGCGCGTGGCTTCGAATCTGCACCGCCGTCTTCGTCCCAATGTGCTCCTCGATTTTCCTCCACGCTCTCCCGTGTAACTTTAACGCCTCCACGAACCGGTCGTGCTCGCGTTCCGTCCACCGTTCGCGCTGTTTCGTGATCGTGTACGGTTTGCGTACTTTCACCGTTTGGCCGTTCACCGTGTGATGCGTTGGAATAGGTTGTTGTTGTCCGCCGAGAGTATATCCGCTCGCGCTTGTATTTTGGGGCAAAAAATGCCCTTCCGAAGGTGCCATCGTGGCACCGACGAGGACGCTTTTTTGACCATTTGCCGTTGGTTTTCCGTTGTTCGCGTACTGTTGTTGTTGTTGTTGACTCATTTGGTTCACGACGACGGGTTGTCCGTGCAAATTATAATTCACGAACGGAAACTGCGGGTGAAAGGTGTTGGTATTGTTCGCGTTGTTGTTTTGAGCGTTCGCGTTGTTTTCCATCATCCTTTGCGCGGAATTGTTGTTTTGTACGTTTTGGTTTTGGTGCTGGGCGGCGAGCATTTGCGCCACGAGCGCGTACTGCTGTTGTTGTTGACTCGAATCTCCCATAACAAAAAGATTCGAGTCCGATGGTATATAAATAACGTTTTGTTCTTCTTTCTTTCGCGATCGCGCGTTCGCAAGATGTTGCCGTCTCTCGTTTGTCCGCTCGTCGTTTGCGCGCGAATTCTTTCTTAGGTTAAATGGGGAAACGCGAGAGGCACTTTTTGAATCAAAAAATCCCGTCGAAAAATCTGAAACGACCACAAACCGCTTTTTTTTATCCACTTTCTCTGCATGAAGAAAAAGAATAAAAAATATTCAGAGCAGGAAGGAACAGAGAGAGAGCACACAAGTATGTTTCGCGAAACGAGAGACGAGGAGCGTTTTTGAAGAGATGCGCGCACCTCTCTCTCTCTCTCTCTCTCGGGGTGGTGGCACGCGACGACGACGACGACGACCGGAGAGAACGAGAACGAGAGAGAGAGAGAAAAAATCGAAAACTGTGTGCAATATATTTTGTGCCTTTTCGCGCGCGTAAAAAAAATTTTTCCGAATCGTTTTTTTCTTCCTCTTATTCGCTTTCAAAACGCACCACGCGCGATGCGTTCGAACAACAACAACAACGACACAAACAGAAGAGAGAAAGAAAGAGAGAGAGAGAGAGAGAGACCTCTTTTTCCCTTTCACGCGATCGTAAAAATGCGCTTTTAAGCGCGTTGTTGTGTGTTTGCGCCGGCGTGCGCAAAAAAACCATTTTAATTAACCTTAAAATAAAACAAGAGCAAAAAACTTTTTATCTCTTTTGGATATTTGCTTCGTTGGATTTTTTGCGCTCGTCTTTTTGGACGGTTTTTTTAAAGTTCACGTCTCGCCCCCAGTTTTTCCTTAAAAGTTATGAAGATATGAACACGGAGAGCAAGAACAACAGCAACAACGAGAACAAAAGCCCTACCGGAAGAAGAAGAATACAGATAGAGGACATCAGGTACGCGAGAAATAAGATTTTGAGTGGTTTTTGTGACGGTGGTGGTGTTGCGACTGCTTTTGGAGAGTCATCATCGTCATCACCATCCCCCGTGGTCGCGCGCGAGGAGGCGTCTCGACGCGCGATGGAAGGGTTGCTGCTGCTCGATGATGAAGACGATTCAGACGACGATTCAGACGACGACGACAAGGAGGGTTTACTGCTGGAGAAGGCGATTTCGACGAAACTGTTACCCAAGGAAACGAAAGCGGTCGTCGATATGATCAGGAGAGATGCATCAAACGCGTTGAAATTCGCACTGATGAGTTGTGGTTGTTCCAACAAGAATCCAACAGTCGCCGGCGAGGTGTTTGCGACGCGAGAGATTTTATTTCCGGGTCGAGGAGGAGTTTTAGGAGAAGGAAAAGAAGAACGAGACGATGATGAGAACGATTTTGACGATGATGATATCGCCGATATAAAAGATAAAATACTGTCGCGGAAAACGATGGAGTTTTGGGAAGCCGCGGTGAGCAGGATAGAGTTTGAATACGAGAGGAGGAACGATAGCGCGAGAATCGAAGCCGCCGCGAAGCGGGTTCGCGCGCGGTACAACGAGTTTCTTTCCCAGTACGTCTACGCGTTAGACGCAAAGTACAGAGAGGATAAAGAAAACAGATCCGCGAACGAAGCGATGGATAATTTGAAGTTACGCGTGTCGTTGTTAAAAGACGCGGTGATGAAACGGAGAGAAGGCGACAAGGCGAGAATTTTTAGTAAAAAGTTTGCGTTGGAAGCGAAACATTTACTCGTGGAGTTGAAGATGCCTTCGCCGGAAGCGGTGGCGTTGTATCAGTTCGTCAGTTCGATAGATTTAGCAAACAACAAATAGAAAGAATAGTCGTTATAGTAGTTCTTCGATTAGTGTATTATATAATGTACAAATGTATCATCTCTCTCTCGTTTTTCTTCTCTCGTTTTTCATTTCGACGGGGGTTTAGACGTTTCTCGATACTCGGACGATTCCAGCGTGACCGTGTTTGTTTTTCCGAAGATGACGACCTCGGCGCGAACCACGCCGTCTTCTAACCGTTCGACGACATTTCCGTGAAACCCTTTGAACGGTCCGTTAAATATTTCTAAATCGTACGTCTTTTTCTTCGCTTTCTTTTCTTCTTCTTCTTCTTCGGTTGGATTCTCCGCTCTCAACTCTGCGACCCGTTCCGTGCGTTTCTTCATCTTCACGCCATAAATGTTTGTCTCTTCTTCCTCTCTCTTGGACAAATCCATCTCGCTCATCAATTCTTTAATTTTCGCGTCGTATTCAACTCTGGACACAATCGTCGGCGCCGAAGCTCGGATTAAACTTTCAAACAACCCGGGGTCAATCGGCTCGGCGATTTCGCGTCGCGTCGCCTGTCTTTTCCCGAAACTCGTCGTCCCACCCGTCGCCAAACCTTGGACAAAGTACTCGCTCTCTAAACTTCGAATAGTGTCTTGAGACATGTTTGCAATTTTCGCGAGGATGAACCCAGCCTGTATCGGTTCGCCCTCAACAATCAATTGTCGAATTTCTAAATCCGTTCTCCCGTGCGTCTCTTCTTCGGCCAAAACAAACCCGGGGGGAGGTTTTCGCGGACACCACACGTCCACCACTCCAGAAACGTTCAAGCAATTTGCCATCGCCGCGTTTTCTCGCATTTCTGAGCATTCAATCGTGTACCACATCGCTTCATCACTGGAAGGCGAAGCGTCGCTCTCTCCTCCCGATGATGATCCTTTCGCCTTTTCGCTCGTCGACGCGTTTACGAACGAATTCAACAAATGATCTCTCGCGTACGACCGTTTTCGCTCCGTCATCTCCTCCCCTTGAAACGTCTCTTTCAGGACATTCTCCACGTTCGCCGAATTTGCCACGGTAAACTCCGCGTCTTCAATACCTGCATCGGTCGTCGCCGCCTCCGCCGCCGCCCTCCTCCTCGTCGTCGTCGTCGGCATCCTCCCGCTTCTCAATCTCCTCCTCTCCCGTCGATCGTTCAACTCTCGCGCTACGTTCTCTTTCGTCGACTCTTCTTCTTTCTTCCTCATTTTATACATCTTCAGTGGATCTTTCCCGTCTTGTTCGTCCACTTTGGCGTAGGCCAATCTCTCCGCCAGGTCGATTTTCTTCCCGGGCGATTGTGGCACTCGCAACTGTTTCAAACTTTCTTTCAATTCCGTCGCTTTCATCGCGGAGGAAATGGAGAGGAACTCCTCGAACGTCTTCTTTTTTTCCTCTGTCTCCTTTTCTTCTTCTTTTTCCTCCTCGTCGTTCGTTTCTTTCGTCGTCGCTTGAAGAACAAAAGAAGAAGAGAATCTCTTTTCGTCGTTGTTGTTGTTGTTGACGGCGCTGCTCCTTTTCTTAATCATCGAAGCGCTCGTTCTTCTTCTTTTACTGAGAGTACTCAAACCGCATCCTGCGCCGAAAAAAATCCTCGTCTGAATCCTCGTCGTCGTCGTCATTCTCTTTTTAATAATACTAATTTGCCCCGAAAGGTTTGTTGTGTGGTCGCGTTTCAAAGCAGCGCAACAATAACGTGCGTGTAATGAATGAATGGTTCGTCTTGTGAAGAGTTGTTTTTGCCCTAAAAAATGTTTGGGGACAAACGCACTCCTAAACTCTAATACATGTACAGACCCTGAATCAAACACTGGTTAAAAAGGAACCTTGAGATATTAGAAATACTCGGTCATTTCATATTACATGGAATAAATACTACACGCGTACAAAATATATTATATGTACTACGTTTGCTTGTCTACGAGTCTTGGAAGGACAGTTGCGAATCGCTCGTATTGAAAAGCGCGGGCGTGCCAGACCGAGACGCGTCGTCTTCATCTCGGCCGTTTGCATTTTCCTCCCGCGCTTTTACAATTGAACTCGCCGTTTTCAATTCCTTAATGCTCTTCTCGCCTTCTGTTATCGTTCGTATCATCATCTCGCTTTCCATGAGCTTTTCTTTCAAACTCGCTCGATGCCCAATCGCCCTTCGTAGTTTCGCCAACGCGTGCGCCTGTACTTCTTGCGCGTGCGTAATCGTCGAGTACGTGCTCAACATCGCCGCGAAAGAACCGCAACCTAACAAAACCCAAAAATACCAGAACATGATATCGCTAAAACCTTCGGGATAGAAGTCCCCGAATCCGACCGTCGTCAACGTAATCACGGAAAAGTAAAACGAGTTCACGTCTGTCCAATCCGCGCTATAATAAATAAAGCCCATAAAGAACCAAATAAAGCACAACACACCCGCGCTATAAAACGTCGTTTTCTCGTACGCGATGTTATGATTCGCTCGAATTAAACTCAATAACTCGATCAGCTCGCTCACTTGAATCTTCGTCGTCTTCGTGCATGCGTTCGAGTGCTCCAAGTGCCTCTCTAAATTTGACACCGCAACTTTTTCCCAACCGCCTCCTAAACACTTTAAAAACGGCTGCAACTCGTCGACGTGTATTTTGTAGTTCAAATCGATCGCCCCATACTCTCTGGTCGTTTGTGCGGCAAGCGCTTTTAACAGTTTTGACTGGTCGATGCTCAATCTCAAAGGCACTCTCAACCCGAAGCACCGAATAAAGACGTGTGTCAACACTCTCGCGATATCGAGCAGCATGTTCGCCAACGACCCGAGAAGCATACCGAACCTACCAATTAACGGCACGCTAAAAATTGCAATCAAAAGTTTCCCTCTGTAACTCACCGGACTCAGGTTCCCGTACCCGATGGTTGTCATCACCGTCGCGACGACGTAAAACGCATCCATCGTCGATAGCAACTTCACGCTCGAGACGTCCTCGCCACTCTCCAAAGCCTCCTTCTTTAAAAACTCATTCTCCACGTGCTTCAGAGCTAACGAAAC
>JACLAB010004001.1_pt1 | contig 15836 bp, 9 predicted proteins | sample 8027921 | NCBI WGS metagenome assembly JACLAB01 (sample SAMN15725117, study PRJNA655200) | protist metagenome | isolation source: fluorescence activated cell sorting (FACS) single amplified genomes of... | place: USA: West Boothbay Harbor, Gulf of Maine | collected 2000-07-19 | reverse complement strand
TCGCGAGGGAGGTGCGAAGAGTCGGAGTAGCGGTTTTAGCGGGAATAGGAGCGGTAGCGACGGTAGTATGCTGATGGTTGAGAATAGTACTAATAGCGGGGCGGGCAACGATGCTGGTAATATCGTAAAAAAAGATGGCGTGGTGAGAACAATTCGCCGAGCCGTTCGGGAGTCGTTGGGAAAACAAGCGTCGGCGTTGAGAAAACAACCGGGAAGTTTGATCGCATTTGGTGTCGCTGGTTTGTGGGGGTTAACGAGCGATATCGATAAGCTCGGGAAGAACGCATCAGCTCATTCTGGTGGATTTATCGTGTACGTGACGCTGCAGAGGATTTTTATGGCCGCGCCGTTGGGGATGATTACGGCGGCGTTAAATCCGGAGGCGTTTGGGTACTTGAAAAATCCAAAAACGCTTTCGATTTTATTCGGCATGGGTTTATGCGAGTTGTATACCGTGGTTGCGTACTTGCATAGTTTAGAGCATTTGTTTACGAGTTACGCGGTAGCAGCAAAGAGGAGCGGGATCTTATTGTCCGTGCTAGGTGGAGCCATTATGTTTAAAGAACCGATTGGGGATCGATTGCCGTATGTTTTCGTGATTATCATAGGCATGATGTGCATCATTCTCGCCGACGAATATTAGAGAGAAAAGAATAGAGAAAATATTATTTTTTCAACGCAGTAATAGCAATAACAACTCAACGCAGTAATAGTAATAACATCATAATGATGATGATGATTAGGCTAGCTATTCTCTCTCTCTCTCTCTCCTCTCTGTCTATCTCGCTCTACGCATAGCATCAGACTCTCTCTCTCTCTCTCTCTCTCTCTCTTTCCTTCTTTCTTTCTACAACTCTTCGATCAAGTCGTACCGAATCAACGAGCTTGTTCTTCTTCCTCTTCTGCATCATCAAAAGTGCGTCCAAATTTCTCTTTTTCCCGGGTTGTAATTGCTCTCCTTTGTGTTTCTCCTGTCGCTGAGACGATCGATCCTCCGCTCGAACACCGGGTAAAGGAAACGGCGGGGACATGATGCTTCTCTCTGACTGTCTGTCTTTCTTTTAAAAGTGCGTGTGCGCGCACACTTACGACGAGACTTTCAACGAAAAGAATGTGTTGAAATTTCAAAAATTAAGAAGAGAAAAAACACAAGAAAGAGTTCATGCAAAAAGAGTTTGAGGCGTTTGCGTGTACTACGCGATACAATATTCTTTCTCTCGAAACTGTTGTTGAATTATTAAACGCCAGCGTGCGACGTGCCGTTGTTAATGCTCGTCGCGTTGTTGTTGTTCGAATCGTCGCCGTTATTAGTATTGTTCGCCTTAATTTTACCGAATACTGGACCGGAAAGCGAAGAAGCTTTGTTTTTCATCGCAACCGGCGAAAATCCTTCGCTCAAGTACCCAGGGTCGTTGAGAACGATCACTCCGTGGGGAGACGCGAAAGTATTCGCCGCTCGTTTTTGGTTTCGTTGTCGGCTCGTTTCGCTATTTTTTCCGTTATTCTCGCCCTCGTCGTCGGTGAGCGCTTGCAACTTGCGTAAATAAAGATCCGCTCGAGCGGTTTGCGCCCTGAGATTTCCGTGGACTCTTGCGAGTTCTTCTCGTAAAGCGCGGACGGTGCGTTTGAGCGTTTCGCAATCTTCTAAATCCGTCGAAGAAGGTGCGTGATCTGCTGAGGAGGACTGGCGACGCTCTCTATTTCGTTGTTCCTCTAATAACGCGACCGATTCACACGGATCTCGAACTTCCACGTTTTCGCCGTTCCGCCATCTGCGAATGATCTCGTTTAATGAGTTGATTTCAATCAAAAACGAGTCGTGTCCGTGAGGAGAATCTATGGTATACAACTGCGCGTTTGGCATGCAATCGGCGAGTTCTCGCTGTAATGCAAACGGGTACAAGACGTCAGAGAGGATGCCCACGACGAGAGTGTCGTGGGTGAGTTTCGAGAGGACTCGCTCGTAATCGCCGTTTTCTCGCCCGCGAGAGACGTCGTGAGAGTCTAAAGTGTACGTCAACTGCAAGTAGCAGTTGGCATCGAATCGTTGGATGAATTTTTGGCCTTGGTATTGGAGGTAACTCTCGACTTGCCAATACGGGACGTGGTTGTTGTCGAAGGATTTTCTTTTCTGTTGCGTTTGTTCTCGTTCTCGCGACGGCGCTTTGTCGTGATCGTCATCGTCGTCGTTCTCTTTTTCATTTTCTCCTCCAGCACTTCCTCTCAGCGGATGTTCCTTGCCTTCCACGTTCATCCTCGAGAACTTCTCGTCCATGCTCACCGGCGCTCGATAACTCAACATCGCCATCATCCGACTCGTCGCCAACCCGTCCTTGGGTCCGCCCGTTTCTACATCGTAATCCCCTCCTTCAAAGTTCGCATCGCTCACAATCGCGTGTCGTTGCGCCTCACCGATCCCAATCGCCCAATCCGTGTGCTTTCCACATCCAGCAATCAACACTAACTTCTCGACGTACTCCGGGAAACTCGCCGCGAATTCCAGCGCCAACATCGCGCCCATCGATCCTCCTATACACATGGACAATTTCGTCACCTTCAATCGATCCAAAACCATCTTCTGCAAATTTACGTTATCTCGTATCGTCACCGGCGCGGGAAATCGACTCCCGTAAATCTTTCCCGGCGTTTCCGGATTTTCCGAAACCGGCGATGCGGTCCCGTACGGCGACCCGAGGTAGTTGCAACACACTATAAAATCCTTCTCCAAATGCAACGAACATTTCGCCTCTTTTCCTTCATCCTCACCGCCTCCTATAAATTCCGACCACCACTCGTCCACGTTTGAATTGCTCGTCAAAGAGTGTCCGACTAGCACGCAGTTATCTCCGTCCTCGTTTAATCTCCCGTACGTGGAATAACACACTTTGACTTCTTTCAATTCCACGCCGTTTTCCAATTGGAATATTGGGACGGTCATCACGTTCGCGTTTAAAGGCGGGCCGATTGCGGTCGATTTCATGTGATCGTCCGGCACTGGTTCATTGTTACCACCGTTACCACCACTCATGACAGGTCGATCTCTCTTTTAAAGCGCTCGTCTTTGCGCGTGTAAGTGTGTTTCAATTTGATCGAATTCCACAAAAGACTGATTTCTGGGGAAAATCGACACAAAACACACGAGATGACGGACACCGATGATGACCAACGAAAATCGGGAGAGATGTTAATAAAGAAACTGAAACATGCGAACGAGAAACTCCACAACGCGTGTCTGTTCGGCGATCGGCTTTTACTCGAAGAGGCCATCACAGACGGCGCGGAAGTGGGACTTCCTTTCGCATCATCCGTAGGGGCAGAAGACGAATTCGGCACGGGAAAGATGCATTCGTTATTGCCTTTACACTGCGCGGCGAGGAACAACCACTCGGAAATTTGCCTCGATTTAATCCTCAGATTTGCATGCGAGGTGGATAGAGAGGACGAGCGTGACGGGAGGACGGCTTTGTTCCACGCAATCGCGATGGATCGGGTGGATGTGGTCAGAGTTTTAGTTGGTAAGTGTGGAGCGAACGTGAACCACGCGGATAGCGCGGAGGAGACGCCGGTGTCGATGTGCGCGAAAATTGGGAGTTTAGAGTGTTTGGAGGAGCTCTTGTTTTTGAGTGAGGATGGGGAGGTATCCGTTGCGGACGTGTCAACTCCCAGAGGTCGGTTTCGGTTACCTCCGATGGTGGAGTGCGCGTGCGCGAGGACGGATTGGCGAACCTTTCCGAAAGTCGCGGAGAGATTGAGACGAGAAATCGCGAAGCAACAGTTTGAAGGAAGAGTGAAGGACGTGGACGTGGAGTATTTTACGATCGACGTGAATGAGAAAATGGAGAAGAAGAAGAGGAAAAGTTTGTTGATGTTGGCGGTTGGGTTAGGGAACGCGCACGCGGTGAGATTCTTATGCGACGAATGGAAGGCAGATATTCACGGAGCTTCAGAGGAAGGCGAAGACGGAGAGAGTTTTGGTCCGCTGGAATTAGCGAGGGCGGGGAAGTTTAAGGAGTGCGAGAAGGAGTTGTTGAAACGAGGCGCGAAAGAGAAGAAGTATTCAAAGCAGAGAACTGCAAAAGAGGCGACGGCGGTAGAAGGGAGCGTCGAAGAAAAGAAAGCTCGCTTACATTCGCTCGCAAAGGAAAGAGAACGCCTCAGTTTTATCGTCCAAGCGAACGAAGACGAAGCGTTTCAATCGAGCATGCGCGAACCGCAAATAAGAGCGGCGGTGGAAAACGTAATGGAGAATTTCATGAGCGTGCAAAAATATGCGGAAGATAAAGACGTCATGACGGCATTGTCGAAATGGAGAGGATGTCAGAGGTTTTTCAAGCAGCGAGGGGAGAAGGTATCGTTTGAGGAAATCGTCGTGAACTCGAAGAAAGGCGGGGAAGAAGTGGCGAGACGTAAGTTACGAGTAGAGCGGCTGGGCGAAATGATCGCGAAAGAGGTCATGGACGTGGCGTCTTTATTGCCTAAAAACGGAAATACTGGCATCAACGATACTAACAGCGATAGTTATTCTCTGGACGAGGACGAAGACGAAGAATCGGTAAAAAGAGGAAAACAATCACCGAAAATGTTTTACTTGCGCTTGATTGTCGCGACAATACAATTCTTACCGCTCGTGTACGTGTTATACTTGCGCGTCTTTAGATCGAAGGACTTGAATTTCAATTTCGAAAGAAGGAAAAAAACATCCTCATTGGGAGGTGGCGTGGCGTTCGATGCCAACGCGGCGGAGTTATAGAAAGGAAGATTAGACGTAAAATAGCACGCTACATAGTTTGATATAATAATACAATAGCTAGAACAGCATCAACTCATTTTTTATCCTATAGAACGCGGCGATGACGAGCGAACGCTATTTTCGCGCGATCGAGTGAGGTATTCTTGCAAGACTAAATCCGCCGAGGCCATTTCGTCGTCCAACTGCGCGGTGGTCTTCTTCGAGTCGTTCGCCGCAACTTTTTTCGGCGGACCTTCTTTCTTACCCACGTTGATTCTTGGCATAGAAGGAATGAACGAATCTTCTTGTTTACTTTGTAAATCTCGAAGCTTTGAGCCCCTCGGAGGACTTTTCACTTTCGGTAAAACAATCTTCTTTGAAAACATTTGCGCCTCACGCAACTTCTCCTCCAAGATTTGTAACTTTCGCTTCTCCTTTTCTAACTTTTCGTTCGCGTATTCGTCCGCTTGCTGCTGGGCGTCGTTGATCATGTTGTCTGCGCGTTGCATGGCTTCGACTTTGGCTGCTTCGGCTTTTTCGGAGCGGTCGCGATAGAAAGCTGCTTCCTTTTCTGCCCTCGCAGCCGCTTGTCTTGCCGTGCGAACCGCGTCTCTCGCCGCGTGCTTCGTTTGCTCCGCCACCGCATGCGCACCTTGCAAGGCTTGCCACGTATGTTTAACTCGCTTTTCCAGACGCGAATTTTCAGTTTCCAACGCGCGAAACGCTTCGGGTGCATTCCCAGAAGTTGTCTTCAACGCCGCCTCGGCTTGAGAACGTCTCGCGTCCAAATCGGAAACTTCTTGTTCGAGCTGACGAATCTTATCGAACGCCTCTTCGGCGTGTTCGGCGTGTTTTTCTGCCTCGACCATCGCCGCCTCAGCGCGTTTGGCTTTAATGATCAACTCTTTCACTTCGGCTTCGAGTTCTTTTATGCGTCCAGAAAATTTAATCGCGTCTACCTCGAACTGTTTCGAAGCTTTAAGTTTGGAAAGCGCGTCCTCGAGCTCTCGCTGGACGTGTTGCTGGTCCTTCTCCACTTGTTCTTTCTTTAGACGCACGTCGCGTAAACCGTCGGCTAACCTTTGGACGAGACTTTTCGCGTTCGCTAATTCGGCGTCGACGTGCGCCGCTTTCTCTTCCGAGCTCTTTTGCGCTTTCTCGGCGGTTTCGACCGCCATCGTCAGTCTGTCCACATCTCTGTCCGTGCGCGCTTCAATTTCTTTACATCGTCGTTCGACGCGCGCGATGGCAACATCTGCGCGTTTCTCGGCTCCCGCGGCGTGTTTTCGAGCATCAGCGAGCGCTATTCTCGCTTGTGCAACTTCATCCGCGTGCTTTCTCGCCAAGCTCGTTGCTTCCATCGACTCAATTCTCGCCGCGTCCGCTGCAATCTTCGCCGATAACTTGGAGTCTTCCAAAGCGGCTTCGGCTTCTTCCGCGCGAGTCGTTTGTTCTCTAATTGATCGCATGAAATCGGCTCGAGCGTCTTCGAGGTCTTGCGCGAGATCGTTGCGTTCAGCTCGAAGTTCCTCAGCTGCACGAATAGCTTGCATTTTCTCGTAGAAGTTTGCCGTCGTCGGCTTGAGGTTTTCGTCGCGCTCTTTATCCGAAACGGACGCTTTATAAGCCGTGAACTCCAACTTTATGCGGTCAATCTCCGCACCTAAATCGCTCTTTGCTCTTTCCGCGTCGTCCCGAAGTTTCGTCGTCGAGGCGATTTCGTTTTCGAGGTCCTTGATTTTTTTCGCGTACGCTCTTTCGACTTCTTTCGCGGCTGTTTTCGATTGTGTTTTCTGCGCCTGCGTCGCCATCTCAAGTTGTCGTTCGACGTGCTTACACGCCTCCGATTTTGCTTTCAACTCTTTGTCGAGCGCTTCAACTTTTTCGTTGAGTTTTGCAATAACTCCGTTCTTATCGTTCTCGAGCGAGGCATATCGCGTCACCGCTTCTTTCGCGTCCAATTCAGCTCGTTCTCTTTGCTCGTTAATTTCCTCTCGGTGTTGATTGGACGCCGCGAGCTCGTCGCGAAGCGCTTCCATCTGCGCCAACAAGCGTGTTTCCGTCTCTTTCTTTGTCTCGTTCAGTTCCTTCCTCGCGTTTGATTTTGCTTGCTCGAGTTCTTTCTGCAAATTTTCAATTTCTCTCGATTTAGCTTTCTCAATGTCAGCGAGTTCTTTACTCAGCGCTTCCGCGTTGCCCTCGAGAGTTTCGATTTCTTTCTGTAAACTCGACTTTGTTTGCTCGAGCTCTTTCAAGAGCGCTGGTTTCACCTTGGGCGTTTTCGGCGTCGTTTGCGCTTGTTCGACGGATTCTAAACGTTCCTCAAGTCTCACTTTTTCGCGCTTCAATGAATCGAGTTCATCGAGCGCCGAATCTCTAGCGAGCTCTGCGGATTTAGAACGCTCGGCGTAGTTGTTCGCGCGACGTTCGGTCGCGTCGTGAATTTGGCGCAAAGAACTAAGCTCCGCGCGAAGACTGGACATGGTTTCGTTCCCGGTAGTCATAGAAAGATCGTTTTCGTCCTCGTCGCTATCGTAGGATTCATCATCCGACAGAGGTCCTCTTTTCTCGTTTTTCTTGTACTTCTTCTTGTCTATAGTCGAGAGCGCGTTATCCTTCTCCGAGCCGCCCGCGTCTTCGTTTGAATTCAGCGCTAAGGATAATTCCAACTCTTTCGCTAACGCCGCTAAATTCTCGTCGCGCATCGTCAACTCAGATTGCGATTTTTCAAAAGCCGCCGTAAGTATGGCGAAATCGTTCGAGAGCGTTAACATTTCGCGTTCGAGCGAAGAACACTTTTCGCGCTCAATCGCCAATTCTTCGTTGGCTGCATCTAAAGCGTCCGCCGCGTTCGTCGCTGCAGCAGATGCGTCTGCGCAGTGTGACTCTAATTTTTCTATTCGCATTTTCAATTCTTCGACGAGAGGTTCGTTATCAGTAGTAGGAGGAGGAGGAGTGTCGTCGTTGTTGTCGTTTTCGTTTTCATCGTCTTCTTTCGCAGACATTGTTGTCGTTGACGTTTCATCGTTGCTCGCTCTTCGCGCCTCCGCCAGTTGCTTCTCCAACTTCTCAATCTTAACGCCGTCTGTCTTTGCTCGAGTCGCCGCGGCTTCCATCGCCACTCGCGCGGTCTTAATCGCCCTTTCAGCTTTCTCTTTCGCTTGATTTGTCAACTCTTTCTGTGTCGCCACTTCCAACTCCAACTGGTCTTTTTCCATCTGAAACGATTGCGAAATGACTGAAGGCGATTTCGGCGGCGTCGCCGGTGGCGAAAAAGTCGACTCCCCAACCTTCTTCTTCTCTTCGTTTTCTGCAACCACTGCATCCAAGGCGTCCCGTAAACCCTGAATCACCTGTTCGTCGTGTTGCTTCTCCTCGCGATAACTTTGCTTCACAATCTCCAACTCTTTGGTCGCGTCTTCGCACGCGAAACGGAGCAACTTCCCATCCTTCTCAAAGTTCTCTCTCTCCCTTCTCAGCGTATCTCTCAACTCGTCTCTCTGCGATTCAAACTCTTTCTTCTTCCTCTCCGCCTCTTCCTTAAATCTCTGCTCTTCTTCCAACCGCTTCTTCGTTTCCGTAAACGACGACACCGCTCTCTGTAAATTATGCTCTAAACCTTCTATTCTCTGCGTATACACCGAGGACGTCTTCGAGACGTGCTCGTCGAACCTCCGCTTGGCGGTTTCTTCTCGTTCGAGTAATCGCTCGACTTCTTTCTCTAACTTTTGATTCCGTTTCTTCGCTTTCGCGTACTTTTCTTTGTAGTTTTTACTCGCACTGGTCGTGTTGTCGACGTCGTCGTTCGCGACATCTCCGTCGTCGTCTCTCTCCTCTTCCTCCTCTTCGGCGGCGGTCTCTCGTTTCGTACTAAATCCTCGCGGACTCCTCTGTCACAGACAAGAACGGACAATGAGTATAAATATATATATAATAAACACGCACAAACAAAAAGAGAGAGAGAGAGAAACCGATTGGAAAAAAGACCGTTTCCCGAGAAACGCAAACACAAAAACATTCACAAACGCGCTTACCTCTTCTGAAGACGCGATACCATCGCTTTCGAAAGTCTCCCCCACATCTTCCTCCTCTTTCTGCGTCGACGTCATCTTTCCTCCGAGGAGAGAAGGAGAGAGAGACAGAGAGGAAGAGAGAGCGCGTAACACCCACCACCCCTACAAAACAATCAATCTCTTTCTCTCTGCTTTTGTTCAAATTCTTAGTATTGAACACCTTTTAAAACGGAGGGGTTGATGATATATCGCGGAAGCGTTACTAAAACTCGACAGAATTCAACGATACAAAACGCGCGCTCTCCTCCATCTCGCGGACGAGTATACCGTACATTCACTCGAGATTCTCTGCTTTTTTGCTTCCTCCGGTGGTTCTCTCTGTGTTTGATTCTAACGTTATTACTCTAAGATTTTCCTCTTTTTTTTTTGACGCCCCCGAAAGATGAAAGAGCGGCCGATTTTTTAGAGGAAAAACAAACAAAGAGAAAGAGCTGCCGATTGACGATTGAGAAAAAAAAAAAAATGGGGGGGTTGCACTTTTTTTTTTTTGTTTTTTTTTCGTTCGATTTTTTTTTCTTCTTTACCTCGTTCTATGCATACGAGTCTTTCTTGTTAGGACACATTTACACGCACACTTTACAAAGCGCTTGTAAGACAGAGAGAGAGAGAGAGACCACGATGGGAGGAGGCACGGAGAAAGAAGAAAACGAGAAGACGTTTTACTTTTTGAGGGAATTTTCGAGCGCGTTTTTTTATAAAACGGCGCGAATGGAAGAGGAAGCGAATGAGGCGAGCACATCATCGTCGTCGTCGTCGTCGTCCAATTTATCCACCGAAACGAGAAAGGACGACGGGGAGGAGAACAACAACGCGAATGATAACATCGAAAGGCTGAAAGATGCGGCGGATTATCTTTTGAAAAAACCGAAAGAGGACATCGAGGAAGAGACGAAAAAGAAGAAAAAGAAAGAGAAAGCGGCGAAAACGTACGCACCGATACAGATTCCAACCGCGGAAGAGCAGATGCAAGGGGACGTGATGAACAATTGCGTGGTGAAAACGGCGTTGTCGGGAGTTATGGGCGGGTTTTTAGGAATCGCGATGGGGATATTTTTCGGGGCGTTTGAAGCGCCGGATCACACGATGACGCAGAAGAAAGTATCAATCGCGGAGACTTTGAAACAAACGGCGAGGAGCACGGCGTCGAAGTCGTGGTCGTACGCGAAAGGCTTCGCGGCGTTTGGCGCGCTGTACGCCGGGAGCGAGTGCGTCGTCGAACAGACGAGAGCGAGGCACGATATTTACAACAGCGCGTACGCGGGGTGTTTTACCGGAGGGACCATGGCCGCTAGGGCTGGACCGAAGGCGGCGTGTATTGGGTGCGGAACCATGGCTGCGCTGAGCGTCGCCATGGATCACTTTATGGGTTTGCATTGAGACAACACGTAGGATGAATGATAATAATATAAATCTTTACGAAAGCACCGCAACTTCTCGCGGTTACTTCACTCTTTTTTACAAACAAACACTAAAAAATATTAAAAGGTTGATATATTTAAAAACACAATCGCGTCTCTCGTCTGATGCTACTTTTGAAAGCTCATATACATATTATATACACGCACTTCTTCGTGGCTTCTTCTTCTCTTACACGCACCTTCGAAGACGACTTTTTTTTAATAAAACAAAATATAAAACGTACACTCTTCCCAAAACCTTTCTTCTTCTGATTTAACTTTTATTGTACACAAATAACACAGACAAACGGAATCACTACGTATTGCCCACGGTAGTAGTAGTAGTAGCTGTTGCGGTGGTATTCTTGTCGTTTTCGCCGGCTAAGACCATTAGTAAAACGGCGCCGTCGTAATCCGCCACGACGAAAGGAGAAGACACTCGCATCGGACCACCCATTTCCGGACGCCATCCGCCGACGATACCTCTCACTTTTGGCTCGACGCTTTTTTTCGTGTGAACGGTGTGACGAACTTTCAACTGTGCGTCGGAAAACCCAGCTCTCGCCGCGTTTGCCGCCGTGACTGCCGCAAATCGAGCCGTCGCGGAGGCGGTGGCGTTGTTGCTGCTCGTCATCGCAGTCGCAGTATTCGATGCGCCAACCGCCTCCGAAGAAGTAGCCGCGTTTTGCGCCGCCGCCGTGGCCACGGCATGACTCGCCGTCTCAGCCGACCCGTTCTTCCGCCGCTTTTGTCTCGGTACGATAACACCCACCACGTGACCATCCTCGTCGCCGGCTAACTTTCCGAGTTTGAACTTCACGCCGCACGCGTTACACAACGTCTTCGGACCAAAAGGACCGTTACGCCACAGTGGCGTTTTCTGCGTCCTACAAAATGCACACGTCTTGTTCGCGCACGGTTCTGGTAACGAATCGTCCACGACTGGTTTTGCCAGTTGCGGTTGATGATCTTTCGCGTCTTGTTCTTCTCCTTCTTCCTCTTCCTGTTTGTGCCGCCGTCTCTCCTTCTGAGGATGTTCAACCTCGTCGTCGGAAAGCGGAGACTCTTTATGACTCGTCGCTTCGGAGTTATCCGAACGACTCTTCGCTTGTTTCGTCATGTCTCGAAGCCTCGTCGTCGAATTCTTCTTTGCCGAGCCGGTCGCCGCCGCCGCCGTTATCGGCGGCTGCGGTTGTCCTTGGAGTTGTTGCGGCATCGCTCCCATCATCGCCGGAAAGTTCCCGGTTGCCGCCGCCGCCGCCGCCGCCACATTCATATTCATCATCGCTGCCGCGTTATTCCACATCTGCGACATAAAAAACGGGTTTCCGAAGTAGTTATTCGGCCCCGGCATTTGACCGCCGTACGCCCCCGCGTTCGCGTACGTCGTCGTATTCGACGCCGTCGGTCTTACCAAGTTGATATCATTATTCGTCCCGGCGGCGGCGGTAGTAGAATTGTTCGCGTCCGGTCCGGCCATCATCATCATCGCCATCGGATTCGCGAGATGATCGTCTCTGCTGTGAAGAAAAACAAGTCAGTCTTTTGGTGCAAAAAAGGAGTATTTCAAGGCGAATTTTCTGAGCAAAAAACGAGGTCAAAATCGAACCGTCGGAATGAAGAAAAAAGGTGCCTCGGTCGTCGACGTCCTAACGAACTCTTTTCTCTCCGTGGTTTGAAGATTTAGATTTGACGACTAAGCGCGCGCAGAGTGCAGATCCGCGCCTAAAAGCGGTCGAAACAAACGCATTGACTTTTCCTCGACTCGAATAGAGGAAGATTTCGCGTGAAAAACGATCGCGCGTACCTTTGATTCGCCATTTTCTTTTCTCTAAAGTTTTAGCGGTACGTTTCAAATCGAGTTCAAACGGTTTAAACCAATCGCTCGTTCTCGGGAAGTGTCGGAATCGAATCGCGGCTTTTTCCCGCACGCGCGACAAATTGCGCGCGCTTCTGCGCGCGCTTTACGACGAAGAAATATCTCTCGCGCGAGCTTTGAGACTTTTTATGTAACGTGTGTGTCTGTGTGTTGTGCTCCCAAAATCAAAAGAGAGTTTCCCGCGCGTTTTTTTCTGACGCAACACGGAAAACGAGAGGAAAAAGAATACTGCTGAGTTGCCACGTTTGACTATTTTGCTTGGTTCAAATTTCGCCTTGGGACTTCGAGCGCAGAAAGCGTCGTTCTGTTTGATAAAAACGATCTCCTCTTTTTTGTGCTTTTTTAGTGTCGAGCAAAGAGGGGTGGTGGAGTGGAGGAGAGGGAAACGTTGTTCGCAGCTCGCTCTATTCATACGAACTAGTACTCACGGGGAATGAATAAACAATACTACGTACGCGATAGTAATAAAAACATAACGGTTCAGCTACATGGTCTTCGGGCACTCGACGACGTGCCTGAACGGCACCGCCCTTCTCGGCACGTCGCCGTCGTCCTCGAATTCTAACAAAAACTCGCCGTAGTCGCCGCTCGGCGGTATGCGAGACGCGCTGCGAACGACTTTGGCTTTATAAAAAGTGGTCGTTTGAGGGTAGACTGCTAAGACGTACGCGCCGTCGTCGAAATTTGTAGCGCCGTGCGACGGATTTGCGGTTTTCGGGAGCGCAATGACGCACGCTTTCGCGGATAACCGGTAGGTGGTTTCTTTCGATTCTTTGCCTCCGGTTTTCTTCATGTTTTTCGTGCCTCCTTTTTTATTTCCTCTGGCGATGTTCTTGTTGTTCGGGTTATTTTTGTTCGTGTCGTCGTCGGCATCGACGATGTCGTATTCGTCCGTCGCTGGAATGTATCGAAACACGGTTCCTACGATCCACTCGTGCGCACCTGGGCCAATGTTCAACTCGCCGATGTTCGCGGCGACCAAATCGCCATTCTGTAAATTTTTCTTCTGTCCTCCTGCTGGTTGTTCGTTTCCTAATCCCGGTAAATTTTCGTTCGAATTGTTCCCACCACCACCCATTCTCGAACCTTGTCTGCTCGGTCCTCTCGTAGGCGTCCCGATATCCATATCCATCGCTTTATTGCTACTCTTAAACTTTTCCTCCTCGCCGAATTCCTGGTTCGCTTTCAACTCCTCCCGATATCGCTCCAAGTCCTCGTCGAGTTGCACCATCACGTTCTTCTCTAAAATCTCCAGCGCTAACGTCGCTAATCGCATCTTCTCTTTCGATAACATATCCACGTGCTCGTGCGACTCGTCGATATCTTTCCTCAGTCTTAAAATCTTCGTCTCGTTATCTTTCGAGAGGCCTCGCGAGTGTAACCCAGGGAGCTCTAAGCACTCGTTTACTTTTTCTTGAATGGCGTCTCGAGTTTTCGAGACTCGGTGGTCCAAATCGGCCATGGTGTTCAGTATGCGCTGGAATTCCGCGGGGACGTCTTGATTGACTGTTTTCGGTAGAGAGAGAGAGAGAGTGTGTGTGTGTGTGAGTGAGAGAGAAAAGGATCGAGAGAACTGATGTCCAATTCGCACAGAGAGAGAGAGAGAGAGAGAGAGGATGCAAACGTGGTGCACACTCCTCCTCCTAAATACAAAAAACATAATAAAAAAACACCAACACTCACCGTCCGCGTACTTCTCCAGGTACGTCATCGCGCCTTCCATTGTTGCGTTAATCGCTTCGAAAAGCTCTTTTACGACCTTTTAAAAATGAGGAATTCAAATGCGTTCAAATTCTGTCCAATTCTCTCTCTAGGGCAAATCGAATTGCGGCAGATCAACGCACACTTCTTCTCGCATACACACGCGTCAGAATAATAATGTCGGACTTCAAAGACATGCTCGGGATCCCGCGGGAGAACCCAAACGCTAACGCGAGTGGTTTGGGAACGAAGAAATCGAAGAAAGAGGTCAAACCGAAAGGCATGAGCCGAGAGGTGTGGCAAATCGTTCGGGGAAACCAATCGAGCCTTGCTCAGGGCGGAATGCAAGGTCTTCATTCGCAAGGAGGAGGAGAAGATAAAGCGAATGGAGGAGGAATGGTGGACGCGTTGGTACCGCTAGTCCCCACGCACGCCGGCTTGAAAACGAAAAGGAAAGTTTCCGCGAGGAAAGTCTCGTGGTCGTGGCAGCCGTTCAGGAATTCTGCCCGGACCGATGGGTTGATGTTGAAACACTGGGTGAAGAAGAATATCGGCGCGGCGGCGGCGACGGGGGGGAAAGATGGTGCGGCGGGTACCGGTGGGAAACTTTTACCAGGGACTGGTTTAGAAGCGACCGGGTACGGCGTGGATATCGGAGGCGATTACGCGTTTGCAAAGTATAACAAGAAAGTGGAAGTGCCGGAGTTTACGGAGCGAGAGTACGAGAGATGGATCGCGAATTTAGATTCGAAGGAAACGAAAGAAGCGAAACCTTCTTCCGAGAATGATACGAACGAAAACGACGAGAATCAAGAAAACAAGGAGAGTTTAATGAATGACGACCGACTGGCGTTCAAACCTTGGTCGAAAGAAGAGACGGAATATTTGTTTGAGATGTTACGAAGGTTTGATTTACGGTTCATAGTAGCTAAAGATCGATGGTCGAGCACGGCGAGTCCGTGCGAGAGAAGCATCGAGGATATGAAGACTCGATATTATGAAGTGTGCAGAGCGTTGGTGAGAGCGCGGGCGTCGAATAAGGAAGAAGCGGAGGCGAATTTGATTTGTAAGACGCCGTTTGATCCGCAACACGAGTTAATGAGGAAAGAAGCGTTGGAGACTTTGCTGGCGAGGACGAACGTGGCGCACAAGGAGGAGGCGGATATATTGGCGCAGGTGAAGAAGATCGAGTCCGATAGACGAGCTGAGACGCACGCGTTGTTGCAACGACAGCAAGCGGTGTTTGCACCGAACAGGTTTGCCGCGCACGAGAAGCGGGCGAAGATTGAGGAGATCAGAAAGGATTTCGAAAGCGACATGCCGCACCACGGCGTGCCGTGCACGACGACGCAAACGAGTCGAGACGACGTGCAACCGGGAGTGTACCCGAGATCGCAGAGGTCGGTGGAAGTAGCGGCGGAAATTGCGGGGAGAGATGCGCCGAATTCAGGTTTAGGACCGAGGTACGCCAAACGGTTGGACCAATCGGTGGAGGAATTGGGATGTCCGGAACCAAGAAATGGAACCAAAGCTGCCGTGGCTGGTTGGTTGCGTTTGAGAAAGCAGTGCGGCGTGTATTTGGCTTTGAGAAAGCAGATAGCCTCTGCGCACGAGAAGTTAGTGCAGGCGGGTAAAGCGGTTGCGATTCAGCTACCTCCGGCGACGGCTTCGGGGCCGGCGCTCGGAGCGAACGTTCCGCAGACGCCGACGACGGCAGATAGAGGAGGTTTTAGTAACCACGATGGATTTCCAGCGGGAGCGAGCATGAAGCAGCAAACCATTGCGGATAGAAAACCACCCGGGCAGAAAACGGGCGGTTTAAATATTGGATTTAGAGATACTGAAGAGAAAGGCGGAAAAGCGGAAAAAGAAAAAGCGAAACCGAAGAAAGCGGAGAAGAGAAAAGCGGAAACGACTGGCGCCGGTACGCGCAAAAAGCTTCGAAAAAAATAACTTCCTTTCGCACAGACACACAACACTTTTTAATAACATAATGTATAGATAGCAACTAAAAATGAACGCGAGCAAAACAAACGCAGAAATATATTACTTCTTCA
>JACLAB010001317.1_pt1 | contig 15841 bp, 21 predicted proteins | sample 8027921 | NCBI WGS metagenome assembly JACLAB01 (sample SAMN15725117, study PRJNA655200) | protist metagenome | isolation source: fluorescence activated cell sorting (FACS) single amplified genomes of... | place: USA: West Boothbay Harbor, Gulf of Maine | collected 2000-07-19 | reverse complement strand
CCCTAACCCCACCCGCACGTACGCCCACTCCCATACACACAGGTCTTCTGTCTAGATGAAGGCTTTGCTTGTGGCCTGATTAGCAGCTCCAGCGGACAAGTATTACACCCCTGGCTAGGTAGACAGTGGGATGCCACCCACTCCCTTGAAAGGGTTGTGCGGGTACGCCCCTGATTTAAGAGGGTCATTGCTTGGCATGAATTATCTATACAACGTTTGCTGGCCTATTTGAGCTGTGGCCTAGCTGTATATTATGTGAAGAGGTCATGCCCATTCACCAAACAACCGTACTCACGTTGGCTCTAAATTCTATCCCGTATTACGTAGGCGGTGCAGGAAGTTCGGACACTATTCCAACAAGTGCACGGAGGTATCGAGTCATCTTTACGAGCCAGAGAGCTTTTGTACCACACGGAGGTGCCACCTCTTTCTCCTGTACAGCCCCAGCCCAATAGCCAACGAAAAGCCAGTGTACAGGTCCACATCCACCGACATAACCCCAACCGCAGCCTCCACTCGCTGTCTCCTTCTGCTCAGTCGGTTGATGTCATGGATGGGTCCCCTCAACAAAGCTACGTACACGATGGATCTATTGGCGGGATGAGTCGTATGGGAGCCAAGGAAGGGCTACCTATGGTCCTTCGAATGGTGCCCGGGCAATTTGACTCACATGTCGATAGCCAGTCCAGTCCTGTTGCAATGGCAGGGCTGCATAGAGGGGCGAAGGGAGCAGTGATGACGTTCAGCAGTGATGACAGTGGTGGGGCGCACAGGTACGTGATATATACTATATATATAGCATGGGTGGGCAATGCACGCAGGGGGCGGGAGGTTCATACCAACCTGATCTTAAGGGGCGGAATTCCAATCATATGATGATTCACTCGCACTGATGTGTCTATTGTACGTCTCATCCACCATTGTGTGTTCTCGTAATCCCATTCACGTCAACCCACATAACGCCTTTTGAAACCTATCGTACGTCACTATCATACCAATAACGTCCCTATTGCAGAAATCCCCGAGGAGCTGGTGGCTTCGGGGAATCCTACAGTGCTGATTGGTACCAGGAAGAGGAGGGTAAGGACGAGGGCGCCCAAGGCTATAATTTCCACGCGCAACCGCAGGGAGTGCCGGGGCAGGAGTTGTACGTGTCTTGTGGTAGGGCAGTGCACGCATAGGGCGGGAGACTCATACCAACCTGATCAGGGTTGGAATGTCCAGCCATATATTATTATATGTCTTTATCTCGCACCGATGTGTGTTCTGTTGTGTTTGCACTTCATAGTCAGCAACACTAATCCCACCCACACGTACGCCCCCTCAGACCCTACTTATGCCATTCTGCTGGGTCAGATTGGGGTACCAGTCATATTGCCAACCAGTCTACCAGTACCATTTTGACAAGCCAGTCAGGTACCCTAACTACGTCCAACCTGTCCTATCTTGATCTGTTCCATCAGAGGACTTCGCCTACTTGTCAACAGACGGATGTGGAATCAAGGGACAGCAGTATGGAAGACTGGTAATATGAATTACAATGGCAATATATATAGTAACAAGTAACAGGGGCTATGTATGTATTTTGAGATTTGGTGATATTGAAAGAAATTTGATGACTACCTCTACTCGAGTAAAGGTAGTATAGCATAGTGTAATTGGTTAAACCAGCAGACAGATTGTAGTGTAATATGTCTACAACAAAAGTATGTGTTGCTAGTATTCCATTTTTTCTGTTAACAACGATAAGTCTATTTATATGATAGTGATAAATCCTTCGTCCAATATTTAGTGCAGAGGCGGTCAAGACTGCCCATACAGGATTCGACTACACCCCAATGTTTCGTACATTTAGTATAGAGGGTTCTGCGGCTGTCCTGTCCAAGGACATGTCCTAGCTTTGCCAACATATGCGTTCCAGTCTCTTCTATTAGCAGTGGAGTTGTTTACCTCGAGCATATCCGCGGGATGCACTGGGAAGCCGCTCACGATACCTGCGGAGATAATGTTTAATGGCATTATAAGTACGGTGGTTAGGTGTGATGTTCGTGACGTGCGGTGGACATTAAGGGTCTATGATTATCGATCATGCTTGTTTTGCATGCACTCGTGACAGAATGACAGATACAGCCATCTAAAGCCCACTCCTTTTCATCCATGTTCTCGCACAAGTGGGCCGGGGGCTGTTGAATAGCCCTTCGTACAGGCTGTTTCTGGACTGTTCTCTGGGCGGAAATCTCTGCTCAATGTTGCTGTCTGTTACTACAGATAGCACCCATGTGCGTACGTCTTCCCGGGAGTCCTCAGATAGCAGGTAGTGTGTCTCTGGCAGGTGGCCTTGTAGTGGAATGGCATCTGTATCATGGTAGTCCCCATGGTCCAAAAAAGAAGAATCCTGTGCATCAATCGCCTCCGTAAGATCTACATATCGGTTCAAGAGCATGAATGCAAGGTTAGTACTGCCCTGCTCGCGGCAGGTGACACCAGCCTGGTAAAAGGCCTTATCTTGAGGTATGATATCTGGGTACTTCAGTAAGGTAACAGAGCACTTGGCGGCAATGTCCTTCAGACCCTGAGCCTTGCTTGCATACAACATGTGCTGGTAGTGCGCAGCCATAAGTAGCTCTTCCATCTCAGGTGCCAGCTGTTTATTCGTAGAATTTATGCGATATTGGTTCGCAAGGCGGTATAGCACGTCTCGCAACATACCAACAATCTCCATGTGCTTGCTGGTATTAGGGCTACCGCCCGTTCCGAAACTGGATTTGGGACCTCTGGGGCCAGAAGGGGAATCCTCTTCGTCGGCTACATTTCTAGCTAGCACGGCGCGTACGAGGCGACGGTACACATTGAGAGCTAGATCTGTGGCGGGACCCGGTCGCTTATGAATGGTCTGTACAGCCTCATCGAGATCTTCCCTGGTACCTTTCCTGACCAGTTCTTCCACTCGCATTAGCACGAATTTTCCTACTGCAGCAGGAGGCATATGGTCTTTAGAACACACCTCCCATACTTTATCCCAGTCGCCGCGCTTGGCCAGTACATCTAGCGCAACGTCAGTGCGTCCCATAGCCTGCAGTTCTCCGTGGTTCTCACCCTGCACTAAATGACCCTGATAAGCCTCCTCCACCAGCCGTTGCAAACCCGCGTTGCCTTGAGCGAGCTTCTTTGCCTTGTCGAATTTCTTGCCCTGGAGACACACGCGGATCGCGTCCTCGTGACGCCCAACCTCGAAGAGAACCTCCGCAGCAAATTCTTCCCTGCCGATATCCACTAATCGACGGCTCACTTCTAGACTAATTTCAACGTGCCTGCGGAAGGCGGGTTTCGTAAAAAAAGGTACATTTGAGTGTGATGGTAGGACGCAATGGTTATGATACATCTATAGCACGTCACTATGTGTAGGGCGATTGGGCGCAATGGTCATGATACCCGCATGTCATCAGATATGGCTGCATCACAGCTTTCAAAGGAGTCAACATAAATTAGTACAGCAATGGTAGAGCGCAATGCCCCTAAAATGCTCCTAAAGATAGATCAAGTAGTGGCTCACCTATTTGGGACGTGATTTCTGGCTAGTTCGATGGCTCTGCTCCAGATATCCTCGAGCTCCGCAGCATTGGGAATCCTCTCTGTGTTGGCGCCGAGGTAATTATCAATGGCCTAAATGATTATAACGTTTCAGGGGAACGTTGTCAATATGGTGTGATGGCCATGATACCATAGTATGTGATTCAGCTTCATAACACTAATGTTCATACCTGAGACCACTGCTTATTCTGCTCCATTTGACGCCCGGCATTAACATAATCGGACTTGGATTGACCCTTGAATTAGTGATATTAAAGGACTATTATTAGTATGATGGTTGCATCAATAGTACGAATGTAATCTATATCCCTTTAAATCACACTAATCGCATTACCCACCTTGCCTGCCCTGGCCTGCGCCTGCTGGTAAGCCATGTTCACCTCGGTCACACGATGAGGCAGGTGCATCTGACTAAGTTTCAGAGCTTGATCCCACTTATCCGCTTCCTGATACATTACTAGCGCTAATTCGGGCCTGGCGGCGTTCAGGTACAGCTCCTCCGCGCCACGGTGGTCTCCGGCATCAGCCTTTACGCGTGCTTGAGCAATCAGCACGTCAGCCACAGTGGATGGGTCGAATTGTTCAGCAACGCGCAGAGCACTAACCCAGTCCTGTTGGTGAACATACATATCAATAGCTTCCTTAGGCTTGCCAGCCTGTATGAAGGCATCTTCAGCCTCCTTGAATCTCTCGTCATCCTCGAGGAATAGAGCATGTTTAAGATGCACTTCAGACAACTTATTAGGCATGCTGTGGTTGGTAAGCTCAAAAGCCATGTCGTATGCACCATTTTCTGTAGCATGTTCGATCGCAGCCTCAACCAAGCCGTGTTTTACTAGCATTTTGGATCCTTCCACTACGCCCACTGCCATGAGCAGGGCGATAGTAACGCGTTTGCACGCAGATATGCCTCCATAGAACTTGGCCACCCTGAAGGAGTCGTCCCAAAGTTCATTGCTGCGGTACATATTTACGGCAGAATGCCACTCTTGCGCCTCAACATAGTGCTTCTCTGCATCTTTTAAGGATCCTTCAATTTCCAAGGTCTGAGCTAAGAATTGATGGGTTTCGTTAAGTAGGTCAGGACGTAGGTCTTGTACAAGCCGGATCATATCATCGAAGCGCCTGTGCTTCTTGTACATATTTATGGCCAAATCTTTCTCTTTTACGGTGAGGTACAACTTTTCGGCCTCTCTGAATCTACCGAGGGACTCGAGGCGCTGAGCTTGAGTGATGTATAGCAATCCCACTTCACCTTCACTCATGTAGGACATAGCGAGTTTGTGCGCTACTTCCCAGTGCCCGAGCTTGGTGTGCATCTCGACAGCCATTTGCGGTTGCTCTGCGCTTACATAGCAGCGCTCGGCCAAATCGTACCTGTGATGGACAGCATTTTTTTGGAGTGAGTATTTTTAGTGTGATGACTAAAAATGGCATACACCAAGGTTGTAGAGATGCCGCCATCTCAAGTTCACGCTTGTTTCAATGTACGTACTGGCGAGCCTCCTCGTAGTAACGCGCTAGCTGCTTGTAATATGGCCTGGAGATGTCACCATCGATCACGTCCACCAGCTGAAGGGCACGGGAGAACTGTCTCGCATTGAGCGCAGCTTCGATTGCCTTTTGATACGCCTTCGCTTCGATGAAATGGTTGATAGCCATGTCCACTTTCTTCCCGGCCACAAGATGGTCGCCCCACTAAAAAAACAATGTAATGGTGGATTTGAGAGTGAAGGTTAGATGCAATGGTCATGGCACTCAGGGATATGATAGAGCAAGACTAGGCCTTTTACATCTATCGAACGTCATGATACTATCCAATGAACCATCAGTCATTGGACATCATAGTGATGGCATAGAGATACGGCCCTCCAAAGATCGGGTATCGACGCACTTGTTCTTGCAACTCTACTACACGACCAGGGAATGCTCTGCGTGCCAGTTCAACTGCTTTGCGAAACCCCCCGCCTCTGATGAAGCTATCTAATGCTCTGGGCAGGTCATTAAGACGCTCATAAAAATCGCCTGCACGGTCGTGCATGCCACCTCTGGTGAGAGCGTTCGCTACAGTCTCTAACAACTGAACCGGCTGCTGGATATCGTTCTGAAATATAACCTGAGCAGCTTTACCTGGCATTCCGCCCTTAAGGTATAAGTCTACAGCATCTAGGAAGTTACCCTCTTTTTCCTTCAGAATACCAGCTTGCTCGTCCTGGTTGGTATCTAGCAGATACTGGAAATGGGCTCGTCGCATCTCCTGGGCTTCCGGGTGGCGGTTCTGCTCCGCAACTCGGATGGCGTCATTGTGCTTGAAGAGCTTCTGGTACATCTCAATGCACTCGTCAACCTTATAATTGATCAAAAAAATGCGCATGGGTGTAATTAGTGTGCAGAAAAAGTTCTGAGCTCTAAAGCCCATTATTATATACTGTCTACATACTGTCTATATGCTGTCAATGTTCGTACCTTTCCTTGGTTTAATAGCTCAACCTCCGCCCCTGGCAGGTCTTTGTGGAGCAGCGCGAGTTTCGAGCGCACCAAATAATGGTCTTGGCCGTATCTACGTACATGCGACGTTCGGGGTTATTATTAGTAAAATGGTATTCTACTTTCCAAAAAATGGTATTCTACTTTTCTCCTTACCAAAGACGAGACAACACTATAAAGATGCAGCCCCTAAAGATCACCTTATCATATATTGCACGTCACTAGTCATGGTATAGAGATACAGCCCCCTTCAGTTCATCAATAATACTACATAGACATACCCCTCGCCCATCTCTCTCTCCGCATTGATTTTGATTTCCTTCGCGTCGCCAAGGAACTTTGACATGGAGACATCCCCTAGGGCAGCAGCACACCGCTGGGCGATGCGCAAGTCTCCTGATCGTAGGGCTACAACACTTAGCTGGCGCCACATCGCCTCTACTTCCGGAGTTACTTCGAGCACGTCAAGGATTTCCACTGCTTTTACGTGGTTCTCATCGTCCAATGCGGCGCCGAAATTGATAAGACTCTCGTCCAGGGGGTACACAGCTTGGGACATGCCTTCGTCCACGATGACCTCTGTGCGGCCGTCAGTACGTTCAATGTCCTCCACATCGCCCTTGATGCTGTGGGTAGTAATCTGATCAGGAGCCTGTATATTATACCACACACACAGGGATGACCTGTTCTGTGCGACTACCACATCGGAGTTCGGTACCCACTGGACGTACGTACAGAAGTTAAGCAGTTGACTACGCGTTTGCGTCTCGCAGTTGTAGAGGTGAAGGTGTCTCCGCTTGTCACGAAACAGTAACAATGTTGCCCTGCCATTAAGTTCTAGCCAATCCACTTTGGAGTCGTGGTTGACATTGATCGATGCCTGCGTTATAAGGTCTTTAATGCACACAGTTTGCGCGTCCAGCAAAAACGCCACCTTCTTGCTGCCTGCAGGAGGCTGATGCCGATCAGCCTCCGTTCTCACAGCCCTCTCGTTAACACGGACCTTTACAAAAAAAAATATTGGAAGAAGGTTATGATGATTAATGGTGTGGTAGAACTAGACAAGATCTTTCACTTGAACAGACCCACGGTGTAGAGATACTGCCTATTAAACTGCACTCATTTTCACGTACGGATAGCACATGGCTGTTGGTGTATGACGTGCGGATGCTGGATAAAACTTCGTTCACTCCATATTCCACGAGGGATACTTCTCCTGCGTAGTAGATGATTGCGACACTGGGATTGTCGAAAATGAACTTTTCTGTGCCATTGCCGTGCCATTGCACTTCACTCATTTTTAGAGTTTCCATATCACCTAGTAGGAGCGTATCGTCGGTGGTAGCCACGACGTATCTCTTCTTGTGTATATTGGTCTTGGTGATTTCGAGGCCGTACTGCGAGCGAACTACGATGCGCATATTGGTATCTACTTGACGTACGATCACTTGGGAGTGAGACACGTAAGTGAGCTCGAACCCACCTTTGTACATGGCCTTTTTTACGCATACGTCGTACAGATCGACGACACCGCACATAGTTCCAACGGCCAATTTGTCGCCGTCGGATTTCCATGATAAGCCACTCACGCTGTACATGTTGTCCACCTTGGTAATGCCCTTCTCCTCCCAGCCCATGGTGTCCCTGTTACGAGTATACCTAAAAAGAAAAAAGTTGGTGGTCTTTTGAGTATGGTGAGGTGTACTGGTCACGATACCGCAGGAAGTAGTAGAGCTAAACGAGACCTTTCGCATCTATCGCACGTCACAGGAAGTGGTGGAGCTACACAAGACCTATCGCATGAGCCATTCAATTCTGGTCTTGGCATCCGTGGTATGGACATATTTCCCCCGAAGTCCATCGATACATCTATAGCACGTCGTAGCCATGGTGTAGAGATATCCCGTCTCCGAAATTCATCTATGATCACATACACGTAGAAGGAATTGAAATTGCCTAGGACCATTGAGTCGCCAGTAGGGTTCGTCGCAGCAGCTGTGAATTCCCGGCACTCCTCCCTGTCAGTGTGGTCAAACGTGTTCTCCTCTCCGCCGTCCTCGTCGTAGAAGGTGACCTGGGAGTCGTTGCCGGCCACCACGATGCTCTGCACGATAGAGAATGGATAAGACGTCAGGGCCGATACGATTATGCTAAGATTAGTTGTTATAGTCATGATACTGAGGGATATGATAGAGCTATATCATAGATTTTTTTTTAAGCCTGCAAGCGTCAAAAAGTGTAGCAATGATATAAGAGCTATGGCCCATCGGAGTTAAAGCACTAATGACTCACCTGGCCCCATGACAGCGCGAAGGGTACGCACGGGTGACGTGCAATAATGTGGGCCTGCATGAAAAAAGAATAATTTAAAGGACAATGTGGGTATGAAGAGTGTGTGTAACGGTCATGATACTAAAGGAATGGATAGAGCTACACCATAGCTTCAATATTAGTTATCAATCATTGATAGCTACAACAGTGGAAAATACTCCTCGGAAATAGACCATGTACACATACCCCGCGCTCGGCGCTCTCGAAAAAGAAAGTGTAGATGCTTCCATCCAGGTGCGCACTAACTACCGCGTTGCCGGCGGGGTTGCAGCACATGGCGGTCACGTAGCTCTCGGATAGATACAGGGTGGACGGCTTATGTGTCTTCATTTGGCCAATCTTTACCTTTCCCTCTGCGAGACCGTACACCAACTCATTGGTGCGCTTTTTAGGCCACACCAAGCACGTAATGCTGCTCGAATGTTGAAACTTGTTGCAAATGCTCTTCTTCTCTCCCCAGTCGCTTCCCAACTTGTACACGAATACCATGTTGTCGGACTGTGCAACAGCCAACTTGTCGCTTTGAGGTGAGAAAACCATCTGGCGAACGACGTAGTTCTTGGGACCCTTATCCGCCGGCTTTGTGCTGAACTTGTCCTTGCGGTTGCCATCTTCGTCAAACATCAATACTACGCGGTCACTAGTACACACGGCCAGCTTCTTGCCGCTTGGACTCCAGCATAGAGCTGTCACCTTCACAGAAGCCCCCTCGCTGGGAGAAGTCAAACTCTGGTAATGCTTGAGCTTCATTCTCAAACTCACTACAATTTTCTCACAGATGCGCTGTGTGAATAAGTGCCAAATTCTCTAAGAGAGTCAAGAATTTGATTTTGCTGCAACCTAATTCGAACCGTCTCTATCTCACGTTTTTGACGTACGGGGACAAAAGAATTGGAACCTGCAACATGAACATGAAGAAGGTTTCTTGTTTTGTGTACGTGGCTTTTTGGCTATTAGCTTCCTTCGAATATGTCATTGGTGGTCTTAGCGAAGATATTGAGCTGGAGAGAGGCCGATCCATGCCGCGTGTGGGCCTCGGCACTGCAGGGATTCATATGGTCGGAGGGTTAGGGCATAGTGCCGATCTGGTGAAGGAAGCGTTGGATAGTGGTGTGAGGATGGTCGATACCGCGCAAGCGCCGGAATGGTACTCCGAGGAAGAGGTGGGGAATGGCCTCTTGAAGTACGATGTGAAGGAAAAGGGAATGCCGTACTTGGTCACGAAGATCCACCCCCGATCGTTTGAGTACGATGCCATGGAGCGCTCTCTATACTACTCAAAAGAAAAGCTCGGCCTGGATAAAGATACCCCCATTGATCTGGTGTTACTACATGCACCCACATGCTGGGAAGTGCTTTTATATAGGTGAAGTTTAAGGGGTGGTATTGTATTCAATACCGAATGGCTCATGCGAGCAGTGTGATATAGCTCTGCCACCTCCTTCACTACCAAAAGCATGTATGGCAACCATCTTACTGACAACGACCTCCTAAACATCACCACTCACAGGCAAGGGCATTGCACCAGCGAAGAGGAGGCCGTGACATGGGAAGAAGGCTGGCACAACCTCGAAAGAATTCGCAGCAACCAAAGTAATGCAAATACTTCTACTGACAACGACGGTAATGTGCTTGTCATGAATATAGGCGTAAGTAACTTTGACATACGCTTGCTCGAAGCCCTCGTTGATCGCACGCAGACGAAGATCAGTGTGATCCAAAATTGGTGCGACCCATTTCATCAAGACCGAAACGTGCGAGCGTTCGCCAAAAAGCATGGCATTGTCTACATGGCATACTCTTCCTTCGGTACGCGCTATAGATATGAACGCACACTGGAGGGCTATTTCTGTACCATCAATACAATGCTGAGAGGTGCATACTTTAGGTCTAAGAAAGCTCTATCACCTATAGTGTTATGAACATACAGCATAATCACCACACTAACATTTTTTTCGCGAATGCTGTCATTCATAGGCACGCAGTGGCTGGGTCGTCTGCACTCTAATCCGGTGCTCAATGACCCCACGCTCCGGGTACGTACGTACGGATGGATAAGTGTGAACGTTCGATATATGACCATCATCGTATTAATCCCTCCTCAAACACGCTATCAACATCAATATCACCATCATATAAAAATTGTCATTTTCAAACAGTCCATCAGTCTGCAGCACGGCACTACCATTCCCATGGTTGTGATGTCTTGGCTGCTGCAAGAAGGAATGGTGGCCATACCGCGATCCTCTAAGAAAGTGCGCGTGAGGGAGAACAGTTTCGCTCGGTATTTGGACAAAGAGAAAGGGCAGTATCGCACGTTTCTCACAAGACAGAACCTAGAGGATATTGATTCGCTGGATGGGAACTTACATATGCTTGAGTAAAGATCCAATAATATAGTGTGTGTGAATATGGAATCGACCAGGAATGAATGACTGTACGACTGTGGTAGGATTGTGATTTTGTAACCGCATGTAAATAAACCTTGTATTATAGATTTTACGTCCAGATAAAAAAAACTCACTTTTATTCTATTCAACCAGCTGCATTAGTACTTATGCATTAATATCCTCGTTACTTATACACTAATATCCACATGATCAGCGTTATAAGGAGCGTGAAAAAACGTGCATTTGTCGCCGTTCCTGCATACCCCCTTCTTGAAAAACACACACTCTGCCCTAGTACCAACCCCTGCAATAGCATTTTTTGAATTTCTCAATTTTTTCGCTTCTTCTTTTTTTTTCTTCTTGGCCACCGCTTGCAGCTTTATCTTCTCGTCCTGTAAAATGGTTAAGTTCAGGGGTCATGAATCATTCATATATGAATATACTAGGCATTGTATTTAGTTATATCCCTCTATGGTTCACCATGATAACGCACGTACATCCACCTCTTCCAACCTGGCCGTTTCTTTTTCGAATTCCGCCTCGTCCATTTCCTCCTCTTGTAGCTCATTCATGAAGTAAAACTCTTGCGACCTGACTGACCCATCCGTGTTATGCACCGTGAACTTGCCATGTTTCTTATTTCTCCACCACGTCCCTGTTGTGTGACGTTTGGAGATCGTTATAAGTAAGATCGCTGCATTTTGTGTTGATGATAGTCAGGTATGTGATAAAAGTAGACAAGGCCCTGACCTAAATTCATATCCAATATCCAGTGTCGAAAATGAGAACCATGGTATAGAGACACAGCCCCTTAACTAAAGTTCAATGGTACGTTTATGAGACTCACCCTGGTGGTTCCCCCCCGCTTCGTAGAAACTGCCGGGGCCATGCTTCTTATTGGCCACAAAGTTACCACTAAAAATGCTCCCGTTGGCGTACGTCAAGCAGCCCAGTCCATGATGCTGATTGTAGCTCCATTGCCCTTCGTACACCTTCCCGTCTGGGTACAAATACGTGCCTGTGCCGTGGTACATGCCTGGCATGTCTTTATCCTCTGTCATTATCCTATCTCCTTTGTATCTGTTGATAAATTATAAAGTTTTGGAACCGTATAAGTATGATACTAATAGTAGAGGTACAGCCCTTCTGAAACCATCCAATGTCGCGTACCCCACCTCCATGCGTTGCTTCAGCATAGTCATTAGTTCCTCAATTTTTGCTCTATCAGAGGGCACAGTGATGTTGCCTTTCGCGGGGTGGTGGTCTTTGAGAGTCTGTGCCTTCAAAGGTTCTAGTATCTTCACGCTCTTGTTGTTGAGCATTTCCCTGTGTCCGTACAAAACGTGCGGGCGCCGGTCATGGTGGATAGCCGTCTGCAGACCGCGATGTTTGAAGGATGTTTGGGGTCTCTATTAGAATGAAGAATTATGGGCCACTCATGGCACTCGCACAAAGTGTGGAAGCCACCTCCAAGCATCCCTCCTTCAATGTATAGATATAGATCCCTACCTGCAAGACCTTTGCCGCCTTCTGTAGCCTGTATTCTTCTTTTTTGGTATCACTTATGGGTATATGCGCTGCATAGAACATCTCCATTCTACACCAAGCTCTATTAATATATGCGAAGCTTCCCTCTCTCCACGCCTTGGCTCGGTATGCCACAAACATGCCCCGCCAGGTGTCTTTCAGCTCCCACTGATCCCATTCGAAGTCCACGATAGGTGTGAAGAGGATGTCGCATTTTGCAACTATCTGATCCAGTTGTTTAAGCTCCGCAGCAGGGTTCGCGTCTTGATTTATACACGCGTAATCGAGCCATATATAGCACTTTTTGAATCCGTGGCCTAAATCTCTCCACGCCTTCTCTATTCCTGCGACACACAGCTTGTACTTGTTGTCTTGGGGGTTTTAGAGGAGAGGGGTGTTAGAGTGTGTGTATGTGCATGTCTGATGATGCCAAGATCAGATACCACAACATGTACACATAGACATGCATACCTTCCATATCGTCCGGGTGAGGTGCCCCACGCCAATCAGATGATCCATCCCACCCCGCGATCCAGCAATGGCTTATAAATACTATAAAGCACTCCTTATTGTCCACGTCTTCTACTTTGGTGAGCATTCTTTGAGAGTCCGGTCTCCTGGGCATCTTACCATGGCTCTTGAACTCTTCGAAGTCCAAGAAGTAAACCTGCATAACCTCATTTCCGTCTACGCAAAGAGGTTCACACTTGCTGCAATTTGTGCCCATATTCCAGGATAATGCACTTCATACAAAAAATGTTATAAGGCTAAAAGTGCATAGAGGATTTCTTTCTTTTTTCGCTTTTAAGATCTACCTTAGATCTGCCTTAGATTTATCTTAGTACATACGAATGGTTTTGAGAACTCTGGCTATTCTATTGTTAATGATTAACACTTGTTTTGGACTAACAAGGAATTATTTGAGGTCAGCTGTGAGAATGGGGGGTGGAATGTCAGCAGTAGCTGAAACTTCAGCTGCGAAAGGACCTGAATCTGTGCCAAATAGTGTCCCAGCTGTGAACAGGGGGCCATTTGAAAATCAAGCTCACGTGTCAGTGGACCCAATGAAGGAGAAGAGCAACTACTCTCTCCTGATATCTGGCGTGACCCCGCGGCCGACAGCGTTCGTGAGCACTGTGTCCTCCTCGGGTGCCGGCAACTTGGCTCCGTTCTCTTACTTCGGCTTAGTGAGCCATGATCCCCCGACGGTGGTGATAGGCATCGGCATGAAACCGGGGGGGGTCAAGAAGGACACTCTTCTCAACATCGAGGAGACGGGTGAATTCGTGGTGAACATGATTTCGGAATGGATGTGCGAATCAGCTACATTTTGTGCAGGTGATTTCCAAAGGGGGGAAGATGAGATGAAGATAACAGGACTAACCCCGCAGCCCAGTGAAGTCATCAAAACCCCCAGAGTGAAAGAATCAGCCTTCCAGATGGAGTGCGTGCTCACGAACAAAAATGAGATAATCAACGATGCAGGTAAGTGTACTTAAACTTTAGAGGCTTGAGGGTTGTATCTCGATTCCATTACTGTGATATGGTTCTGATTTGTGAATACCACGACTCTTGCACACATTCATCATACTTATACTGGCGCGTACGTTTCCTCCATGCAGGAGTACACACCACTACTATGGTGACAGGCAGAGTGGTTAGAATACATGCCATAGCATCGCTACTAGAACGATCGGAGCATAGTGGACAATATAAGCTTAATAGCCTGCCCGGCCAGGGGGGTTATGAGAGTATGGCGAGGTACGTGCGAAATATAGATTTGCAGGGCTGTATCTCTGTATCTTGAGTATCAGAACATTCTGTCATCATACTAACATGCCCCTCGAATGACTCAATACGGCATTGCAGGATGGGGGGGGACACTTGGTGCAAACTGTCCGATCCCAGGGACATAAAGCGGCCGAAGGTATGACGATGTACTCTGTATGCCTACACTGATGCATAGTAGATAGGGGAGGTAAATAGATGGATTTACATTTCGACGGACTAAGATTATATGACTGTATTGGATTCCTATATCTTATATTAATAATCTACAAGGCACGTTTTTTTGTAATTTCTCCCATCATCCTCACCTTTTATATTTATCAACCATCTCTTGAATAAATTCCGACATTCGGATGTCCTTCTCTTTGACGTACGCCAACTTGTCGGCATAGATCTTGTCATCGCTGCGCTGCTTGGCTAGCCGTGGGTCGCCGTGGTTGTTACGGGCCTGTTTCTCCTCCGCCTGGTGCATAACTAGTGTGCGTTGCCATTCATCCCTTTTGAACTGAAAGTGGCGATGTTGGGGGTCACTATTAGTATAGATAGGGTTGTACTGTATATATTTATAATAGTCAAGGATGTGATAGAGCTACAATAGATCTTTCATATACAATATTCCACATTGAATACAGTGCCATTGGTATAGAGATATGGCTCTTACAGCAAATTTCACTCATATTACCTTACGTACTTCTTCGATTGTGCGGGTTTCGCTTGCCTGAGTATATAATTTCGGGAACGAATATTCCAGAATGGTCTCCCATTCGTTCAGTTCCTCCATGTCCACTTGTTTCGTGGGCCCAGGACCATTGCCGTCACCTGTTTCAAGATCGAACCCCTTCATTCTTCGAGATACAGCGATATAGTCATAAATAACGTTTTCGTGATCTTTCATCAATACATTTAAAGCCATCTTTTGTGCTTGGCGATCTACTTCATTCACTGGTTTCGTCGCTTCGCCTATTGCAGCAATAAGTTTATCCGCATCTTCGGGGGTCTCAGTTGCCAAATGAATCTTTTCCCGCGTTCTCAAAGTCACGCATAACCCATTATTCTTTCCAGATACGGCGCTTGGAAGAACTTTCTCCACCTGACTCCCAACCATGTCAATGGAATCTCGCAAATTGTCGTAGCCCTCACCCTTGTAATAGCGGAGTTCAGACGTGGTGAAGTCTACGTCCAACTCGAGACGGCGCTCGGCCCAAGGCCTGCCCCGCATCCAGCCCATAAATCCCCGCATTCGGCCCTGCTTGTGCACCTCCATCTTCAGCTTTAAGCATTTCCTTCGAGATACCTTGGGATAGGGGTTTTCCATCACGAAATCTGTCATAATAAACACCGTATTGTGGTATGTGATCTTGCTTTGAGGAATGAAGGTGGAGTTGTATAGTACGTCGATAACGTGCGATAGACAGCGACGCTACAGCTCTAAGGAAAAAGTTCTTCGTGAGTTTGTAAGACTGTGAGAATGAGTGTGGCACGAATTCTAGCTAGAACGACCAGAAGTATGCAGGTGGCTTCCCTCGTTGGCCACTTGAGGACGGGGAAAGGAGTTATGGGTTGTTTAGGGGCGAGGAGAAACATGGGGCAAGCTGCCGAGCACTCGTGGGCTGCGGAGGGTTTGAAGAGTTCTGGAGAGGAATTGTCGCCATATAGCAAGGAGAAGGACAAGTTGCTGACGGAGGAGATTGTGAGGGAGACTCCCTTAGATATTAAGGCACTGAGTG
>JACLAB010011775.1_pt1 | contig 15882 bp, 23 predicted proteins | sample 8027921 | NCBI WGS metagenome assembly JACLAB01 (sample SAMN15725117, study PRJNA655200) | protist metagenome | isolation source: fluorescence activated cell sorting (FACS) single amplified genomes of... | place: USA: West Boothbay Harbor, Gulf of Maine | collected 2000-07-19 | reverse complement strand
CGCATTGCCATCAGAACCAAAACCGTCGACATTGGAAATGGCGTGGTCACCTTGGCATATTCCCTAGGTAGAGCAACTCAAAAGCGCAGCGAAGGTCTGCAGTAAAAATCCCAGCCATCATCCAGTTTTGAGTGGTGAATCCCTGAGAGACTCGTCATCGACGATCCACTCACTTAAGCGAGAAGCAACAGGACAGAAGCTCATAAAGCTAGGTTCACTTTGCGTGTACATAGCAAAGATTTCGGCTGTTACTAAGGAACAATGGGGACCGCATACAGAAGATCCATAGCGAGGACAAATCATGGCCTCTCTCCGTTTTTCTTATCATCTCGCTTTTTCACGGCGCCAACTAAGCAAAGAGTGAGATATCCAGCAGAAAGCGGTGAACGGTTCAAGAAGACCGATCACTTACTCAACCAAGTCGAAGGCTTGAAGGACTTTCAAGCGAATTCCTCCAAGTTTTACCCAAGCCGCTAAAGCATCAGCCTTGGAGGCATAAGGTCTCCAATCATCTTCATCGATGCGACGCTGAATATGAGCTGCTACGCGTTGAACAACAGCTTTATCACTAGGGCGATCAAAATAGATCGTTGTCCCGTTTAGCTCAACATCCATGTCAGTTCGAGTCTCTTCGCACAGTCAGGATCTCTATGCAATGGATGGTGAGTTTAATCCACCCTCTCATCGTCGAGCCCACCTACGACCAACCCCTCACGCCTACCGCTCTCTGCCAAGGAAGAAATCGAAGCACCTCATATCTCGAGACCGTACCTTCAACCGAACAGCAGTCACCGATAAAACTCTATAGATTTTAAAAAATATTGATCCCTTCAATGACCAACCATCGCTTATCAATTGAACAAAAGTTTCAACTAGAGGCGGCTTTTAGAGACATTGATGCTTGCGATGACATTGGCAAACTTCGCGAGATCACTAAAGCTATCATCACGGCTCAAGAAAATGAGAAAGCTTTTGCAAGAGAAGCCATTTCACGAATGCGTCAAGAAATAGAAGTACAAGCAAGTTCTAGCTTTGGCTTCAATCGCGCCGCTGGACAATAAGAGCCTTATGCGAACAAATCGTACCCCAAAGTAATCTTTACGGCTTCATAATAGCATCGAAACAATACAATCAGCTAATTAAATTATTTTCTGATCGTCTAAGACAAGCATCATCATACTCCCTTCTTTGCGAATAAACAATTTTATTCGTAGCCTGAACTACAGCTTTACCATCTCCAAGAAATATTTTCTTGTTTCTCGAATAAGCGTAAATGCATTCTTTTCGTTATTAGCAGTTAAGACTTAGGCTTTCAAAATTCAGTTTATGACTTAGATCAAATATCCACTCTGAGGGCATCTGCACACTTACCAGTAGATCTCCATGACAACAACCAAAGATTGGGCCATAAAGAGGTTACGCAGCAGCACCTGACATGCCACTACCAAAATGGGAAACGATGACGGACGAAAGTCAAGCGATGGTTAAGAAAACTGGTATTGGAATCGGTGCTGGCATCTTGGTGGTTTGGGTTGCCTTGGGGTTCATCAAAGCAATCCTTCCAATCGTGTTCCTCGGCGGTTCGGGCTATGTGGGCTGGAAGGTCCTCAACAAAAAGCAAAGCTGATTACTGATCAGTCCATGGAGCTGCAGTATTGCAACGCACAGAGGAATTTATCGCTACGATCCGTCAATAAGCACGGCATCAATTCTTCAGTGATTCCAGAGGATTTCGACTATTCGGCCTCCATTTCAATGATGGACGTTAGAGAAAATCTGCCTTTTGTTGATCCTGAAAATCTCTCATCCCAAGATGTATTAGAGATACTTCTACATCTGTTTCGGCAAAAACCTGGATTTGTTGATCGAGGGCATGAAGTGAATAACAAGGAAACAGCCTGGGTGAATGCGTTCCTATTTCGTCTCAAGCCAGGCATCGATCACGATGGGATGGAAGCTTTCGTCGTTGAGAGCATCGGCTCAAGTGTTGACCGGATGGCAAACCTACGCTGAACATCTTGAGCTGAATCAAAAGAATTAACAAATCAGCTCACTGATGATTTTAATTTTCAATGCTGACAAGCCTTAAACTTTTTAATAGAGATATTTAACGGTAAGGGAGTTTCGGCAAAATGTTTCTCGCTCATACCTCTGCAAATCAGGCCGACCAACTTGCTGCTGCACTTGTAGGTGCTATGCGACCCCCCAGTGGTTGGTGTTCCCAATTCCAGCCCCATTTCCTGTCTTTGATCTTCCGAGAGCTCCTGGAAGCAGAGATCGACTTTCAACGAATCCCTGAACAACGAGAACACGGCCAAGAGAGATAACTCCTTAAGCACCTTTAAAACCTGGCACTATTTTTTCACAATGACTAGCATTAAAAACATCTAATCATTGATAACTACCAACAGAGTCAAAGGATCATATGGGGTTAGTTCTATGAAAAAATGCATAAAAAGACGGAACTAGCATAGAAAAAATATCTATCAAGCCATCAGCTGTAGGCCGTCCAACGAACGGACAATATGTGTGACCTCATCACCATTGACCCAATGGATAACACCATCATCGACGTTGGAGACTTGGAACATTGTGTTCACCATCGGGTCCCTAGCTCCCCCTTCACAGAACACCACCTGCCCCATCCACCAATTGCTATCAACCTTTCGCGCAACCAACTGCTCCGCCTGGACAATCACAAAGTCGCCAGAACTAACGCTCAGAAATGCGGGAGCATCCTTGCTCGCAAACGGACTCCTGCCCTGAAGAGAGTGGTCGACGCTCACTAATACACCTGAACTACTTCTCACGTTCTAGGGCGGCTGCCTCAGTTGGTCAAGCCCCTTCTCAGAGCGTTACCAAGATCATCATGCGCTCCCATTCGCACAGCCATAGGAGGAGAAGAGGTTGGTGCTTAACTCTTGGAGACAATGCCAGTTCTACAAGTCATGGCAAACGCAATGGAAAACGGCAGGGCATCTTGAACCAAATCGGCTTTTAAGGGGATCGTTTTAGCGCCTGAGGCGAGCATCGGCGCCAGTTGCAAGCTCAGGCCAAACCGCACAGCACAAAACGAGGCCACATTCACAGAATGTGATCAACCGCTTGTCTTGCAAGGATTAAAACAAGCACTGAAAGGAAGAGCACTGAGTCGCTTCCTCAAAAGGGAATCGTGATCGACCACTTGTTGCGTCTAAACCTCCAACGCTTCCCCGAATCCTCAGCCTTCGGAACACTGTCGACATGGAAGCCATTGGGATCATCAGGGCCTTGACCGATCTCCTTTGCTTCCTCGAGAGGAATCTCGGACCCCACGTAGTGATCACCTTCCTTACGGCATAAACGCGCAAGAGACTGCGAGTAACTGGTCCAGATCCCCGTTCTCTTCACTGTGTATTGACCAGCACTCTCTGCCCATTGATTACATGCCCTAAGTGCAGCCTCTGGCGACTCATAGCGGTTGAGACCATCAATAAAATTAATGAAATGGGGAACTTGCGTAAGAACCAAAGCTGCCAAAAGGAGCTGGGTGATTCGGCTGGAAGTGATAGGGGCTCCTGGTTGTATCACACCTGAACCATCTTCAATCCTTTCAAAGACATGGTCAGATTCCTCTCAATTCCAAGCCAGATCCCATCGCAATCAAACCACCACTGACTCCCATCAAAACAGGAGTAAGCGGAACCAAAGGGACTAATTTCAATGACAATTAAAAACGAATGTTTGACCGATAAATATCCAAGCGCAAGACTGGACCAAGCGTTTGGGAGGGAGGCAAGGAAGGAGACTCAGGGTAAAAACTTGCCGACCATTCGTAAACCCCCTGCTTTGGATTGATACTTGGAATAACCACGCTAACGATCTGACCAGGCTTAACAGAAGGATTGAAGACAATTTCAGTAATTCCACTCTCATCATTGAATTGTATATTTGCAAGACCTTTTTCTCCACGCTTTCTCATATTATAAAATCCGGAATAAACAGTGAGATCCTTACTTCCCCATTTCCACCTCTCAGTACCATTAATTTGCGACAAAGCGATTCTTTCAAGGTTCGCCCCAGCATTTGCAGGTAGCTCCAATGAAATAACGGGATAAGATCTCTGATACGCATTAGAATATGAATTATGAATTGAAATATTTCTAGGAGGACTTTCAAAAAACTCCTGACCATATAGCTCTGTCGATTGCGAGCTCAATGGCTGAGCACAAAGAAAAAGAAGAGAAAGAGTGACAGCCTTATTCACAGGTCCTTTTCTTTAGATTCTAGTAGACCATTAAGGGAAGAAGCAAAGAGCACAATCATGAGAGAGGGCAGATGCATCCATAGAGCAGCAGAACAGGGCCACCGCGCTGGAGGGAAGTCATCTCCTTGTCAATCAAGTCTGCATCCCACCAAGACATAACCCCACACATCAGGCAGAGATCTAACAGAACCCAAATGCATCAGAAGCCGAGTGAGCCATTTCCTGTGATCTTTCGAACGGCCTCATCGCTTATCCATAACCCAACACACGGCTAAAACCTAAATCGAGACCCTTTGGATCATGCCTTTTGGCTGCTTCCCGCTGATGCGTATCGAACCAATGTGGAGGGCGACGAAGAAACAGGGCATAGGGCACATCAACAAGCCAGTACATCCGCAGTGCGGAGAGCTCTTAATAACCACCAAAACGCAGAGCGAGCTCTAGGGCCCCATAACCAAAAAGGAAGGTGCTTCCAAGCAGTGCCAACTCTTTTTTAGAACTTGCCATAGAGAGAAGGGACGAACCCATCAGCAACGCTCCAAAGAATCTAAAGGAAATCTGAAGCTCCAATATTTAGAAACCTATCAATCTGGTCACCATCTGGAGCTTGCTTTACGAAATTTCATGAAAAAGGCGTAACAACCCAAGCCTTAAGCCCCAACACAATGCTTCTATTTATATTTTGCCAAACAAAAATGAATGGGTGCCGGTAGCCAGCCCAAGCCCGTCATGATTCAAAAGGGTATGAATGCTCACAAATCAGTTCAGGCAAACAAAATCATCCTTCTAAATAACCTCAAAAAAAAATATCCTCAAGAAGAAGACGGAGAACTCTTGAGGGGAGTGGCTAGACGCCCTCCTTTTGTCCTCAAAGGGACACGGCGGCGGACATTCGCAAAGGCCTTAGCCACAATGGTGTTGAAGGTGTTGCTGGATGCTCGCCCGAAAGAATGGTCGGGAGGACTGTTCTTTTTTTATGTCCGAAAATGAAAGGATGTTGCCTCGGTGAGGGTGCCTCGATAAGCCATTCTTTTTAATAACTAACGGCTTATCTCTAAAAGCAAAAGGATACCTACAACAAAGTCAGGGCTTCTCGGCTTCTCACTAAGAGAGTTGCCTTGTTTCCGCTCCGTGAAGGGACCCTACTCATCAACGTATTTCACGCTTGAACTGGCACAGTGCTAGTTGCTCCTGATATTGGGTGACTGTCATACACAAGAAGAAGATTTCATCGCCTTATTTTTATGTTCCGATTCACCTCGTCACAGGAGACGTAATTTCACGCCCTTTCAAGGAGAAACGAATATTCGCTTTCTTTTAAAATAATTCGCGCTGAAATGCTCATAGTATTTTACATACTTCAAGCAATATACAAACCTCACCCAACAGCAATGATCAAGATACGTCCAGAACACAAAACAGAATCAACACAATTTAGCCATTAAGTTGTAGCTGCTAGCCCAGTTCACACCTCCCTTGTAGAGGCAACAATCTGCTTGATTCATCTCAATAGAAGCAACCTTAAGCAGTTATGTCGCTGGCGGCAACGACAACACAGCACTGGCAAGCAAGCCCAGATAGGTACCCACTAAATACCCCAAAAGGCCTATTGCGACAGAAGGCAAAACCAATTCTGGACGCTTGAACGATGTAGCCAAAGCCAACGCTGTGCTTGGCCCTCCAATCGAAGCTTGAGACGCCACGAGGGTTTCCTCCAAGGGCCAGCGGCGCCAACGGCGCAACAGCAACAAACCAACGGCCTGCAAAGCCACGATCAGCGTGGCAAAGATCAAAACAGGAAGACCTTCACCCAGTAAGCCGCTCATCGGTGAGTTCAAGCCAATCACCGTAAAGAACGGCTGGATCAGCAGCAGACCTTCGTCATAACAACCGCGGCGGCTGAAGCGGCCAGGTAATTGCGCAACAATCAGCGCCACGGTGGTGAGCACCAAGATTGAGGGAACTCGAGCAAGAAGCACTTCCAAAAACCGCGAGGCAAGAAGCACACCCACACCCCAAAACAAAGCCAGGCCATAAACACTCAGCGGCTTATGCGTCTGAGGTTGATCCTGAGTTCTGGATTCACCACCACTGGCTGTATCAGGGCTTCCCCAACGCTGACCGATCCAAATACTGAATGCAAACCAAATTGCAAAAGCCACGTGAGAAGCAGCGGTTGCAATCAGCAGCAGTGATTCCGGCGGCTCCAATGTGCGAGCGACAGAAACAAAATTGATGCTGCCGCCCGTGAACCTGGCAGCGAACACCCCAGATAAAACACTGAGCTGCTCTCCCAGCGAGGGGGCCAGCACAAGGCCGCTCAGCAACACAGCCGTAAGAGTGAGCAGGACAGAGGCCACAAACGGAACGAGCAAACGCCGGGCATCAGGCCAAACACTCCGGAGATCAATCGCAAGCAGCAACTGGACAATCGCCAAAGACGTGAGTGGTCCACTGATCCAGCCAGCCGCCTGCTGATCTGGCTTCCAGCCAGTGATATTGGTCACCAACAGGCCCTACACCAGCACGACCAACGTCATACCGAGCTGTTGACCCAAAGGCGTCGAGCGACTCAGCCACCAGCCCAAAGCCGTCAGTAGCAGGATCACCATCAGCGCAAGCGCCATGGCTTCCTCCCTTGAGTTGATTGTTGCTACCGGCAGTATGAAATCTGATGATGCCTCCCTCCTCGCATCTCAACGCAGAGAGGATGAAATGTTGCAGCTCTTAAGCCTTGCTTTCTGAATTTCGCTTGGCAGACTGGGCCACCTATCCGATTGTCCTTTTGTCAGTCGATCGCAATTTGAGGGCCATTGCCGCCAATTCCCCTGCAGATGCAGCTCGTCTTCAACAAGAGGAGCGTCTCCGCACTCCAGTTTTCCGTGGAATCTCGATTGCACCGAGACCAAATCTCAGCGGCATAGGAACGAACGCTCCTTCTTAGGAATCTGGGTTGAACCTCCGTTTCAACCCCATCTCTTGAGACGCGATTCAGACGGCGCACCATTCAGCGCGGTGATTTCAAGCATGACGGCACATTGGCCGTGCAGAAACTGAGCGATACAAGTCCTGGCGCAGATCCATCACGAGCTTTATGCACTAGGGATCCTGCCCATACTGAATTGAGAAGAAAAACTCGAATACAGAACATCCCAGAGGCCTGGACGCTTTGCGAGCTCATTTTTCGCCTGCACAATCAGCTCGCTGCGGGCCTCTTGGTCAAGGCCAAGAGTGTCACAGAGACGCTCAAAAGCCTTTTGTTCGTCGGAATTAATCGTGAATTGATAGGCATCGCGAGAGGAGGCGATCACCATGTAAGACAATTTTGCAGTAAGTGCTATGCATTCTTCAGGGATCTCCTCCGCCAAAACCTCCAAATCATTGGGATGACTGAAGGCAGCAGTCCAGGAGGGAATAGCGGCTTCTTTCAAATAGCGCTTACCAAGAGAATCCAAAAGTTCTTGCTCCTCAGGTGCAATATTCCCATCCGATGCAGCCATTAATTTAAGGACTTGGATGACAACCCCTGCCGTACGGAGATCCATGAGTGAGGCACAATGAAGCAACTATAGCGCGATTCTTTAATGCCACTAGGGTTTATCTGGTCATAGAAATGATTTCATTCAGCCAGAGCCATTCAAACTCAAAGCTCGATCTCTACTACTAATACTGGTGGCTACCTATCTTTTAATTCATTCGACAATAAGCGTTGCAAGTACCACCCTTGGTAGATGCAACGAAGAAATCGGAATTCTTCTTTTGACCAAGAGAGCTATGGCAAGAGCACCAATAAAGCTATTGGCAAAGCATAGGCCAAGCCATTCACGCAGAAAGAAATAATTCTGCCAACACTTAATATCGTATTCTATTTCACATTTATTTGCAAATAAAAAATACAACCAAAGCTCTTGATTCAGACTTCAGCAGCGGATCCACTGCCTGGAGTCTTCAATAACATCAAATACTACTGCCCTAGCAGTACTACAGCAGACCAGAACAATGTCATGACGATTAGAGTTGCATTCAGACTGATACAGAAACTCAAAGACGAGTCAGAGGGTCATAAAAGAGAGATAGCACCAACCAAAAGATCAATTCTTTGCATCAGTCTCCCGACAAAACAGTTTTATTTACCCCGTCATAAGTGATCTGCATTGAAGCAGAGATAGCTTTGTAAGCAAAAGGCATCTAAACGTCAATTCCATTTAGTTTTGCGGCCAAGACCACATCGGCTTGCGTTAGGCCATCCACCTTGTGGGTGTAAATCACCGCTTCCGCATGGGCCCAGCCGAGGGAAAACTCAGCATGGTGTCCCTCAACCTCACAGATTGCTCCAGCTGCATTCACCCAATCGAGAGCAGTCTGGAAGTCGATGAATCGCAGCGAGCGAGCGAGGTGATGGTGATCAACCACCTCCCACCCAGGCAATTGAGGCAGCAGATCAGCAAGTTCAATTTCAGTGAGCTTGGGAGCGCCTTCTTGGCAGGGGATACAGGTCTGTTTGGCTAAATCCATTGAGGTCTCCAGCAGCCTTTGAAGTATGGACGCAGCACTGAAGACAATGACGCGGAAACTGAGGCTAAAAAATCCAGCCTCACCATGGTCCCCTCCTTCCGTAGCCTCAAGATCAAGCGCCGGTGAGGCATGGACGAAGACAGCAGAAAAGCCAGACGAACTACTTTTGCCTGGGTCATCGGAGCCAACCTCGCCGCATGGGGCCTTTACTTCGTTCTAACGAAGGTCGTGGGGATCGATTTCGACATGATTCGCCAGGCCAATTACGGCTGAATCAGTCAAAAGAGTTTGGCTATCGCCGCCTAACAAAGGATTAGGCAACCGTTGCTCGAATGCGCGGCAGCATAAAAAAAGGGCTCGGCTTTCGCTGAAACCCTTTGCTGTGATTAGCGCCCCCTGTGTGATTCGAACACACGACCGACTGCTTAGAAGGCAGTTGCTCTATCCAGCTGAGCTAAGGGAGCATCCACTCATTTTGACAGTCGACGTACGCCACCCCGATTAAGCTTGAAAGCTGTGCGGTACGGACAATGGCCCCCAGCCGGCTCAACGACAGCCACAAGCAGGAAATTGTGGAGCGGTACCGCGCTGGGGACACAAGCGCCCAGATCGCCGCGGCCTACGGCTGCAGCACCAACACGGTGAGTCGAACCGTAAGGTCCCTGCTCAGCCCTGAGGAGTATGCCGAGCTCAAAGCCCAGCGTTCTGCCAAAAACTCTGGCTTAGCGAGCAGCGTGCCTGAAATCGAGACTGCTGAGGTCAGCCGTCCCGAGAATCCACAAACCAGCCTCGAAGACTCCGGAATAGAAGTACCAAGCTCCAAGGGAGAGGGCGAGGATTTCGGTAGCGCCGATCTCAACGACAACGAGACCTTCAACACGGACGATGAAAATGTCTTCCATGAAATAGCAGTGCTGCCGGTCGACCTACCTCAGGTCACCACCCAACAAGTCATTTGCCGACCCTTTGCATCTGAACTGTTGCCAGACAGCGTGTACATGCTTGTCGACAAAACGGTGGAGCTCGATCCACGGCCGCTCAGTGAGTTCCCTGAATTGGGCCTCAGTGATCCTTCAGAGCAGCAACGGCAGGCCTTATGCCTCTTCGCAAGTCCACGCGCTGCTAAACGCCAATGCGGCCGCAATCAGCGCGTGATCAAAGTGCCACACACCCAGGTCTTTGAGCAAACAACCTCTTACCTGCTCGCCCGTGGGATCACGCACTTGGTGGTTGAGGGATCCCTGTTTGCACTCAAGTCCTAATTCAGCGATCTGGATCAGGAGCTGGAGCCAACACCGCCGCCACACTGCCGCCGCTGACAATCCCAAGCACCAAGCTGATTCCAACAATGAAGCCTGAGGGAAGGGGGGCAGACTGACCAACGCCAAGATTGAGGCGATGGCGATCATTGAGGTTCTGAGCACCAAGGCAGAGAACCAACAGCAGCGTTAGCCCACTGCCCAAACTCAACAAGAGCAGTCTCAGGCGGATGAACATCACAATCGCTTTTGCCTGCATCAGTCTGCCTGTTCGGTCTCCGCGTGAAGCAACGCATAAAGCTCGCGTTTGGAACGTCCAATTTTGCTGGACAACAGCTTGGCCGCATCTTTGGCACTGACCCCCTCTGCAGTGAGTGCTAATAACTGCTCACAACACTGTTTGTCAGTTAAGGCTTCGATCTCGACGGGTACGGCTCCACCCAACACCAACGTGCATTCCCCCTGGGGGGTGTGTTCTTGAAAATGATTCCGCGCCATTCCAACGGTTGGGCCCACTTGTTGCTCATGCCGCTTCGTGAGTTCTCGAGCCACTTGTAATGGTCGCTCCTCACCGCAGAGCTCAAACAGCTCGTCGAGAAGTTGGCACAAACGATGAGGGGCTTCATAAATCACGCTGGTGCGCTGCTCGCTAGCAATGAAGGCCAGCCGCTCTCGGCGTTCCTTGCCCTTAGCGGGGAGAAAACCCTCAAAACAAAACCGATCGCTAGGAAGCCCGCTGCTTACCAAGGCTGTCGTCGCCGCACAGGGACCGGGAATAGAAATCACCTCACAACCCGACAGGCGCGCGGCAGCGACCAACTCCTGCCCAGGATCACTAATTCCGGGCAAGCCTGCATCACTAATCACCGCAACGCTGCGGCCCTCGTCCAGTTCCAGTAACAGCTGGGGAATTCGCGTGCGGGTGTTGTGCTGATGGAACGAGCACCGCCTTGCTGTTGAACCGATACGGCTCAGCAGCTGTCCGCTATGACGCGTGTCCTCACAAGCAATCGTGTCCACAGCGATCAACAGATCACGCGCTCGAGGCGACAGGTCACCGAGATGGCCAATCGGAGTGCCTACGACATAAAGCACTCCAGCCGCAGGTTCAGCGCGTTGCTTCACAATGGCTCCGCCCAGATCAAACCATGATGCCGAGCTCGCCGACCCTTCTTGCCGGTATCAACCTGGAAGATGTTTTAAAGGTTCTTCGCCCTCTCAGCTGGGGGGCTGCAGACATCCTGCGCGCCTATGCCCGTGGAGAACAGCCACCCCACGGGTTTCCGAAAGCCCTCAGCGTTGACAATGGCGGCGAAGGCCCAGTGTCCGCTGCTGATCTAGCGGTCAATCAATGGCTCCTGGATGGCTTAAAACAATCTTTCCCCACCGCTGGTTGGACCCTTCTCAGTGAAGAAACCGCCAAGGAGCAACTAATTGAGGGACAACCCTTAGCTGCTGAGTGGCTATGGATTTTGGATCCACTCGATGGAACCAAAGATTTCTTGCAAGGCACAGGGGAATATGCCGTCCATCTGGCCTTGGTGCATCAACAGCGCCCTGTGCTTGGGGTCGTTCTGGTTCCAGAACGAGAAGAGCTTTGGATTGGTGTGGTGGGTAGCGGCACCTGGTGCGAAAACCGCTCCGGTGAGCGAGCACCGGTTCGTTTCAGTGCGCGCGCGATCACAAATGAGCTCATCTTGGTGGCAAGCCGCAGTCACAGGGATCAACGACTTGAACAGTTGATCACCGCCCTAGAACTCGGCGAATCAAAGGCAGTGGGCAGTGTCGGCTGCAAAGTGGCCACGATCCTTCGTGGCGAAACCGATTTGTACATTTCCCTATCTGGGAAAAGTGCTCCGAAAGATTGGGATATGGCCGCACCAGAGGCCGTCCTTCTCGCTGCTGGTGGTGCCTTTACCCATGCCGATGGCGCAGAGCTCACGTACAACACCGGAGATGTTCGCCAGGCAGGTTGCTTGATCGCTAGCCATGGAAAAACCCATGCCGCTTTATGTGAAAAAGCGACACGGGCGATGGGACTGATTGATCCCGGTTTTCAGGTCTGAGCCTGGTTAGGCGCCTCTCAGGAGAGAGGCGCTACTGGTGTTGGAGCCGGTTGGGAGTCAGGCGACTCACCGTTCTGGGGAACGCCACGCAGGGTGAGGTTGATACGACCGCGATTGTCTATTTCACGGACACGCACTGTGACCTCATCTCCCACCTTCACCACATCTTCCACTTTCTCGACTCTCGCCTCAGAAAGCTGTGAGATGTGAATCATTCCCTCTTTACCCGGAAGAATTTCAACAAAGGCACCGATCGGAATGATGCGGGTAATGGAACCCGTAAACACTTCACCCTCATTCACCTTGCGGGTGAGGCCTTCAATGATTTTCTGGGCTTCCTCTGCCGCCGCACCATCATGAGAAGCAATGGTGACAATGCCACTGTCCTCAATGTCGATCTTGGTGTTGGTGCGCTCCGTGATGTTCTTGATGGTACGCCCACCAGGTCCGATCACCGTGCCAATCAGCTCAGGATCAATGCGGAAACTCAGCAGGCGAGGCGCATGAGGAGATAGCCCTTCACGCGGACTCTCGATCGCTTCCATCATCTTTTCAAGGATGTGTAGACGCGCAGGACGCGCCTGATTCACAGCCTCAGCAATGATGCTCACGGGCAGACCCGTGATCTTCATGTCCATCTGCAGCGCGGTAATCCCCTTATCGGTACCCGCCACTTTGAAGTCCATGTCGCCAAGGAAGTCTTCAATGCCTTGAATGTCGGTGAGGATTTTGACCTCATCCCCCTCCTTGATCAGGCCCATCGCCGCACCACTCACAGGCGCCTTCAGAGGAACACCGGCATCCATCAGAGCCAAGGTGCTGCCGCACACGGAGCCCATTGAGGTGGAGCCATTAGAGCTCAACACTTCGCTGACAACACGCACCACGTAAGGGAAGGTGTCTTTCGCGGGGAGGACGGGCACGATGGCGCGTTCAGCTAGAGCACCGTGACCAATTTCACGGCGTCCCGGAGAGCGCATCGGACGGGTCTCACCGACGGAATAGGCCGGGAAGTTGTAGTGGTGAAGGTAGGTTTTTTCGTTGCTTGGATTTAGATCATCCATCTCCTGAGCGTCACTTGGGGTGCCAAGAGTGGCGGTCGACAACACCTGGGTGAGTCCGCGTTGAAACAAACCTGAGCCGTGTACTCGCTTCGGAAGCACTCCTGCAGCGGCGCTAATCGGACGCACCTGATCCAGGGTGCGTCCATCCACCCGTTTTCCGTCCTTAAGGATCTGCTGGCGCATCAAGGTCTTGGTGAGCGCCTTAAAACTGTTTGGAAGGGCCTTGCCGTTGGCACTAACCGCAACGCGAACAGGATCGGAGTCCTTGAGGCCCTGGATCGTTTCCGCGGTTGTGCTGCGAATCGCATCCAGCTTTTCGTCACGCTCAGCCTTGGTTTGCTCGAACTGGCCAAGCACCTCACCAATCGATTTACTGCAGGCTTTCTCTAGATAGACAGGCAGCGTTTTGTCTTGCTCAGGAACCTCAGGAATCACTTGCTCGATCCCAGCCTCTTTGAGGATGGATTGCTGAGCTTTGATCAACTCAGAAACAGCTTCGTAGCCAAAGTCGATCGCTTCAATCACATCTCCCTCAGGGAGCTGATTCGCACCAGCCTCCACCATCACTACACCTTGTGGGGTGCCTGCAACAACGAGGTCTAAATCGCCGCGCTCAATCTCCCGGTAGCTGGGATTCAGCACAAAATCGTCACCCAGCAAACCGACGCGAACAGCGGCCATCGGCCCATAGAAGGGAATCTTTGCCAAGAGGGTGGCCATGGAGGCCCCTGTAACGGCGAGCACATCAGCCGGAACCCGCTCATCAAGCGACATGCAAGTCGCAACAATCTGCAAATCGTCGCGAAGCCAACTTGGGAACAACGGACGCATCGGCCGATCGATGAGACGGCAAATCAGCGTGGCGCGCTCAGGAGGGCGACTTTCGCGTCGCATAAAACTTCCAGGAATCCTGCCTGCTGCATAGAGGCGCTCTTCGTAGTCACAGATCAGCGGGAGAAAATCAATTCCATCTCGACCTGTGGAGCGTGTAGCCGTGACCAAGACGGAGGTGTCTCCGCACTCAATCATCACCGAGCCGCCGGCTTGGGGGGCATACCGCCCTGTGGTCAGCCGTATCTCCCGACCGTCAAAGGAGATCGACTGCGTCTGACCTTGCACGTTGGTTTATGTCTTTCTGTCAATTCTGATTCTTACATTTGAGCGGAACCCATTGTTGGGGTTATCCGGTTAGATCCACAAAATCCAACAGATCCATCGCCATAAAAAACGACATAAAAAAAGAGGTGATCAATCACCTCTTCATTCGATGGATTGGAAAAGACCGAACTCAAATCACCAGCTGGACTTCACAACACCGGGGAGCTCACCTTTGTGAGCACGTTCACGAAGCTGATTGCGGCACAGCCCAAAATCGCGATAAACGCCGCGGGGCTTTCCAGTCGCCCAGCAACGATTGCGCACACGGTTTGGGGCGCTGTTACGAGGCAACCCCTGGATCTTGCGATGGATCTCAAGACGCTCCATCGGATCCTTAGCGGCATGGAACGCAGCCATGAGAGCTGCGCGCCTGTCCGAAAAGCGCGCGACTATCTTTTTCCGCTTCACATCGCGGGCAATCATCGACTTCTTGGCCATGCAGCGGGTTAGATCAGACGTCTAGTGAAGTCACTCTATCGGTTCACTGACCAAGCAAGCGCTGAACAACCGAGAGTTGACTTGTATCGCGCACGATCAAGAGAACACTCAGGCCAACGACGAGCAAAAAGCTGGATTGCATCACGATCAGCTGAAAGCGCTCTGGGAGAGGCCGTCCGCGGACCCCCTCCAAAAGAATGAACACCAATTGACCACCATCAAGAAGCGGCAATGGGAACGCATTGAGCACCGCGAGGTTGATCGAAATCAAAGCCATGAAGAGGGCAAGACCACTTCCTCCCTGACTGGAGAGCTGGGCGCCCATCTCCACAATTTTGACCGGGCCACTCACCTGCTGAGCCGTCGTTCCAAAATCAGTGAACAAGGCTCCATATCCGGCCACGGTGCGCTGCAAAAGTCCACCGAACTGCTCTGATCCACTGGCGATCGCTTCGCCCAAGCCAGTGACAGCGCGCGTGGTACCACTGAAATTGGCCTGAAGCTGAGCACCAATGCGTCCCTGCCCTTGATGGTCTTCTGGAGTGAGCTGGATCACTCGCACCAATCCATTTCTCTGCACTTCAAGTGATAGTGCTTTGGAAGGGCTGTCTCTCACTGGCGTAACAGCCTCTTTCACAGCCTTCTCGCCGCGACCCAGTGGCAATCCTTCGATGCTCAAAATTTGATCACCGGCTTGCAAACCCGCGATCTCAGCGGGCTCTCCCTGCTGAACTGCCATCACCATCACCCCGGGAGCAGGATCGCCTGGAACTCCTGCCAAAGCCGTATGTCCAACGAGAACCACCCAGGCGAGCAGCAAGTTGGCGAGCACCCCTGCACTAATAACAAGGGCTCTCTGTGGAATCGGGCGGTTGCGAAGAAGATCTGGATCATCGGCAGGGATTGGACTGTCTTCTTCGTCGTCAGGGAAGGACACGAATCCGCCAAGAGGGAGAGCGCGCAGGGCATAGGTCACGCCTCCACGCTCAAGTTTCCAGAGGGCAGGTCCAAACCCAATGGAAAATCCATTCACACGGATGCCCTGAACTCTGGCTGCAAGAAAGTGACCAGCCTCATGGATCACGATCAGCAGCCCCAGAACCAATAGTGCTGCCAGAACGTTCATATCGGACCCA